>Ga0068855_100001399_pt1 | contig 29913 bp, 22 predicted proteins | sample KBSCornC52_FD_66592 | JGI IMG/M metagenome (GOLD analysis project Ga0068855, IMG submission 66592) | Corn rhizosphere microbial communities from Kellogg Biological Station, Michigan, USA - KBS Corn C5-2 | ecosystem: Host-associated > Plants > Roots > Rhizosphere > Soil ... | reverse complement strand
GATGTTCCTGCTGGGCTTCTTCTGGAAAAAGACGACCTCCTCCGCCGCGATGTTCGCGACGATCGGCGGCCTGGTGTTCTCGATCATCCTGAAGTTCCTGCCGGGCTGGATGGACCTGTCGTTCCTGGCGCCGATCGGCTTCGCCCATGACAATGGTTCGGGCGTGTACGAAATCCCGTTCCTGGACCGCATGTTCATCGTGTTCTGGCTGGTCGTCGCCGGCATGGTCCTGCTCTCCACCGTGTTCGCCCGCGGCAAGGTGAAGGCACTGATCGTCGACACCAAACTGTTCAAGGTCGATGGCGCGTTCGCCCTCGGCTCGGCCGTCATCTGCGTGGCGCTGGCCACGATCTACGGCATGTGGTGGTAACCGTACGACAAAGGCCACACAAAAAGCGGCTTCGGCCGCTTTTTTTATCCCCCACCGGTGGGCATGAGCCGGACATGCAGGACGACTACGGCGCCGGCGTCAATATGAGCATGTGGCGTCACTAGGCCAGGCAGGAGCCCGAAGCGGCTTGAGCTGCACTGGCACACGTCATACGCAGCGCCGGCGTATCAGAAGGCCACGCTGCCGCCAACCGCCATCCCGGACCAGGCGCGCCTGGCCTGCCTGACCGCGTGCTGTACGAGTTCGCCCGTCCCTGTCACGTCCACCTTGCCCGCGATCCGCCACTTGCACGCCGCCGCTTCGTGGACGCTGATGCCCAGTTGAAAAGCGATCCTGGACACATCGAGGCCGATCGCCACCATCCGCGCCACCCGCATCTCGCGCGCGCTCAATGCCGCCTGGGCGAGGACGGTGCCACGAAAACAGACCGCCTCGGCCAGTTCTGCGCCAAGCGGGCGTGTGATGAACGGCCTTCCCTCGGCTACATTCCGCACAGCATTACCCAACTCCGATGGCGTGCACTCGTGCGAGACATACCCCAGCGCACCGAACCGGCAAGCCTCGTGGGCGAACGCCCTCTGCCATTCATAATTATGAACGAGAATCTGGCACGCGGAACTGGAACGGCGGAGCTCGCGGAAGGCCGCGGCGCCGACGTGCCTCGGCAGCCCCAACCCGAACAACATGACATCGCCTGGCCCATCCCGGACGACCGCCAGCAGGCGTTCGCCGTCTTCAACCTCGTCGGTAATGGCAATATCCTGCGCGGCCGACACGAAACGATGACGATTCAGGCGCGCCAGGCCGCCGCAAACGCCGCCGCGCGCGCGGCCAGGTCGTCCAGCGCGATGCCGGGCGTGAACAGCTGGCCACCGATGCCGGCGCCGGTTGCGCCGGCCTTCTTCCAGGCCGGGATCTGCTCGGGCGTGACGCCGCCCACGGGCCACAGTGGAGTCCCGGCCGGCAGCACGGACGCCATTGCCTTCAGGCCCGCCGGCCCGATGGATTCGGCCGGGAACAGCTTCAGCGCGTGGGCACCCGCGTCCAGCGCGGCAAAGGCTTCCGTCGGCGTGGCGACGCCCGGCGCGCACAGCATGCCGGCCGCGCGCGCGTGGGCGATCGCGGCCGGGTTGCAGTTGGGGGCGACGAACAGCCGCCCGCCGGCCCGCGCGACGGCGTCGACGTCGGCCACGCTCAGCATCGTGCCGCCGCCCACGATCGCGTCCGGCGGCGCCATGTCGACGAGGATGCGGATCGCGTCCAGCGCGCCCGGCCGGTTCAGCGGCACTTCGAGCAGGCGCCAGCCGGCGTCGAACAGGACACGGCCGACGGCCGCGGCATCCCTCGGGAAGAGGCCGCGCAGGATGGCGACGAGGGGCAGATCGGGAAGTATGAAACTCATGCGGGAATCCTGTCGATGAAACGGGCCAGCGCGGCGCAGTACGCACGGTCGGGGTCGAGCCCGACCAGCGCCATGCCGAAATGCCTGGCTGCGCGCGCATAGCGGTCGCGCAGCGTGGCCGAGCCGATGCAGACCAGGTCCACGCCGTCACCGGCAAGGGCCAGGGCCGCGGCGAACTCGGTGCCGATCAGGAGGCCGCTGACGAACGAACGGGCCTGCGCGGCCGGCATGGCGCCCGTGACGACGCGCGCACGTACGCCGAACAGCGCATTCGACAACGGCGCGCCGCACCTCGCCTCGTCCAGGCCGGCGACGAAGGCGGCGTCGATGTCGGCGCCGTCCGTCATCAGCGGCGCCAGCGTACCGTGCGCAGCGAGTGTCGCGAACAGTTCGCCCGTCATGAACGTGGCGATCCGGCGGATGACGCCATCCTCCAGGCGCACCCATTTGCTGTGGGTGCCCGGCAGCACGAACCAGCCGTCGCGCCGGCCCAGCGCCACGGCGCCCAGCAACTGCGTTTCTTCGCCGCGCATCACGTCCACGTGCTCGCCGCGCTGGGCATAGCCGGGCACGATCAGGCACGGCCGGCCGGCGCGCGGGTCGTCGACGCGGGCCAGCCGCGCCGGCAGCGCCTCCAGCGGCACGGCGATGTCGAGATACGGGACTTCACGCCAGCCCTGCGCGCTGCCGACCATGCCGGAGGCGACGACGGGCACGTCCGGGCCGACGTCCATGGTGGCCAGCAGCGCGTTGAACGAGCCGGCGAAGTCGTTGCGCGCGGCGAGCATGCCCTCGCCGTCCGCATGGCGGGACAGGCAGGTACCGGTCGGGTCGACGACGTAGGCGCGGCGGTTGCTCGTGCCCCAGTCGATGCCGAGCAGGCGGCGTGACGATGGAGATGCAAAAGTGGTCATGGCAGTCGTGCGCGCGCCCCGGACTATCCCGATTTGATATAGGTAACGCGCGCCGTCGGCTTCGGGCGCGTGGCCGTCTCGCGCAGCGCGTCCAGCATGGCTTCCGCAGCGGGCGACAGCTGGTGGTGGCGGCGCGTGATGATGCCGTAGACGTCCATCCGCAGGTTCAGTTCGTACGGCAGCACGGCCAGCAGGCCACTGTCGAGATACGGTTTGACGAGTTCCACCGACATCGGCGCGACCATGTCGCTGCCCAGCAGCAGCGTGGTCACGACGGGCAGCTCGGCCGTCGACACCGTCTCCGCCGGCTGTTCCAGGCCCTGCGTGAGGAACAGCGCCGCGATCCGGTCGCGCACCATGCTGCCGGCCGGCGGCACGATCCACGCCTGGCGCGCCAGGTCGGCCAGGTCGAGGCCGCGCGCGCCCAGCAGCGGGTGGCCGGCGCGCACGACCAGGCAGTGCGGCTCGTCGGTGATCGGTTCGAAATGGAATTCGTCGGCGATGGCACCGTCCACCACGCGGCCGATGACGATGTCCAGGTCGCCCGCGCGCAGGCATTCGACGAGCTGCTTGCTGCTGTCGACTTCGATCGACACGTTCAGGCGGGCATGCCGCTGCTTGAGCAGCGTGACGGCCGCCGGGACGAGCGTGGTGGACGGCGTCAGGATCGCGCCGACGGCCACCCGTCCACGCAGGCCGGACATCAGTTCCATCACTTCCTGGTAGGCGGCGTCCATCTCGGCCAGCGAGGCACCGGCGCGGCGGATCAGCACCTTGCCGTACCACGTGGGCTCCACGCCGCGCGGCAGGCGCTCGAACAGGGTGACGCCCAGCGCATGTTCCAGTTCGCCCAGCAGCTTCGACGCCGCGGGCTGCGTCAGGTTCGCGGCCTGGGCGGCCTGCATGATCGATCCGTGACGGCCCAGTTCGACGAGCAGCACGAGGTGGCGCGTCTTCAGGTAGGCGCGGACGAAGCGGTCGGAACGGGGATCGGACATGGCGTGGCGGTAGAAAGTTTCCACAATGATAGTTGCCTATCCGTTCAGGGTCAAACCCTGAAAATTACCATCGTATCCGGAATAATACTGAGCGCCACCTGATACTGCCACCAGTGTTATCTGGGTGCCACGTCAGGTCTACCACTCCGCGACGCTGCCGTCGGCGTGGCGCCAGACCGGATTGCGCCAGTCGGGCGCATGGCGCGCCGCTTCCAGCACGCGCTCCTCGTCGATCTCGACGCCCAGGCCCGGCTTCGGCAGCGGCCGGATCCAGCCGGCGCTGAGACGGAAATCTTCCTTGTTCTTCACATAGTCCAGCAGCTCGGCGCCCTGGTTGTAGTGGATGCCCATGCTCTGTTCCTGCAGCACGGCGTTGTGGGACACGAAATCGACCTGCAGGCAAGCCGCCAGCGCCACCGGTCCGAGCGGGCAATGCGGCGCGAACGCCACGTCGTACGCCTCGGCCATCGCGGCGATCTTCGCGCACTCCGTGATGCCGCCCGCATGCGACAGGTCGGGCTGGACGATGGACAGGCCGCCCCGCTCGAATACGCGCTTGAAGTCGAAGCGCGAATACATGCGCTCGCCCGCCGCCAGCGGGATCGACGTGGCGTCGGCCAGGACGCGATAGTATTCGGCCTGCTCGGGCAGCACCGGCTCCTCGACGAACAGCGGGCGATAGGGTTCCAGTTCGCGCAACAGCACTTTCGCCATCGGGGCCGCCACCCGGCCGTGGAAGTCGACGCCGAACTCGATCTCGAAGCCGAACTTCGCGCGCACCTCGGCCACGCGGGCGACAGCCTGGTCGACCTTGCGCGCGCTGTCCACGATGCCCAGTTCTTCCGTCCCGTTCATTTTGAACGTGTCGAACCCGGCCTCGCGCAGCGCGGCGATGCCTGCGATCAGTTCGGCCGGACGGTCGCCGCCCACCCAGCTGTACGTCTTCATGCGATCGCGCACGAGGCCGCCGAGAAGTTCGTACACCGGCTGGCCCAGCACCTTGCCCTTGATGTCCCACAGCGCCTGGTCGACACCGGCGATGGCGCTCATCAGGATGGGGCCGCCGCGGTAGAAGCCGGCGCGGTACATCGTCTGCCACAAGTCGTTGATGCGGCCCGGTTCCTTGCCGACCAGGTAGTCGGACAGTTCGTGCACGGCCGCTTCGACGGTACGCGCGCGCCCCTCGATCACGGCCTCGCCCCAGCCGGCGACACCTTCGTCGGTCTCGATCTTCAGCAGCATCCAGCGCGGCGGGATGCGGTAGGTGGTGAGTCGGGTGATCTTCATGCGGCCAGTGTAGCCGCGCCCGGCGCGCCGCATGCATGCGCAATCGCGGCAGATCTATATGTTTATGTAATACAGGCGCCGGGCATACGGGCGCCGGCGCTCAGATCTTGAATTCCTCGAGCGACCGCCCGCTGGCCAGCGCGTCCACGATCCAGCGCGGCTGGCGCCCGCGTCCCGTCCACGTCTGGCCGCTGTCGGCCGGATTGCGGTAGCGCGGCACGCCACCCTTCCCGACCAGCGCGTCGAGCGGGATGCCGGCGTCCGCGGCGAGTGCATGGATGCGCTCGCGCGCCGCCTCGCGTTCCGCATGGGCACGGCGCTTGATCTCCTGTTCGATATCGAAATGCAAACCTTTCAGTTCGGCGAGGTTGTAGCCGGAGAGATTATGCTGCGCCATGGTTCGGTGGTCCTTTGCCAAGGAGAGAAAGCGGTTCCAGGATTGTACTACGCCCTCTCGGGCGCGAAGATCCACAATATGTGACATGCAACGTCGCCGCCACGCCACATTTTGCATTAACGTGAGTTTCCGTGAGGAATTGCATGATACGATTCTCTCCGGAAAGCCGACCCCAATCCCTGGCGGCAATTCTCCCTACGGCCCCTGCCTCGCCGTCGTTCGCTCACTGGAACGGCCATGCTGATGACTTCGACGATTCCCGAAACTTCCCGCCTCGCGGCCCTGGCCGCGCTCGACCTGCTGGATACCCGGCCGGAGCCGCGCTTCGACCGTTTCACCCGCCTGGCCGCGATGACGTTCGGCATGCCGATCGCGCTCATCTCGCTCGTGGACAAGGATCGCCAATGGTTCAAGTCGCGCTGCGGCCTGGACGTGGAAGAAACGCCGCGTTCCGTGGCTTTCTGCGGCCACGCCGTCGCGCAGCGCGAAATGCTCGTCGTCGAAGATGCCGCCGCAGATCCCCGCTTCGCCGGCAGTCCGCTCGTCACGGGTGCGCCGCATATCCGCTTCTACGCCGGCCAGCCGGTGTACTGCGATGGCCAGGCCATCGGCACGCTGTGCATCATCGACCGTAACCCGCGCCGCTTCGGCCCTGACCAACGCCAATGCCTGCGCGACCTGGCCGAACTCGTCGAAGTGGAGCTGAACCAGGCGCGGGTCACCACGGCACGCGTGATGGCGGAACAGGCCCTGAAGTCGCTGAACGCGGAACTGGAACAGCGCGTCGCCCAGCGCACCGCCGAACTGGAAACCCGCCTCGCGGACCTGGCGGCGGCCGAGACGTCGCTGCGCGCCGCCCGGGCGTGGAACGGCACGATCGTGGCGACCTCGTACAGCGCCTTCGTCGGCGCCGATGCCGACGGCCTGATCACGGAATGGAACCCGGCCGCCGAACGCATCTTCGGCTGGAGCCGGGACCAGGCGCTCGGTCGCGCGCTCGCCGACCTGATCGTGCCGGAAGAACTGCGCGCCGCGCACGCCGCCGGCATGCGCCGCTTCGTCGCGACGGGCGTCAGCCATGTGGTAGACAAGCAGGTCGAACTGCCGGCGCTGACGGCCAGCGGGCGCCGCATCACCGTGGAAATGAAGGTCGGCGCCTACGAATGGCAGGGCCGGCGCTGCGTCGGCGCATTCATCGACGACGTGTCGGAGCGGAACCGCACACGCCAGCAGCTCGAGGAAAAGCAGGAATTGCTGGATGCCGTACTGGAATCGATCGACGTCGCCGTCTTCGCCTGCGACGCCGACGGCAACCTGACCCTGTTCAACAAGAAGGCGCGCAGGGTGCACGGCATGGACCGCACCGACGTCGCCACCGCCGACTGGCCGGCGCACTATTCGCTATACGAGAGCGACGGCGAGACGCCGCTGGCACCAGGCGAGGTGCCGCTGGTGCGCGCGCTGCGCGGCGAGGTGGTGCGCGAGCAGGCGTTCACGGTCGCCCCGGCCGGCAAGCCCGCCACCCTGCTGCTGGCCAGCGGACGACCGCTGCGCAGCACGAGCGGCCGCGCGCTCGGTGCCGTCGTCACCGCCCTGGACATCACCGAGCGCAACGCCGCGCGCGAACAACTGGAGGCGAGCGAGCGCCGCCTGCGCGCCATCACGGAAAACCTGCCGGCGTTGATCGGCAAGGTGGACGCGGCCGGCAAGTTCGTGTTCCTGAACGGCCGCGCCCTCCAGTTCTACGGCAAGCCGGCCGAGGTCCTCATCGGCCACGACGTGCGCACCGCCTATTCGGAACAGGAATACGCCAAGATCGAACCGCACCTGCGCCGCGTCCGCGCCGGCGAGCGCACGGCGTTCGAAGACGTCATCGACGTGAACGGCCGTCCGCTGCACTACCAGTGCGTCTTCGTGCCCCAGCGCGCGCCGGACGGCAGGCCGGACGGCTTCTTTGCGATGGCATTCGACATGACCGACCGCAAGCTGAGCGAGCTGCGCCAGGCCGAGAGCGAGGAGCGCCTGCGGACGATCACGGATAACGTGCCCGTGCTGATCGGCTACCTGGACGCGGACCGCCGCTACGCCTTCGCGAACGCCGTGCATGCGTCCTGGCTCGGCGTGGCGCCGCAGCGCGTCATCGGCCTCACCGTCGAACAGACTTTCGGCCCCGCCTGCTACGCGCCGCAGGCCAGGGCGCTGGAACAGGCCTGGCACGGCACGGCGTCGCAATGCGAGCACGAGATCGTGCGCAAGAACCACACGCGCATCGTCCACTCGACCTTCCTGCCGCAGCTCCGCTCCGGCCGCGTGGCCGGCGTGTACATCCTGACGACGGACGCGACGGCCTCGCGCATGCACGAGCGCAGCCTGCACGCGCTGGCGCACACGGATGCGCTCACCCACCTGCCGAACCGCCGCCGCTTCGAGCAGGCGCTGGCCGGCGCCGCGACCCGCGCGCGCCAGGGCGACCGCGAATGCGCGCTGCTGTACCTCGACATCGATTACTTCAAGCAGATCAACGACCGTTACGGCCATGCGACGGGAGACGACGTGCTGGTCGAGTTCGCGCGCCGGCTGCGCGGCAGCGTGCGCGCCTCCGACCTCGTGGCGCGCCTGGCCGGCGACGAATTCACCATCCTCCTGCACGACGTGCACAGCGAGGCCGACGCCGAACGCATCGCACGCAAGATCCTGGACGCCGTCGCCGAGCCGTTCGTCATGCCCAGCCGCACGCTGAACGTCGGCACGACGATCGGCATCGGCTTTGCGAGCGGCGTTCCTACGTCCCCGCGCGCGCTGATGGAGACGGCCGACCGCGCGCTGTACGCCGCCAAGGCAGCGGGACGCCACACGTACGCCATCCTGCACACGCGGGAATACGCCTGACGCGCGCGTCGCCGCCCGCGCTATTCGACCAGTCGGGTATCGCGCCGCAGCATGTCCTGCAGGCCATCCTGTCCGAGCGGCGGGCTGAAATAATAGCCCTGCATCTGGTCGCAGTCGTGGTCGCGCAGGAACGTCAGCTGTTCGCGCGTCTCGACGCCCTCGGCGATCACCTGCAGCTTGAGATTGTGGCCGAGCGCGATGATGGCGCGCGTGATGACGGCATGGCCATTGTCCGGCGTATCGGACGTCGCGCCGAGGAAGGACCGGTCGATCTTGATGCAATCGACCGGAAATTTCTGCAGATGGCTCAGGCTCGAATAGCCCGTGCCGAAATCGTCGATCGACAGCCTCACGCCCAGCAGCTTGAGCTCGGCGAGCGCGTCGAGGGCTTCTTCCGGATGGTCCATCAGCTGGCTTTCCGTCACCTCCAGTTCGAGCCGTTGCGCGGGCACGCCGTGCCGGGACAGCGTCTCCGCCAGCCGCTTCACGAAGCGCCGCTGGCGCAGCTGGCGTGCGGAAAGGTTTACGGCGATCACGAAATCGTGGATGCCCAGTTCGCCGAGCGTGCGCAAGGTGGCGCAGGCTTCGTCGATGACCCAATCGCCCAGCGGCACGATCAACCCCGTCTGTTCCGCGATGGGGATGAACACATCGGGCGAAATGACGCCGTCGACCGGATGGTGCCAGCGCACCAGCGCCTCCGCACCCACGACCTTGCCGGAGCGCAGGTCGACCTTCGGTTGGTAGCCGAGCACCATCTCGCGGTTGCGGATGGCGCGGGAGAGGCCGGCCTCCAGCAGCAGGTGCTGGTGCACCACCTGGTTCAGTTCGGCGGAAAAGAACTGCGCGTTGTTGCGGCCGAGCGTCTTGGCGTGGTACATGGCGGCGTCGGCCGCGCGCATCACCTGGTCGACCGTCCTGCCGTCCTGCGGGAACAGGCTGACGCCGATGCTGGTTCCTGGCACGATTTCCCGGCCTCCGACGGTGATCGGTGTCGACACGCCCTGGCGGATGCGCTCGATCAGGTTAATGAGCTGCCCCGTGTCGGGCTGTTCCGCGATCACGAGCACGAATTCGTCGCCGCCCAGCCGGGCCACGGTGTCCTCGTCGCGCATGTTGGCCCGCAGGCGCGACGCGACCTCGCGCAGCACGGCATCGCCCGCCTCGTGGCCGAAGCTGTCGTTGATGTGCTTGAAATTGTCGAGGTCGAGAAAGGCGAGCGCACCCTGCGTCCGGTTCGCCTTGGCGGCCTCGAGGGCGACCTTCAGCCGTTCCTGCAGCAGGGTGCGGTTGGCAAGGCCCGTCAGTGCGTCATGATGGGCCAGGTGCTGAAGGCGGCGTTCGTAATGTTTCGCTTCGGTGACGTCGTTGATGACGCCGACGAAATGGGTGATCTCGCCGTCCAGGCTCGACACCGGATCGATGCGCAGATCATTCCAGAAGATCTCGCCATTCTTGCGCCGGTTGCGCAGGATCGCGCGCACGCTCTGGTTGTGCCTGAGCGCGTTGCGGATGCGATCGCGCTCGCCCTCGTCGACCCCGGCGATGCCCATGAAGCGTGGATTGCGGCCCTTGACCTCCGCCAGCGTATAGCCCGTGATCTGTTCGAACGCGGGATTCACGTATTCGATCAGGTGGTCACCGCGCTCGCAGCACGTGATCAGGATGGCGTTGACGCTGGAATAGATGGCCCGTTCGCGTATGCGCAACCCGTGTTCGGCCTGCTTGCGTGCGGAGATGTCCAGCCCCGTGCCGAACACCACTGGCAGGTTGCCCAGGCTCGTGCGGCAGCATTGGAACAGGAACGTCGTCCGCTTGCCGTGCTTGCCGACCAGTTCCCACTCGTGCTTCGACGTGTCGTGTTCGAATGCGTTGCGGATGGTGTCCACGACGGTTGGCCGCATCCGCTCGTCGAAAAAATACTGAACACCGGTGGTCGGCATTTCTTCGCTCGTCATTTCCAGTGCGTCTTCCAGCTGATGGTTCCATAACAGCAAATGACCGCTCTGGTCGATGACGTAGAACACGCACGGCAATTCCTCGAGAATGACGGCGACCGGCAGATCCTGGATCAACGCGTAGCGCGTCGGCGCCAGCCCGGAGCGCGGCACGACGATCACGCTGTAGCCGCCGGCCTGGTCGGGATCGAGCGATTGTGGCGCCACCGTCACCCGCACGGGCACGCGATGCCCGTCCGCGCAGATCAACTCGCCAGTGGAATCCTCGTTCACGCGTTCCCGCACCGTGAGTGCTGTGGCCGCGTCGTCGAACGCGATGATCGCGTCGAGGCGGCGGTTGCGGATAGCGGCCGCATCATAGCCGGCCAGCTTTTCGCAGGCGCGATTCCAGCTCGTGATGGCCCCTGTCGCATCGACGACGAAAACCGCGAGGGGCAACGGCGAAAGATTCACGGCGCTCTCCTGGGAACCGTCCAGGCGTGGCTTGGTGGCACGTCTGATGGGAAATCATCATAGCGCAGACGTTGCGGACGGGGCGCATCGTTACGCGTTTGCGTGGCAGGTGCGGCCCCGCTGCGGCCTGGTTGCCGGTTTTTTTGGTTTGCGTCGCCTGTCGGTTAGTTGCATTATATTAGGTAAAGAGACGGGCCCCTGTCCGGCGCCCGCCAACCTGCGCGCTCAGCGCGTCGCCAGTACGTCGCCGGCCGACTCCGCACCGGCCGCGGCCACGTCCGCTGCACCGTCCGGCACCGCCTCGCGGCGGCGCAACGCGTAGCGATTGAGTCCCGCCATGTGGATACGGCACAGATACTCTTCCCAGTCGATCAGGCGCGCGTCGACGGGATACAGCCGGCGGGCCTCTTCCCCACAGCGCGCGGCCAGCGCCAGCAGTTCGGCGTTATGGAACCGGTAACGCGGATGCGCATAGAAAGCGAACGTGAGCGCCAGCAGGCGCGTCGTGCGCAGCTTCTCCAGCGCGCGCGTGGCGCCGGGCGCGCCCGCCAGGCGGCGCAGCCCGTTCCACAAGGTGGCGCCGAGCCCGACCGCGCCCATGCCGAAACGGAACGTACCCTCCCCGACCGTGCGGAAATCGTGCTTCGGCTCGGCGTGGAACAGGCGGTCGTACTTCTTCCAGTTGCGCTTCGATTCCGCCTGCAGCAGCCGGATCAACTCGCCCAGCGCGAGCGGATTCGTCGAGCCGCTGCAGCATTGGTAGATGCGCTGCCCCGGCCCGGCATGCAAGGCTTCCGCCCCGGCCAGCACGATGGCGTTCGCCACGAAGTCGCCGGGCACGATGTCGATGATGCCCTCGCGCCGCGCCGGAAAGAAGCTCGTCTTGCCGCGTGCATAGGCGAGGATGACGGCGTCCGCCACCTTCACGCCCTCGATCCAGCCCGGCACTGGCTCGCACAGCGTGCTTTCGATGATGGCGGGCCGCACAATGGTCAGGCCGCGGCCGTGCATGCCGCGCAGCGCGACCTGCTCGCCGAGCCACTTGGTGAACGTATAGGTGTCGTTCCAGCCGTAGCGCCGGGCCTGGGCGACGCCGAGGTCCGTCAGGCGCCGGCGCAGCCGTTCGGGGTCGCCGCCGCGGTTGCGTACCCGCTTGACCCGCCGCTGCAATGCCTCGATCAGGCCATCCACGTCGTACGCGCCGTCCGCGTGGCGGGGAACGGCAGCGCGCGCCGAGCCGGCCGGCGCCGCGACCTCTTCCCGCATCTCGCCACGGTTATGGCCGTTCACGTAGCAGGTCGACACATGCACCAGCGGCACGGCCGCCACACGCGCGAACGCGGTCACGTGGCGCAGGCTCAGCGTGTTGATGGCCAGTGCCTCGTCCAGCGGTTCGCGGAAATCGACGCTGGCGGCGGCGTTCACGACCAGGTCCACGCTGCGCGCAAGCAGAGCGAAACGCTCGGGCGGCAGGCCGAAGCACGAGGCGGTGATCTCGCCCGTCACGCACTCGACGCGCTCGGTGAAAAAGCGCTCCAGCCAGTCCGGACGCTCGGCACGCAGGCGGTCGAACACGGACGACGCCGCGATCTCGCGCACGAACCGCGCACGCGCGTCGCCGTGCTCGCCGGCGCGCACCAGCAGCACGATGCGCCCGATGTCGGGGTTGGCGCGGACCAGCTTTTCCAGCACGACCTTGGCGACGAAACCGGTGGCGCCCGTGAGCAGGATGCGCTTGCCGGCGTAGACGGTGCGAACGTCCGGGATCGAAATCGTCATGGTGTCTCCAGTGAGGTCAGGAAGCATTCAGATGATCCGCGTCAGGCGGAACATCGCGGTCATGGCGAGGGCCGGCAGCGCGTGCCGGTGGCAGCAATACGTCTTCTCGACGCGCCCCTGGAAGCGCGACTTGGCGAATTCCAGGCCCTTGAAGTTGTACAGGAAGTCCATACGCTCGCGGATCACGGCCAGGGTCGTGCGAAGCAGGCGCGATTCCTGGGGCTCCAGTTCGCGTGCAAGCATCAGCGGCGTCAGGCCGAGGTCCACGCACGGCACGCCTTCTTCCTGGAAGCGCGCCAGCGCATGCGCCATCAGCGCGTACCACAGGCCCTGGCGGAAGTTGGCGGACGAGCGCGAGATGTTCGGCACATACCCGGCGAGCCGGCCGTCGCGATACAGCGGGTCGAAGAACACGAAGCCGACGGCCGCGCCGCCCCGGTGCGCGTAGAAATAGCGCGGGCCTTCGCGGTAGTCGACGATCATCGGCCGGATCAGGAAGCGGATCTCGTTGTTCTTGCAGCGCCGGGTGCGGATCCACGCCTCCGAGATGCGGCGCACGTCGTGGTCGAAGCCGCCTTCGCGGATCTCGATTCCTTCGGCGTGCGCCGCGTTGATCGCCGTACGGATGATCTGCTTGCGCGCGCCGCGCAGCGACCAGCCGGCGAGGTCGAGCTTCGATTCGCTGCCGAACTGCGTGCCGTAGTAACCGTGGCGGGCGTGCAGGTGGTCGACGACGGCCTTGCCGACCTGGACGAACACCGCGTCCGGATGGCGGTCGAGGAAGGCATCGAGCATGGCGTCGCGCAGGTGCGGCGGGCACACGGGCTCGCCGAGCACGAAACGCATGCCCCAGTACTTTGCGTACGCGATGTAGCCGACGCCCTGCACCTCGAAATACGACATCCCTGGCTGCATCGTGCAGAACGACAGCGCATGGCCGCCGTACTGCCTGAGGCAGGCGGCGCGCCTGGCCGTGTCGAGGTGGGACAGGTCGGCGGCAATGCCCCGTTGCAGCGCAACTGCGCGTTCGGTCATGTCGGCTCCTTGGATTCTGTGGGCGTGCGCGGGTGGCGGCGCACGGCGGGACGGGCCTCAGGCCGGCTTGCGGCCGAGGACCGACCAATAGCAGTCGAGCAGCAGCAGCTTGTAGTGCTTCTGTTCGCTGACCTGCAGGCCGAATGTCCGCATCCACTCCGGATAGTTGTAGATGTTGTGGAAGGCGTTGCCGGCGAACAGCCAGAAGAAGCCCACGGCTCCGTACCAGTACAGGTGCCTGGCGATGCGGCTGAACACGTTCCCGGACGGGAACGAGAAGTCGCCGACGACGATATGGGCGCCCGGGCGGCCCAGGCTGATCAGGTGCGCGAGCACGCGCAGCATCATGTCCTGGTCGAACACGTTCAGGAAAAAGTTGGCGACGACCATGTCGTACTGTTCGAATTCCTCGACGAGCATGATGTCGCTGTGGACCTGGCGGATGCGCACCGAGACGCCTTCCCGGTCCAGGTTGGCCTGGAATTTCTTCAGCATCGTGGCCGACAGGTCGACCACCGTCACGTCGGCCCCGAGACGCGCGGCGTGGACGGCGTCCCTGCCGTGGCCCACGCCGGCGAACAGCACCCGGTCGCCCGGACGCAGCCGGTCCAGCATGGCGATCTTGCAGCGGTGGATCGACTTGCCGCTGTAGAAAGCGCTGAGCCAGTCGTAGATCGGCCCCACGAGTTTGTACTTGTCTCTCATCAATGCCCCTTCCGGTCTTTCCGACCTTCGTATCGGTTTATCTCCCCTGCCCGCTCATTGCATGAACGGCAAGCACCATCAGGTTAATGGAAAGCATGCGGTTGTCATGGTCCGGCGCCGTGTCCTTGCGAGCCAAATGTCTGGCTTTGCGGGTCACCGGCGTAAACACCCGGCGTCGGGCATCCGCTCAAGCCGCTGATTGAATGGTGCGCGCGGCCACCGGTAAGTTGACACTTGCCGCGCACCGAATCGATACTCGACGGGCATATTCCCACCGACCTCACGAACGAACGATGACTCTTTCCCCGACCCTGCGCCTGCCGCTGTTCGCCCTCGCCGCGGCCACTGCCTTCGATGCCTGCGCCGCCGAGCGCCTCACGATCACCGTCACCCACGATCTCGCCATCGCCCGCCCTGCCGAAACGATCGCCGTGCCCTGGAAGAGCGTCAATGAAGCGCTGCCGCACGCGGGCATCCAGCACATCGTCGTGAGGGACGCGGCCGGCCACGTGCTGCCGCACCAGGTGACGAACGTCGCGCCGGAAGCGAAGGACCCGCAGCACAACGGCGTCGCGTACGGCGAACTGCTGTTCCAGCACGACTTCGCACCCGGCGAGAAGAGCGCCATGTTCACGGTCGAGAAGACCGACGCCGTCGTGCCGCCGTTCCCGACGAAGGTGTTCGCCCGCATCGTGCCCGAGCGCCTGGACGACTTCGCGTGGGAAAACGACAAGGTGGCGCACCGGACCTACGGCCCCGCCCTCGCCGCCCCGGCACCGGCCGGCTCGGACAAGGAAGTCCTGAAGACGAGCGGGCTCGATATCTGGTTCAAGCGCGTGCCCTACCCGATCGTGGACCGCTGGTACAACATCGGCCACGACCACTACCACCACGACGAGGGCGAAGGCATCGACATGTACAACGTCGGCACCACCCTGGGCGCAGGCGGCACGGGTATCTGGACGGGCGGGAAGCTCTGGTCCGGCATCAACTTCACGCGCTGGAACGTGCTGGCCAACGGCCCCGTGCGCGCCATCTTCGAACTGACCTACGACGGCTGGGACGCGGCAGGCACCCGCGTCGCCGAGGTCAAACGCTTCACCGTGGACGCCGGCCACTACTTCGACCGCATCGACAGCACGTTCGACTTCGCGGGCAACGGCATGCTGCAGGCGGCCGTGGGGCTGAACAGGAATCCGGCGGACAAGGACGAGGAAGGCAAGTCCACGTTCACGGAAGACGCCGCGCACAAGGCACTCGTCCAGTGGGTCGCGCAGAAGAAGACCGGCGACTTCGGCGTCGCGGTGATCCTGCCGTCCGCCGGCTCGCCGGCCTTCGGCAGCGACGCGCGCAACGCCTTCATGCTGGCGCCGGCCACGTCCGGGAAACCGCTGCGCTACTACGTTGGCGCCGCCTGGACGCGCGGGGGCGAGATCACGTCCGAACAGCAATGGAAGCGCTACGTGGCCGAAGAGGCGGCCCGGCTGGCCGCGCCCGTGCGCGTGAGCCTGTCGGCGCGCTGATCATGGCGACCGAGGAACAAGTGTCGACCCGGCGCGGCTTCACCCGCCGCGACTTCTTCCGCGCCTCCACACTGGCTGCCGCGTTCCCGCTGGGCCGCACGGCCAGCGCCAACCCGGCGCCGACCCCGGATGCCGCCGGCGGAGCCGCGCTGGCCTGGCTGGAAGGCCATCCTGCGCTGGTCGCCGGCACGACGTTCGGCGTGCCGTGGCCACGCGGCACCTTCCGCAAGGACCAGGACTTCGTCGTCACGGGCGCCGCCGGCGAGGTCCCGTCGCAAAGCTGGCCGCTGGCGTACTGGCCGGACGGCTCGCTGAAGTGGACCGCCCATGCGCTGGGCGCAGCCACGTCGCCGGGTGAAGGCCTGCGCGTCCGTCCCGGCATGCCACGCCCGGCTATCGGCCATCGGGTGACCGTGCGGCGCGCCGGCGATACGTTCGTCGTCGGCACCGGCGTCGTCGAATGCACCGTGCCGGTCCGCGGTCCCGTGCTCGTGCGCGAGGTCCGCCGCAGCGGCCGCGCCAGCGCCGCCAACGTACGCCTCGTCGCCCTGTGCGACGACCAGCCGGAAGGCAGCACGCGCCGGGCGGACTTCCACGGCGAAGTCGAGAAAGTGACATTGGAGCAGGAAGGCCCCATCCGCTCGGTGCTGAAACTGGAAGGCCGGCACCGCGGCGCCGGGCGCGCCTGGCTGCCGTTCACCGTCCGGCTGTATTTCCACGCCGGCGCCGAAAGCGTGCGCATCATGCACACCTTCGTGTTCGACGGCGACGAGAGCAAGGATTTCATCCGCGGCATCGGCCTCGCGTGCGACGTTCCGATGAGCGACGAGCTGCACGACCGCCACGTGCGCTTCGCGGGGGAGAACGGCGGCCTGTGGGCCGAGGGCGTGCGCAACCTGACGGGCCTGCGGCGCGACCCCGGCGCGGACGTGCGCCGCGCGCAGCTGGCCGGCGAACGCTGCCCGCCGGTGTCGGACAAGGTGCGCCCGCTGCTGCACCTCGTGCCGGCCTGGGGCGACGTCTCGCTGTCCCAGCTGTCGGCCGACAGCTTCCGTATCCGCAAGCGCACGCACGCCGGCTGCGGCTGGGTCGACGCGGCCTGGGGGCGGCGCGCGCCGGGTTGCGGCTATGTCGGCGGCGTGTCCGGCGGCGTCGCGTTCGGCCTGCGCGACTTCTGGCAGCGTCACCCGACGCAGCTCGACATCCGCAACGCCCACACCGACACGGCGCTCGCCACCGCGTGGATGTGGTCCCCGGACGCGCCCGCGATGGACCTGCGCTTCTACCATGACGGCATGGGCATGGACACGCATGCGGACGAATTGCAGGGCCTGGAGATCACGTACGAGGACTACGAGAAGGGATTCGGCACGCCGGCGGGCGTCGCGCGCAGCAGCGAGATCACGCTGTGGGTGTGCGAAACCACGCCGCCGCGCGGGCAGTTCGTGCACATCGCGCAAGCCGTGCAGGCGCCGCCGCAACTGGTGCCCGCGCCGGCGCACATCCTGGCGACCGAGGTCTTCGGCACCTTGTGGTCGCTGCCGGACCGCAGCACCCCGGCCCGCGCCGCGATCGAGGACCAGCTGGACGCCCGCTTCGACTTCTACCGCAAGGAAATCGACCAGCGCCGCTGGTACGGCTTCTGGGACTACGGCGACGTGCGCCACACCTACGATGCCGACCGCCACGACTGGCGCTACGACGTCGGCGGTTTCGCCTGGGACAATTCGGAACTGTCGCCCGACCTGTGGCTATGGTATGCGTTCCTGCGCTCGGGTCGCGGCGACATCTTCCGCATGGGGGAGGCCATGGTGCGCCACACGAGCGAGGTCGATACTTACCACCTGGGCCGCTTCGCCGGCCTGGGCTCGCGCCACAACGTCCAGCACTGGGGCTGCAGCGCCAAGCAGGTGCGCATCAGCACCGCCGTGTACCGCCGCTTCTACTACTACCTCACGGGCGACGAGCGGATCGGCGACATCATGCGCGAAGTCCTCGACGCCGACCGCAGGCTGGACGACGTGGACCCCGTGCGCAAGCTGGCGAACCAGCCGCCCAAGGGGCCGTATCCGGCGCGGATCAGCTTCGGCACGGACTGGGCGTCGCTCGCGGCGAACTGGCTGACGGAGTGGGAGCGCAGCGGCAACGGGCGTTATCGCGACAAGCTGCTCGCCGGCATGCGCGACATCGCCGCCATGCCGCACGGCTTCTTCAATGGTGACCGCATGGGCTACGAGCCGGACACGGGCCGCCTGCACAACATGATCGGTACGAACGTCAAGGCGCTGCACTTGAATGCCGTGTTCGGCGCCGTCGAGATCTTCGACGAATTGATCCGCCTGACCGGAGACCATGCGTTCGAGCGCGCATGGCTGGAATACTGCGAACTGTTCAACGCACCGGTCGACGAACAGCGCCGGCGCCTCGGCATGCCGCATGGCGCCACGCATGCGCTGTACGTCGGCCACTCCCGGCTGACGGCCTACGCGGCATGGAAGCGCAGCGACCCCGCGCTGGCGCGGCGCGCGTGGCGCGAATTCGCCGGCGAGGAGAAACCCCGCCCGTTCCGCGCCGTGCGCGTGGCCGGCGCCGCCGTGCTGAACCCGGTGGACGAAGTCCCGTGGGTCAGCACGAACGAGACGGCGCAATGGGGCCTCGCCGCCATCCAGAACCTTGCTCTGATCGGCGGCATGCTGCCGCGAACCTGGGAGACCTGACATGCAGTTCCTGCGATCGGGCGTCGCCGCCGCGTGCGTCGCCGCCACCGTCCCGGCCTGGGCCGCCACCTGGTACGTCGCGCCGGCGGGCAACGACACGGCCGCCGGCACGCAGGCCGCGCCGTGGCAATCGTTCGCCCACGCGCAAGCGATGGCGCGGCCGGGCGACACCGTCTATTTCCGCGGCGGCCGCTACACCTACACGCACGCGACGACCAGCTGCGCGTCGCGCCGCGCGACCGTGTCCGCCATCGTCCTCGACAGGAGCGGCACGCAGGATGCGCCGATCCGCTACTGGGCGTATCCGGGCGAGACGCCCGTGTTCGATTTTTCCGCGATGAAGGACGATTGCCGCGTCAAGGGCGTCGAAGTCGCCGCCGACTGGATCCACCTGAAAGGGCTGGAAATCACGGGCGCGCCGCAACAGCCGGACAACCGCCTGAACCACGAATCCTGGGGCGTGTGGATCAACGGCAACCACGACGTGTTCGAGCAGCTCGACCTGCACCACAACATGGGACCGGGCCTGTTCATCAAGGACGGCGGCTGGAACCTCGTGCTGAACAGCGATTCGCACCACAACTACGACCCGTACACGTCGAACGGCGCCGGCCAGAGCGCGGACGGCTTCGGTGCCCACGTCAGCGCCGGCCATCCGGGCAATGTGTTCCGCGGCTGCCGCGCCTGGGCCAACACGGACGACGGCTTCGACCTGATCAACGCATACTCGCCCGTGACGATCGAGTATTCGTGGGCCTGGCAGCACGGCTACCTGCCGGGCACGCACACGCCGCTCCCGGCAGGCAACGGCAACGGCATCAAGGCCGGCGGCTACGGCGGCCAGTACGTGCCGAACGGCGTGAAGCACGTGGTGCGCTTTTCCGTCGCCTTCGACAACAAGGTGTCCGGTTTCTATGCCAACCATCATCCGATCGCGCTCGACTTCTTCCACAATACCGCTTTTGGAAATGTTATCGATTACAATATGCTCGGCGTGGCGCCGGATGGCGGCCCCGTCTACCTGGGCACCCTGCGCAACAACCTCGCCTATCCGGCGGGTACAGCACTGAAGGTGGAAGGCGCGGACAGCGCGGCCAACTCCTGGGACCTGCACCTCGCGTTGCGCCCGTCCGACTTCGACAGCGTGGCCTCCACCGGCTGGGATGCGCCGCGCAAGCCGGACGGCAGCCTGCCCGACGTGCCCATGTTCCACCCGTCCGCCGCCAGCGCCGTCGTCGACCGCGGCGTGGACGTCGGCCTGCCGTACCGCGGCAAGGCGCCGGACCTGGGCGCGTTCGAGCGCTGAACCGAATCACGAAGGAAGCCATGAAGCCATCGTTCCGCGCCGCCATCGGCGCATTGTTCTGCATCGCCTGCGCAGCGCACGCCCATGCCGCCGACGCGTGGAAGTTCGCCTTCGGACCGGGCAAGGCGCCCGCCGGTCATACGCCAGTGGCCGCCGACACGGTCTACAGCGCCGCGCGCGGCTACGGGTTCGAGCCGGACTCGCGGCCGGACGGCGTCCAGCCCTGGTATTTTTCCGTCGACCTCCCGGAAGGGAATTACACGGTGACCGTCACGCTGGGCGACGATCGCGCGGCCGGCACGACCACGGTGAAATCCGAACTGCGCCGCCTGATGCTGGAAAACGTGCGGACCGCGCCCGGCGCAACCGTGACGAAGACGTTCACCGTCAACGTGCGCACGCCGCAGATCGCGCCGGTGGCGGGCGTGGCCGCGGGCGCCGTGAAGCTGAAGGCGCCGCGCGAGACGGAGGAAGAAGGCTGGAATTGGGATTCCAGGCTCACGCTGGAAATCAACGGCGCTCACCCGGCCGTGCGCACCATCGCCATCGAACGCGCGCAGGTGCCCACGTTGTTCCTGCTGGGCGATTCGACCGTGTGCGACCAGCCCGCCGAGCCGTACAATAGCTGGGGCCAGATGCTGCCGCGCTTCTTCAAACCGGGCATCGCCGTCGCCAACCACGGCGAATCGGGCGAGACCTATCGCGATTCGCTGGCACGGCGCCGGCTGGACAAGATCCTCTCCGCGATGAAGCCGGGCGATACCGTCGTCATGCAGTTCGGCCACAACGACCAGAAGCAGATCAAGGAAGGCAAAGGCGGCCCGTTCACGACCTACAAGGCCGAGATCAAGGCCCACGTCGACGCCGTGCGCGCGCATGGCGGCCAGCCCGTGATCGTCGCGCCGATGGAGCGGCGCGGCTTCGACGCCGACGGGCACGTGATCCCGTCACTACAAGAGTACGCCGAGGCCGCGCGCCAGTCGGCGCTGGAATTGAACGTCCCATTCATCGACCTGAACACCATGAGCAAAACACTGTACGAAGCATTGGGGCCGGAAGGCTCGAAGGCCGCGTTCGCGGAACCGGCACCCGGCCGGCTGGACAACACGCACCACGACAATTACGGCAGCTACGAGCTGGCCAAGGCCGTGGTGCTGGGCCTGCGCGCGGCGCGCGTGCCGGCCGCCGCGTTCATCGCGGACGACTTCGCGTTCGACCCCGCCCACCCGGATCCGGCCGCGGCATTCGCCCTGCCGCCGAGCCCACGCCGCACCGCGCAGCGCCCGCTGGGCGACGAAGCACACAGGGAGGTGCGCCAATGAAGCGCCGCACCCTCCTCGGCCTGATGGGCGCCGGCTTGCTCGCGGGCTGCGCGGGCGTGGCACCGAAGCCTGCCGGCAGCGACGCGTACGTGTTCGCCTACTTCATCGACAATGGCCAGGACGGCCTGCACCTGGCCGGGAGCCGCGACGGCTACCGCTGGGAAGCGCTGGGCGGCGGCCGCAGCTACCTGGCGCCGACGGTCGGCAAGGCGAAGCTGATGCGCGACCCGTGCATCGTGCGCGGCCCCGACGGCACCTACCACATGGTGTGGACGAGCGGCTGGAACGAGACCGGCATCGGCTATGCCTCGTCGCCCGACCTCGTGCACTGGTCGCCACAGCGCGAACTGCCCGTGATGGCGCACGAACCGGCCACGTTGAACGCCTGGGCGCCGGAGATCGCCTGGGACGAAAAACGGGGCGAATACCTGATCTACTGGTCGTCCACGATCCCCGGCCGCTTCGCGCAATCCGACGCGGCGGGCGACGACGCCGGCGCGGCCAAGTACAACCACCGCATCTACGCGACGACGACACGCGACTTCCAGACCTTCACGCCGACGCGCCTGTTCTACGACCCGGGCTTTTCCGTCATCGACGCGACGTTCCTGCGCACCAGCAAGGGCGACTGGCTGCTCGTGAAGGACGAGACGCGCCACCCGCCGCGTAAGCACCTGCAACTTGCCCGCGCCGACAGCCTGCAGGGCCCGTTCGCGCCGCTGGGCGCGCCGATCACGCCGGTGGGCCTGTGGACCGAAGGCCCGACGGCGCTGCAGGTCGGCGAGGACGTGATCGTCTACTACGACGCGTACATGACGAAGCACTACGGCGCGCTGCGCTCGCGCGACCTCGTGCACTGGGAAGACGTGACGGCGCAAATGCATTTCCCGGACGAAGGCACGGAACGACGCATGCGGCACGGCACCGCACTGCGTGTGCCCGCGGCCGTGCTGGACGCACTCACCGTGCGGTAACACACACTGTCCGGCTCCGGATTTGCCCATATTCAAAGGTGCGCGTGAAGCACGGCGGATGGAGTACTCTCGGCCACTCCAGTGTCGTGATTCCGGAGGCGGACCGTGTCCATCGATTCAGCAGAACCCGATCAGCAGAAGCAGGAACTCGCCAGGGTTCCCGTCGTCCGGGAAGACGCGTGGGTCGAGAAACGGATCGTCGATACCGGGCGCGGCGTACGGGTCCACAAGACCGTCGCCGAACATCCCTGCCAGATCGACGAAAGCCTGCTGCGCGACGACGTGGAGGTCAGCCATGTGCCGGTCGACCGCATCGTCCCGCTGGACCAGGCGCCCGCCACCCGTTACGAGGGGGATACGCTCGTGGTGCCTGTCCTCGAGGAAGTGCTGGTCGTCGAACGGCGCCTGCGCATCAAGGAAGAGCTCCACATCACCCGCATCCGCCGCGAAGAACGCCACGTCGAATCCGTCCTGCTCAAGTCCGAGCAGGTCAGCGTGGAACGCTTCGACGAACACGACGCCAACTCACCCAAGTGACAATCACCGGAGGACGCATCATGCAACATACCCTAGTCGCGGTTTTCGACAACCGCAGCGATGCCCAGAGCGCAATGGACGAATTGCTGGCATCGGGCTTTACGCGCGACAATGTGTACGTGTCCAGTGCCGACCTGACCGGCCAGGCCGGCACCAGCTCGTATGCATCGTCGACCATCGACACGACGACCACCACCGGCACCACGCACGAGGAAGGCATCGGCGCGTCAATCAAGCACTTCTTCGAGAACCTGTTCGGCGCCGACAACGACGAGCATGTCACGCGCTATTCCACCGCCGTCTCGGGCGGCCAGCACGTGCTCACGCTGACGACCTCCTCCGAGCCCGAGGTGGAACAGGCGGCCGACATCATCGAGCGCTTCGGCCCCGTCGACATCGACGAACGCCACGACCTGCAGGGCAATGCCGCCTCGCTGGGCACGAGCGCCTACCAGCCGGGCATGTCGTCGTCGACGGCAGCCGGCTCGATGCAATCGGGCACCCAGGCCGGTAATTTGTCCGGCAACCTGTCCGATGCACGGACCGATTCGCTGCAGCGCGACACGAGCATCGACCAGACGACGGGCAAGGCCAGGATCCCGGTCGTGCAGGAAGACGTGCAGGTCGGCAAACGCCTGGTCGAGCGCGGCGGCGTACGCGTGTTCTCGCGCGTCGTCGAGACGCCCGTGAATGAAACCGTCAACCTGCGCGAGGAACACGTGGACGTGGAGCGCCGCCCCGTCGACAAGCCGATCAACCCGGCCGACGTCGGCGCGTTCAAGGACAAAACGATCGAGCTGCGCGAGACGGCCGAGGAAGCCGTCGTGCAGAAAACCGCCCGCGTCGTCGAGGAAGTGGTCGTCGGCAAGAAAGTGAGCCAGCGCCAGCAGCAGGTCCAGGACACCGTGCGCCGTACGGAAGTGGAAGTCCAGCCGTTGCAGGGCACGGCGACCGGCACCAACCTCGATGACGACACGTACTACCGCAACGACTGGCAGACGAATTACGCCAGCCTGGGCGGCACCTACGACGATTATGCGCCGGCCTACCGCTACGGCTACGAGATGCGGCGCGATCCCCGCTACCAGGGCCGCGACTGGGACGCCGTCGAATCCGACCTGCGCAGCGACTGGGATACGCGCTACGGCAGCAGCGGCGCGTCGACCTGGGAGAGGATGAAGGCGGCCGTGCGGTCGGGCTGGAACCGCATGACGTCCTGACCGGGCGCGCTACGACGGGGCAGGTTCAGTTGAACCGGCCCCGTATGCCGCCGAGGCTGTAACGTCCCGCACCGAGCAACGCGATCGCCACGGCGGTGCCCAGGTACATCCCCTGCAGCTCGAGCGCCCAGCCGCCCGTGTCGTTGCGCGTGAAGAACTGGCTGGTGTGCACCAGCAGCAGGGCCACGATCATGTTGATGACCACGACGAGGGCCGCGGCGCGCGTGAACACGCCCACGAGGATCAGCAGCGGCGCGACGACTTCGCCGATATACACGAAGTAGGCGAACGCGCCGGGCAGGCCGGCTTTCACCAGCATCCCGCTGATGAAGCCCACGCCGCCGATCAGTTTCGACACGCCGTGGAACAGGATCAGGACGGCCAGCACGACGCGCAAGACCAGCTTGCCGCGGTCGTCCATCGGGTTGCTGATGTCGGTAGCAGTATTCATGATGCCTCCTCGTGAGCAGACGTCTGCTCATCTTACGCCAATGGCGGATCAGGTGGCGTCACTGCAGAGCGCGTCCATCGCCCGCCGGCCCAGCCGGTAGTTCAATCTTCCGTCGACCCAATGGGCACCGAGGCCGGCATAGAAGCGGATGCCGGCGTGATTGGAGGCCTGCACATGCCAATCGATCCGGCCGCATCCCTGGTCCAGCGCGTAACGGGCAACCCAGGCCATCAATGCGCGGCCCACGCCACCGCCCCGCTTGCCGGCACGCACATACAATTCCTTCACCATGCATTGGCGCCGGTTGGCCGGGGTCGGATCGACGAGCGAATGGAGCAGCATGACGGCGGCGAAGCCAGAAATGTTTTTTTCCGCGTCTTCTGCCACGATCAGCCGCACCGCCGAGTCGGGTGCGAGCAGGTTGTCCATCAGGTGATCGCGCACGACGTCGCGGGCGACCGACGCCTCCGGGTGGTAATGACGGTACAGTTCACACAGCAGGTCGATCAGGGATTCGTACTGCTCGGGAGAAACGGGTGCAATGCGCATGATGCGTGTCCGGACGGTTCCGGCGGGTATCCTGGATCCACCATCCTACGCGAATCCGTCCGGTCGAAATGTCGCACAATGTCGCGTCGCACGGCGGCATGAATGACCTCAGGCCCCGAGCGGTGGCAGCGGGGCGTCCTCGTCTTTACCGTCATCCCGGGTCGCAACCGCGCGTTCGGCCTGCATGCAATCGGACAATCTCGCTGTCCTGCTCACTGGTGAGCGGCAGGCCGCGAAACGTATTCGGTGGGGATGTTTCCATGACGTCACTCCTGTAGGACTCATCCGGCAGCCCGTGCCTGTTCGCCGCCGCCGGGCGCACGGCGTGCAGTACAATCGCGCGCATGGCCAATCCGCCCTCTTTCTTCGATGTCGCCGTGGCCGGCACCGGCCCGGGCGGCGCCAGCGTCGCGCGCGAGCTCGCGCGGGCCGGTGCGCGCGTGCTGATGCTGGAGGCCGGCGGCGCCGCGCCGCTGGCCGGTACGCTGGTGCAGATGGCCGGGATGGCCGCCGTCCCCGGCAAGGGCGCATTCGTGCACCGCGACCTGTCGCTGCTCGTCCGGGCGCTGACGACGGGCGGCACGTCGACGATCAACTTCGCCACGGCCGCGCCGCCACCGGCCGCCATGTTCGCGGCCCACGGCATCGACCTCGCGCCGGCCCTCGCCGCGTGGCGCGCGGAGCTGCCGATGGCGCCGCTGCCCGACGGCCTCGTCGGCCCCATGGCGGCACGCATCATGGCGGCGGCCCGGGCCCGCGGCCTCGCCTGGCACAAGCTCGACAAGATGATCCGTCCGGCCAGTTGCCGCACGGGATGCTGGCGCTGCGTCTACGGCTGTCCGTTCGGTGCCAAGTGGTCGGCGCGCGAACTCGTCGACGACGCCCGCGCGCACGGTGCGCAGCTCGTCCTTGACGCGCGCGTGACGCGCGTGCTGCTGGACGGCGGACGCGCGGGCGGGGTGGAAGCCATCGTCGACGGACGGTCGCAACGCTTCCGTGCCGGCGCCGTGGTGCTGGCCGCCGGCGGCATCGGCAGTCCGCGCATCCTGCGCGCATCCGGCCTGGTGTCCGGCCCCGTTCCATTCTTCAGCGATCCCGTCGTCGCGGTGATGGGCACCGTCGACGGTAGCGCGGACGGCGGCGCGGAAGTGCCGATGGCGGCCGGCGCCTACGATCCCGATGCCGGCATCGCGCTGGCCGACCTCACCCTGCCCCGCCCCATGTACCAGGCGTTCGCGGCGCAGGCCGGCCGCGTGGACCGGCTGTTCGCGCACGCCCGCACCCTGACGATCATGGTCAAGATCCGCGATGCGATCGGCGGCGACGTCGGCCCGCGCTGGGTCGACAAGACGTTGCAGCCGGCCGACCGCGCGCGCTTCGCCCAAGGCATAGCCAGCGCGCGCGGCATCCTCGACGCAGCGGGTGCCCGCCATGTGTTCGCCAGCCACCACTTCGCCGCGCATCCCGGCGGGACGGTCCCCGTCGGCCGGTTGCTGGACGCCGACCTGCAGACGGCGACGCCGGGCCTGTACGTGTGCGACGCGTCCGTCATCCCCGAACCGTGGGGCCTGCCGCCCACGCTCACGCTACTGTGCCTGGGCTGGCGCCTCGGCCGGCACCTGGCCGCGGCGCCAGCCTGCGACGCGTTCAGCGCGGACGCACGGGCAGCGTCGCCGTCAGCCTGATGTCGGCCGAGGATTCCCCGACCATCAGCTTCACGGGCACCGGCTCCACGGCGAAACGGCCCGCCTGGGTATTCCAGTAAGCGAGGCGCTGCGCCGCGACCGGGATGCGCACGGTGCGCGTCTCGCCGGGCTTCAGGCTCACGCGCCGGAAGCCGACGAGCGCCTGGCGCGGCCGCTCGACGGCCGACTTCGGCCACGACGCGTACAGTTCGACGACGCTGTCACCCGCCTGTTTGCCCGTATTGGTAACGTCCACATTCACATCGACGCTGCCGTCGGCCGCCAGCGCCGGCGCGCTCGTGCGCAGCTTCGCGTACTTGAACGTCGTATAGCTCAGGCCATGCCCGAACGGGAACAGCGGCTGGCCCTTGAAGTACATGTACGTGCGGCCGTGGCGGATGTCGTAGTCCATCATTGGCGGCAGTTGCGATTCCGCCGCGGGCCACGTCGCCACCAGCTTGCCGCCGGGGTTGTAGTCGCCGAACAGGACCTTGGCCAGCGCCGTGCCCTGGTCCTGCGACGAGTGCGCCATCTGCACGATCGCGGGGACATGCTCCTTCGACCAGTTGATCGTGAACGGGAAGCTCGACACGAGCACCATCACCGTGTGCGGATTGGCCGCCAGCACCTGTTTCACGAGCCCTTCCTGCGCGAGCGCCAGGGTCTCGCGGTCGCGTCCCTCGCGGCCGTCGCCCGGATCGGCGCAGGGCTTGGTGCCGGCGTCGGTCCAATCCTGCGCCATGTTCGGGCCGCAGGTCGGGTCGTTGCCGACGACGACGATGGCCACGTCCGCCGCGCGTGCCGCCTTCACGGCCGCGTCGTCGGCATTGTCCGCCGCATAGGTCACCTGCACGCCGGGTCCCACGGCCGCGCGGATGCCTTGCAGCGCCGTCACCTTGTGCGGCGGGATGCCGCCATACCAGTCCCAGTGCACGCTGTCCGCGTGCGGGCCGATGACGGCGATGCGTTTCACCCGGTCCTGCGCGAGCGGCAGCGCGTGGCCCTCGTTCTTCATCAGCACGATGGATTCCAGCGCCATGCGCAGCGCCACGGCCTGGTGGTCCGCGCTCTCCCATGGCGCCGGGCCGTCCTTGATGGCTGCGTAAGGATTGCCTGCCGGCGGATCGATGAGGCCCAGCCTGATCGTCGTGCGCAGCTTGCGGGCCATGGCGTCGTCGAGGTCGGCCACCGTGATCGTGCCGTCCTTCAGCGCGGCGCGCAGCTCGTCCTTGAACTTGTCGAGGTACTGGTTGATGCCGGCCTTCAGGCCCGCGACCGCCGCCGCCTTCTGGTCCGGATAGCGCTTGTACAGCTTGACGAGGTTGCCGATCGCGCCGCCGTCGCTGGACACCACGTTCGCGTCCCATTGGCCGATGACGAGGCTGCGCAGCACGGGATGGACGCCCATCGGCGTGCCGTTCCAGGCATTGTACGACGCCATCAGGGCGCGCGCGCCACCGTCTTGGAACGCCATGCGGAACGGCGCCGCATAGTATTCGTGGAACTGGCGTTCGTCGAAATCGGACGACGAGTTGCCGCGCCCGTTCTCGTTGCTGTTCGCAAGGAAGTGCTTCAGCAGCGCCGCGCCGCGCCAGTATTTCGGGTCGTCGCCCTGGATGCCGCGCGTGAACGCCGTCGCCATCGTGCCGACGAGGAAAGCGTCTTCGCCATACACCTCTTCGCTGCGGCCCCAGCGCGGGTCGCGCGCGAGGTCGGACTGCGGGCCCCATTGCATCAGCATCGGGCGCCCGTATTGTGCGCTCTGCGTGATGTAGCGCGCTTCCGTCGACTGCACCCTGCCCGCCTCGCGCACCAGTTCCGGGTCCCACGTCGCGCCCATGCCGGGCGGCTGCGGGAATTGTGTCGTCGTGATGTGGATTTTCTCGTGTTGCTGGTCGCCCCGCTGCACGACGCCGTGGATGCCTTCCGTGCCGCCGAAGCTGGGGATGCCCAGCCGAGGCACGCCGGAATTGGTCGACAGCGCATCGATCTTTTCCTCCGGCGTCATCAACGAGAGGATGTTGGCGATGCGCTGCTGCGGCGCGAGGTTAGTGTCCTGGAACGGGTATGTGGCCGCGCTTGCCAGGCCCGCGGCCGTGGCGCACAGGGCGGCGGCAAGGGCCGTGGCGCGCAGGATGTGCATTGGCATGTTCGTATGCATATAGTCTCCTTATAAACGTTTTTTGTTAGCGCGAACATCATCATGATAACCCAGCAATGAAACCGTTTTCACAACATTCGCCCAAAAGTTCATGTCCGGCGCTAAAAGTTCCTTGCGCAGGGTAAAGACATCAGTACAATCGCTCTGCATACGAACACGGGCGACCAGCCCAGGCAAGAACAGAGAAATCATAGAGGAGACAGCATGACATATCGACGCATCGTGGTCCTCGGCGGCGGCACCGCCGGCTGGATGACTGCGGCAGCCCTCGCGACGGGCCTGAAGGGCACGACGGTGGAACTGGTGGAATCGGAGGAGATCGGCACCGTCGGTGTCGGCGAGGCGACCTTCCCCTCCATCCGCAACTATCACCGGATCCTGGGCATTCCCGAATCGGACTTCCTGCGCGCCACCAACGGTACGTACAAGCTGGGCATCCGCTTCTGCGACTGGCGCGTGCGCGGCGAGGACTACTACCACACGTTCGGCGACTTCGGCCAGATGAAAGGTCCGGAGAGCCTGTTCGGCCAGTACCGCCGGCACCCGGATGCCGAGGTGCCCGTGTTCGGCGAACTGTGCCTGCCCACCGTGATGGCGATGCAGAACCGGTTCTGCCTGCCCGGCCAGGACTCGGCCGCGTTCAACTACGCGTATCACTTCGACGCCGCGCTGTATGCCCGCTTCCTGCGCGACCTCGCGATCAAGCGCGGCGTGCGCCGCACGGAAGGCAAGGTCGCCGACGTGACGCGCCGTGCCGACGGCGGCGTGGCCGCGCTGCGCCTCGACGATGGCCGCGTGATCGAAGCGGACCTGTTCTTCGACTGCTCCGGCTTCGCCTCGCTGCTGCTGGGCCGCACGCTCGGCGAACCGTTCGTCGACTTCAGCCACTGGCTGCCGGTCGACCGCGCCTGGGCGGTCCCGTGCGCGCGCATCGACACGCCGCTGACGCCCTACACCCGCGCGACGGCGCTGGACGCGGGCTGGGCCTGGCGCATCCCGCTGCAGGACCGCACGGGCAACGGCCACGTGTTCTCCACCCGCTACATCGACGAAGAGACGGCCCGCGCCCAGCTGCTGCAGCAGCTCGACGGCGAGGCGCTGGCGGAGCCGCGCCTGCTGAAGTTCACGACCGGTCACCGCGAGCGCTTCTGGGTGGGCAACGTGATCGGCATCGGCCTCTCGACCGGCTTCCTCGAACCGCTCGAGTCGACCAGTATCTTCCTGATCCAGGCCGGCCTCGGCCACATGATGCACCTGTTG
>Ga0068855_100001398_pt1 | contig 29920 bp, 31 predicted proteins | sample KBSCornC52_FD_66592 | JGI IMG/M metagenome (GOLD analysis project Ga0068855, IMG submission 66592) | Corn rhizosphere microbial communities from Kellogg Biological Station, Michigan, USA - KBS Corn C5-2 | ecosystem: Host-associated > Plants > Roots > Rhizosphere > Soil ... | reverse complement strand
TCCTTGGTCGCGTTCTGAATGGAGACGATAGCGGTCATGGGCAAGTTCCTACCTGGAGACGAACGAAGGGGCGTGGAGCGGACAACCGAGCCAAAATCAGCCGAATTTATTCACGATCCGCTTCGAACTGCGGCTGATAATACCCGGGTAAAATGAACCAAGTCAATATTACCCGGCATCAATTATTGCTTCGTGACGCAAATATCTCTTCCGTTCAACATCTTAGTGACTAAGATACTTATCACGTAAACGGATCGAGAGGGTGATGTCAAGCGCACTGAGTGAATTTCTCGCCGACCAAGTGAAGGGCATGTCGCCCGAACGCGAGGAGATGGTGGCGTCGGTGATCGACGAGAGCCGGCGCATGAGCACGCGCACGGTGGTTTTCCACGCGGCTATTGCAGAACGCCTCGGTCTCAATCCCTCGGATCACAAGTGCGCCGACTTGATCTGCAACGAAACGGGTCCGGTGACCGCGGGCCGTTTGGCGGAGCTGACCGGGCTGAGCACGGGCGCAATCACCGGCGTGGTCGACCGCTTGGAGCGCGCGGGCTTCGTGTCGCGCGTTCCGGATCCCGAAGACCGAAGGCGCGTCGTGATCACGAGCTGCATGGAGCGGCGCGCGTCCGACATGCGACACCTGTTCGTGCCGATGATGGCGGGCATGGTCGCCGTCTGTGAAAACTATTCCGACGCCGAGCTCGCGTTGATCCTCGACTTCATGCGCCGCTGTGGCCAGATGACCGAGGCCCGCATTCAGGCGTTGCGACACGCGACCGGGCTGGGCGCGGCAGGGTGCGGCGCTGCGGCCGCCGCTAGTTCGGCGCCAAAAACGGCTGAAAGCGCGGAGAACGCGGGCGGCGCGCCGGCCAAGCCGAGCGCTGCGCGACCCGCGCGCAAGCGTTGAGCGAGCCGCGCTCCGCGCGAGCTCATGGGGGACGGCGATGGTCAATGGTCTTCGTCCAGCGCAGCTTCGATGTCACGCACTGCCGCGTCGATGATTTCACCGACCCGCTTGAGTGTCTTGGGTGACAGGCTGCCGCGACGACCGGCGCGGCGGAAGGTTTTGAAGAGTCGGCCGAGGCGCTTCATGATGTCGCCGAAATCTTCGACGTACGATTCCCACGAGTCTTCTTCGAAGCGCTCGTAAAAGTCGGCGACCTCTTCACGGTGCGCTTCCAAGTCGGCGCGACCAGCGTCGGTGATCTCGTAGACTTTTCGATTCTCTTGCTCGACCACGCGCGCGTGCCCGAGCTCTTCGAGCATTTGTAGGGTCGGGTAGATGACGCCCGGGCTCGGTCGGTACGAGCCCCCGCTGCGTTCCTCGATCACTTGAATGACCTCGTAGCCGTGGCGCGGGCGCTCGGCGAGCGCGTCGAGCACGAGGTAGCGAACCCCGCCGCGTTCGGCGCGTGGCGGCGGCGAGCCGAACCAATCGCCCCACGATGGATGCCGGGCGCCCGGTGGGCCGCCGAATGGCGGGCGCCCCGGCCCGAACGGCCCACGCCGCCCTTGAGAGTGAGCCCAAAATTCAGAGAGGTGCTCCAGCGGGATACGCCGCTGGCCGCAATGTTCGCGTCCTTGCATGATTTTTCCTTTAGTTCCGAGTTGTTACCTTCTGGTACCCGCTTTCGACGGGGTTGCCGCCGTTACGCGATACATCTTAAAGATATAACTTTTAGATACATCTACAGTCACAGTCGCGCAAGGGGGCCGGCAAAATTTTCGCCTCCCCAACGCCAAGCGGCGCCGAACCCACGCGGTCGAGGAGCGCTCCAGGGGTATGAAGCACCCGGAGGCTCCGATGCTTGTCGATCAGATCAAAGCGCGCATGTTCCAGGCCATCAAAGCGGGAGCACAGCTCGAGAAAGAGATCCTGCGCGTTGCCGTGGGCGAGATCACGACCGAGGCGGCTCGCCCGGGCCGAACCGGAAGTGACGAGGAGGCGCAAGCGATCTTGCGCAAGCTGGTCAAGTCGAACGAGGAGACCCTCACCTCCACGACTGACCCGGAGAAGCGCGCGATGTTGCTCGAGGAAAATGAGATCCTCGCCGGATTTCTGCCGAAGAGTCTGACGGCCGAGGAGATCCTCCAGGCGCTGGCGCCGGTGGTCGAGCAAATCAAAGCCGCTGCAACCGACGGTCAGGCGACCGGCGTCGCAATGAAGCAGCTGAAATCCGCGGGCTCGATCGTCGGCGGCAAGGACGTTGCGGCCGCGATCAAAGAGCTGCGCAAAGGCTGAGCGCAAGGCATCCCACAAGGGCTCAATCACTAAAGCTCACTCGCGAGGTATTGTCGCTCGGTCGGCTTGACGATTGGCGTTCTTGTCGGCACGTTTAGAGGCGGAGAAATGCGGGCGTCGCCTCACAAGACGGACGCCGTCGTGCTCGTCACGGGCGCGACGGATGGCATTGGACGCGAGACCGCGCTCGAGCTCGCGCGGCTGGGCGCGCGCGTGATCGTGCACGGTCGTAGCGCAGCGCGCGTGCGGGACGCATTCGAGGCCGTAAGCCGCGCGTCCAGCGCACCGCCCCCCGAGCCCGTGGTGGCCGATTTTGCGTCGCTCTCGTCCGTGCGCGAGATGGCGGCCGAGCTCGGCGCGCGACCCCAGCCGATCAACGCGCTGATCAACAACGCCGGCGTGTACATGAAGCGGCGCGAACTCAGCGCCGACGGCATCGAGATGACGCTCGCGGTCAATCATTTTGCCCCATTCCTGCTGACGCACCTATTGCTCGCGAGTGAAGCGGGCAAAGCACTCGAGCGGATCGTCAATGTCAGCTCGATCGCCCACAGCCGAGCGTCGATCGATCTCGAAGACATCGACAACACCAAGGCCGAGTTCGACGACTATCAGGCATACGCTTCGTCCAAGTTCGCCAATGTGCTGTTCACGGTCGAACTCGCGCGCCGGCTCGAGCCGCGTGAGGTGCGGGTGAACGCGCTACATCCCGGCGTGGTTTCGACCAAGTTGCTCACGACCGGCTTCGAAATGCGCGGGCCGGATTCGCTCGGCAAAGGCGCGCGCACCTCGGTGATGCTCGCGATCTCGCCCGAGTACGCTCACATCTCCGGCTCCTATTTCATGGAGGGCCGAGAGTCGCGCATGAACCGCCGCGCGTCCGACGCGGATTTCAGCGCGCGCTACTACGAGCTCAGCGCAGCGCGCGTGGGCATCCAACCCCTGCCCGCCTGAACGACAGGTTACCGGCTCGAGCGGCGCGCGTTTTTGCGCGCGGCGCGCGCAACGGCATCTGAAATCAGAAAATCCATCAGCTGCGGCGCGGACACGCCGCTCGCCTGCCACAGCTTGGGAAACATGGACACGGCGGTAAACCCGGGCAGTGTGTTGATCTCGTTCACGTACAGGGTTCCATTCCGATCCAGGAACAGATCGACACGGGCCAGCCCGTCACATTCCAGCGTGCGGAAGGTAGCGAGTGCCAGGCGCTGCACTTCCGCCACCTGGGCAGCGCTCAGGTCGGCGGGGATTTTGCTGACCGCGCCCGATTCGTCCACGTACTTGGCCGCGTAAGAGTAGAAGCCGTCGGGGTGATCGACGCTGATCTCGCCGGGGATCGAGGCGCGCGGCGCGTCGCCCCCGAGGACCGCGCATTCGATTTCGCGCGGCTGGGAGAGCCCGCGCTCGACCACCAACTTGTCGTCGAATTCGAAGGCATGACAAATGGCGGCGTCGAGCCCACTCGCCTCGAGCACACGCCCGACGCCGACGGACGAGCCGAGGTTTGCCGGCTTGACGAACTGCGGGAAGCCGAGCGGAGTCAGGCGCTCGAGCACCGCGGCTGGGTTCTGACGCCATTCTGCCGCGCGGACCGCTTCGTACGCGAGCACGGGTAAACCGGCCTGCAGCAAGAGCCGCTTCATCACGTCCTTGTCCATGCCGACGGCCGACCCGAGCACGCCGGCTCCGACGTATGGAACGCCGGACAGCTCGAGCAAGCCTTGCACGGTACCGTCCTCGCCCATCGGGCCGTGCAAGACCGGAAAAATGACGTCTACACCGAGCGGCGAGCCTTGGCCCACGCGCTGCAAGCGATCGGCAGCGGGCTGAGCGTACGGCGGCAGCAGCACGCCGGGCATGGCGGCGTTCAGCTTCACGAGCCGCGGGTCGCGCGCCGCGCCGAGCAGCGCCGCTTGCTCTTGGAGCAGCCAACGGCCCTGCTTGTCGATGCCGACCAGCACCGTTTCGTAACGCTCCGGATCGAGCGACTCGACCACGAAGCGGGCTGAAAGAAGCGAAATTTCGTGCTCAGCCGACCGACCGCCGAACAGGACGGCGACGCGCAGTTTGGGGCTCGAAGCCATGAGGCGCGCACATTACACCGCTTCCCAAGCGAACGGACCTCGAATTATTCGACCTCCAAAACTCGAAGGTCGAATAGTTCGAGGTCCTTTTGCCTTGGTCTGGTCGCGGTGTCCTGGCTTTCTCGATCACCTCAACTGCGCTCGGTGTAGCGCGCGAAAGCGCGAAGACAGTTGCCGGATCGAGCCGGCGCAGAGCGCCGCTCAAAACCAGTACAGGCTCGCGTAATCGAAGGTGCCCGGCGAAATATCGAAGTAATACGCGCCGTCGATCTTGTCCGGCAGCGGTACCTCCGCGCACATGAGCTCGCGCCCGTTCACCTTCACCGTTCGCCCCTCGAAGTTCGAGCAACCCCAGCCGCTGATGTCGTCCGTCACGCGCAGGCAAGCGGCGCCCAGCGTGTTGATCGGCCCGCTCATGCCACCGCTCACGTCGTTGACCGGGTGGCACGGCGCATCGTTCGGTGCGCCAGCGCCGCCGCCGCCGTTCGGCTGTCCGCCGTTCGACGGCTGTCCGCCGCTAGCGTGTCCACCGTTTGGCTGCCCGCCGTTCGATTGTCCGCCGTTCGACGACTGTCCACCTTGCGAGAAGCCGGCCATTGCACTGCTGCCGGCGGTGCCGCCATTGGCTCCAATTGCGCCGGAACCGGCGCTTGCTTGGCTCAGCTCCACCGCGTCATACAAGTTCGAGGAGCTGCTACCGCAACCGACCCCGAGATACACGCCCGCGACCAGCACCCCGAGCCTTGGAAGGAAGCTTCGCATCGAAACGAGCGGTACTACGACTCTCGCCTGGCGCCCAGTAGCGATCACTCGAGAAGCGGATTCCTCTCCGAGCGCACGCGCATGCAGCCGTAAACCTGCGCGATCGAGGAAGATCGGCAATCAGGAGCTACGCGGCTCATCACCACGCGGCCCCCGATTTCAGTTTTGCGGTAAAGGCATTTGCTCTGCGCGGCGCTGCATGCTGACGTTGCGCCATGCTGAATGCGCTCATCATCGGTGGCACGGGCCTGATCAGCACCGGTATTTTAAAGCACCTCAGCGCGCGGGGCGCGAATGTGACCGTGTACAATCGCGGCCAGCGTCAGGCGACGTTACCGAGCGGCGTACGCGTGCTCAAAGGCGATCGCGCCAACTCCGCCGAGTTTCTGCGCGCGTTCGAGCGCGAGCGCTTCGACACGGTCTACGACATGATCTGTTTTTCGCCCGAGCAAGCCGAGCTCAGCGTCGCGGCCTTTGCCGGGCGTTGTGAGCAGTTCGTGTTTTGTTCGACGGTCTGCACTTATGGCGCGAAAATCGCGGCAGAGGTGCTGATCGACGAACGCTTTCCGCAAGCGCCGATCAGCGAGTACGGCCGCAACAAAGTGCTCTGCGAGCGCATCTTTCAGCGCGCGGCAGAGGCCGGAAAGTTCCACACCACGATCGTGCGTCCGAGCCACACCTACGGCCCGGGCGGCTCGTTGATCGATCAACACGAGTTCGACAGCGGCACTTGGGATCGCGTGGCGCGCGGGCTGCCGGTGCTCTTGGCGGGCGATGGGCTCGGCCTGTGGCAATCGACTCACCGCGACGATTGTGGCTCGTTCTTCGCGTACGCAGCGCTCGCTGCCAAGACCTACAATCAGGCTTATAACGCGACGCGCGACGAGATCCTGACCTGGCGCGACTATTATCGCGCGGTCGGGCGCGCGCTCGCTGCGCGCCCAAAGATCATCTGCGTGCCCGCCGCTTGGCTGATCGCACAGAACCCGAAGCGTTTCGCATTTTTGGCGGAAATCACGCAATTTCATGGCGCGTACTCGTCCGCCAAAGCCAAGGCTGACGTGCCGGAATTTCAGGCGCCCATCGATCTGGAAGCGGGCGCACGCGAGACGTTCTCCGACATGCGCCGGCGCGGCGCCTGGCGCGACAGCAGCTCGGACGTCGAATATCAGCGCATCGTCGAGCGGGCGTTGGGGCTCGGCTTCGTCGTCGAAGAGGCGTGATCGCGTGCCCGGGATCTCAAGCATCAGCCACGCGCGGCGATTTTCGAGTTTTGGCAATGGGCGTGATCGTCCGCGACGCCGAAGGCTGCGCCGCAGCGCGACGCGCCGCGTGACCAACAAAATTACAGGCGAAGCTCGGCTTTTAGCCGACTGAACGGCGGCGGCAGAGGCAAGGTCAGCATGGATTGCTGCCTGCGGGCCCTTAGCTCTGGCATAGGCTTTCCCTTTCGGTTCGGTTGCTTGAAAGTGCGACTTCGACTCGCGGCTTACACGCCGACTTCCGCGGCCGGACGAATGCGGGCCGCGGCAATCTTTCGCCGAGCGCGGGGCTGGCTTAGCGCGCTCTGCGCGGGATCAATGCGCGCAAGCGCTCGGCTTGCGGGCTGTCCGGGTGCGCGGTCACGAATGCTTGCGCGCGCATGCCGGCGAGCACGATTTCACCGCGCTTGGCCAAGGCTTCGATCTCGAGCACGCTGGCCTCGGTCAAGAACACACCGTGCGGCCACGTGCTGCGGTAGTGCGCAATTTCGCTCAGCGCCGCTGCGGGATCTCCGGAGCTGAGCGCGACGCGGGCGCGATCCAAAGACAGCACTTGCTCGGGCAACGACGACTTCTGCGGCGCGCGCGGTGCGCTCGGGCCAAGGACGACGTGCGCGTTCTGCGCGAGCTTGAGCGGGCGCGCGGCGGCACTCATGACGGCGCTCGCCGGGCTAAGCACGGCGCTGGCGATGCCGGGGGGCGTGGGTGAGGGCGTGGGTGTCGGTGGGGGCGTGGGCGCGGAAACGTCGCGGGCAAGCGCAACAACGGGCGGCGCCGCACTGGCTGGCGCGCGCGCCACTTTCTCGCCCAGCGCTGGGCGCTGGGTGCTCGGCGCAGCCGGCCCGCGCGCGCGATGCAACGCCACGCCTGCCGCAACGAGCAGCACGCTCGAGACGGCGACCACGACACCCTTCGCGAACAACGAGCCCGACCAACGCAGCGCATTCGACGCCGAAGCGCCGCTGGAAGCGAGCGCCGCCACCGGCAGCGACGCGCCGAGCCCCACGGCAGCGCTCACGCCCAAGGTCGCCGCCACCTTGGAATACGCGCCGGCGGAGGGCTCGTCGTGATCGGCCGAGCGGAGCAGCGCGAGCGAAAGCTCATCCTCGTACGGCGGCAGGGAGCGACGGTTTTCCATCACACGCCTCCTTTTGCGGTCAGCTCTGCCTTGAGGCGCGCGACTTGGAGCTCGAACGCCTCCCGCCCGCGGCGCAGGCGCGAAGCTACGGTGCCGAGCGGAATGCCGAGCAGCGCGGCGATCTCCGGTGACGAGAGGCCCTCGAGCTCGTACAGCACGAAGCTCACCCGCAGATCGTCGCTCAGCGCGTCGAGCACGCGGTCGAGCATTTGACGCAGCCGCTTTTGATCGAGCAGCGCTTCGGCGCTCGGCCGCGGATCGACGCCCTCCGAGGTCTGCTCGTCTTCCGCGCACTCGCGGCGCGTGCCGAGCGAGCGGCGCTGGTTGGCCGCGACGCGCACCGCGGTCGCGAGCAAGAACGGACGCTCACTGCCGGGGGTGATGTCCTCGATCCGCCGCGCGGCAATGATGAACACCTCTTGCGCGGCGTCATCCGCGGAATTTTCGGGCACGCCGAAGCGGCGCACCATGCGCCACACGTCGCGAAAGTGCGCCCGTAGGAGCTCCGCCACGCGCGCGTGATCGCGCGTGATGGCGACGCAGGCCATGCGCGGACCCGAGATCGGATCGGTAATGTGGCGCCGCTCAGCCTCCCCAATGGCGCTTGCGTCCGCAGCGTTCGCCCCGTCGTCGAACCCCACCCCTGTAAGTGCCATTTCTGAGCGCATCGCCTTCGTCATGATCCATGTGAGGCGCGGAGTGGATCGATCACTGGAACCGATAAGATAGCCCAATTCTGCCCAGAATGCCGGCGTTTGGCACGCGGAAGGCCACGCTTTGGCTTTCGCCTGCGCGGAATTCGTCATGGCGGAGCGGCAGGCTGACGCCGCCGTCCAGCTCGAATGCCATCACCTCGCCGACCAGCGCCTCGATCCGGCCGAACGCGCCGAGCGCGAACCAAGCCTCGGTTTTGTCGCTGCTTTCTGCACCGAACGAGACCTTACCCTCGAGCCCGCCCGCGTCGACGAACGCGCAGGGCCGAAGAAACAGCGGCGTTTGCTCGGGCCAGCGCACGGGGCAGCCCGTCAGGCGAAACGCCAGCCAAGTGAAAGCGGCGTTGCCCGCGCTGGTCTCGGTGCTCGCGGCGGCCGCGCGATTGGCGGACAGCACGAACAGTGGGCGCGCCGCAGAACCGCCTGGACCTTCGGCTTCGAACGCGACGCTCAGCCCGTAACCGGGGCTCGGCGCGATGCTGCTATCGAACGCGAGCCCACCGCCGATGCCGTATGTCCAGCGCTGTGCCGGATCGCGCACCAGCGGCTCGCTCAAGAGATCGTAGCCTGCTTCGTCCGCGGCTGGCTCGGCGCTATGCGGTGGCTTGCGGCGCTGAGCCGGCTTGGCGCCCGTGGACGGCGCTTCGACCGGCTGAGACGGATCAGCGGCCAGCGCGGCGATCAACGCGAGCGCAGTCACCACGTCGTCGCAAGTTGCACCGCGCACCTCGCGCTTCACCTCTCGCCCATCCGGCGAGCGCGCGGTAAGGCGGCCCGTGGCCGACCCACCGCTGGCGTCGAGCTCGGCGTAGAAGCCGAGCGCGGGCTCGTCCGCTTCAGCCGGCCGCAAACGCGGCGCCCGCGTCTGGATTTGGCGCGCAAATTCGACGGCGTCGGGGCATTGACCGCGCGCCCAATACTCCAGGCGAAATGGCTGACCGCTTTCCGCCGCGCGCGCGTGGGCCGCAAAGCCGAGCACGCCGAGCCACCCCAGCGCCCCCACACCGGCAGTTCTCAAGGATCGCCCGAGCACCCCTTCGTCCTATCACAGCTTCGCGCGCGCGGATCATCCCGCGCTCGCGCAAGCTCAGTGCGGGTTCGTAAACGTCAACGCGAACCGGGGTGCGTGCCGGGCGATCGCTCGGTGTCCGGCGCTGCCTCTTCCAGCTCCACGATGAGTGTTGCCACGCCGCGGTCGACCGCGTGCAGCTTGAACCCGAAGCGCTCGTACAAAAGCCGGGCCACGTTCTCGATCTCCACGCTCAGGCTGACTTTCGGCACACCGTCCTCACGCGCGCGGCCGAGCAGCGCCAAGAGCAGCGCCGTACCAACCCCGTGCCGGCGAAACTCGCGCCGAACGCCAATGCCGAGCTCCGGCGTCTCGGCGTCGACGAAGCCGTGGACGTGCTCGTCGTCCGTCCACAGCCGCATCCACGCGGCGCCGATGCGATTGCTGAGGCCGTCGGTGGCGATCATGGCGAGGTCACCCGGCCGCCCCCAACCTGCCAGCACCTTGAGCAGATCCGGGCGGGCGAGGCCCTCCTCGAGTGACGGGCGCGGTTTGCCTGGGCGCCAGTACGCGGACTCGAACAGCATCTCGCGCAGGAACTGTGCGTCGTCCGATCGCGAGCGGCGAATGACCAGCGTTTTCACCCAATTTTTGCGCGTGCTAGGCATCAGGCGGCGAAACGAAGACGGTCGGAGTGTTCCGAGGAAGGTGTGCCCATTCAGTTACACAGCCGCGGACACGCCGTCAAATCACGTCGCCGGGCGTCACGGTTCGTGTGATGATGACGCTCGCGCATGGTGACGCTCGGAAGACGGATTTCATGACGTTTCAGGAAGATGTGCCGGGGCGCGTGCTCGCCGGCAAGTACGAGCTGGTGGAGAAACTCGGCCAGGGCGGCATGGCCATCGTCTGGCGGGCCCATACCCGGGGCGCGGCCGGTTTTTCGCGAACCGTGGCGGTAAAGCGCGTCGAAAGCTCGGTGCGCGGCTTCGAAGAAGTAATCGAAATGTTCGTGGAGGAGGCGCGCGTGGGCGCCGCCCTGCAGCACCCGAACATCGTTCAAGTGCACGACTTCGGCATCGACGAGCACGGTGTGCACTACCTGGTGACCGAGCTGATCGAGGGCATCCACCTCGGCCGCTTTCTGGCAAGCTTTCGCGATCAGCGGCTCGAGAGCACGTGGGAGGTCGTGACCGCAATTGGCATCGAGGTGCTGCGCGCGCTGGAGGGCGCGCACGGCCGGCTCGACGAACAAGGCCGACTGTCCCCGATTTTGCACCGCGACGTGACGCCGGGAAATATCTTACTCGCCGACGCAGGTCGGGTAATGCTGGCCGATTTCGGCCTGGCGCGCGCGATGGACCGCGGGCGGATGACGCGCCCGAACATCGTGAAGGGCAAGCTCTCTTACCTGGCGCCCGAGCTGCTCATGGGTCTTGCTCCGACCGTCAAATGCGATCTCTTCAGCTTGGGCGTGGTGATGTGGGAAGCGCTCGCCGGTGAACGGCTATTCGACGCCGCCACCGACGCCGACGTGGTGGCGAACATTCGCGACGGTAAGATCCCGCTGCTCAGCATGAAGCGACCGAACCTGCCGATCGCCGTCACCTCGGCGGTCCACCGAGCGCTCGAACGCGATCCGGCGCAGCGCTTCGACTCCGCCCGGCAGATGCTGGACGTGCTCACCTCGGTTCTTCGCGTGTTACCGCAAAGCGTGGATAGCCGCGTGTTGAGCGCGAGCTTCCGGGCCGCGAAGGAGCGGCTCAAAGCGCCGCCCATCTCGTCGCGACCGCGATGAAAGCGGCGCAATCCCGCTGCTTCGCGCGTTCCGGCTGATTGAATTTGAAAATCGTTTTCATTAGGCTAGACTCAGTTTGGTAGCGCTGATGAATCTCGCAGAGACCCGCATCGGACAAGTCGTGACGGTGGAGCACGTCGGGGGCGAAGGCTCATTTCGCCGCCGGCTGATGGAACTCGGTCTCGTCCCGGGAACGCGGATCGAGGTCGTGGGCGTCGCGCCGCTCGGCGACCCGATTGAGCTCTTGGTGCGCGGGGGCAGCCTGTCGATCCGGCGTGCCGAAGCGCAAGGCGTATCCGTCACGATCGGTGAAGTGACGAACGCGGCGCGATCGGTGTCGAGCGCCGGCTCGCCGTCGATCGCGCCGCAAAGCTTTGCTCGCAGCGCGCCGTGACGGACCTGACCACGCTCGCCGGCTCCAAGCGCGCTGAGCTCGCAGCCGCGCCGCCGGCTGTAAAGCCGCTGGTGCTCCTGATCGGCAACCCGAACACCGGCAAAACCACGCTGTTCAATCGGCTCTCCGGGCAGAGCGCGCGGATCGGGAATTATCCGGGCATCACCGTGGAGCGGCGCAGCGGCGAGCTCCGCCTCAATCGCGCCGGTGCGCCGAGCGTGATCGAGGTGGTCGACGTGCCGGGCGCGTACTCGCTCAGCGCGCGCTCGCCGGAAGAACAAATTGCGCTTTCAGCCGTGCTCGGCCTAGCCGAAAATCCGCGCCCCGATTTGTGCGTGGTGGTGGTCGACGCAGGTCAGCTCGCGCGCAACCTGTACCTCGTGCTGCAGCTGCTCGAGCTCGACGTGCGCGTCGTGGTCGCGCTGAACATGATCGACGAAGTGCGCGAAAATCCCCCGAGCGAGGCCGAACTGGCGCGCTTTCTAGGGGTCCCCTGCGTGGCGACCGACGCACGTCGCGGCGCGGGCATCACCCGGCTCGAAGAGGCGATCATCGAAGCGCTCGCGCAGCCTCCGCGCGGCGGGCTGCGCATCGAATACCCGGAAGCACTCGAGCGCGATCTGAAGCGCGTCGCGCGCACTCTGCCAGCGGCATGGGCGGAAAGCGAAGCGCGCGCCCGGGTGTTGTCGCTGTGGGCACTGACCAGCATCGAACCGGACGACGAGCTCGAGGACATCACGCCCGCGCTTCGCGCCGAGAGCCTGGCGCTGCAAGCGCAGGCCAAGCAGAGCGCGCGCGACATCGATCACGAAGTCATCGCCACACGCTACGCGCTGATCGACGGCGAGATCCCGAAGCTGCACCCGCGCCTTGCCGCGCACCCTCCGAAGCGCAAGGCCTCCGAGCGCGTCGATCGCGTGCTGCTCCATCCGCTGTTCGGCTTTTTGATCTTCGTGGGGCTGATGTTGATCATGTTTCAGTCCCTGTTCTCCTGGTCCGATCCGGCAATTCGCCTGATCGAGGCTGGGTCGAGCGCACTTTCGCGCCTGGTCGAAGCGCATGCGCCCGAGGGCCTGCTGCGCGATCTGGTGACCAAGGGCATCATCGGCGGGGTGGGCAACGTGGTCGTGTTTTTGCCGCAGATCTTGCTGCTCTTCTTCTCGATCGGGCTGCTCGAGGATTCCGGCTACATGGCGCGCGTGGCGTTCTTGATGGACCGCATCATGAAGACGCTTGGCCTGCACGGGCGCGCTTTCGTGCCCATGCTGTCCGGCTTCGCCTGCGCCGTGCCCGCAATTTTGGCCACGCGCACCATGGAGCGGCAGCGCGATCGTCTGCTCACCATGCTGGTCGTGCCGCTGATGACGTGCTCGGCGCGCTTGCCGGTGTACACGTTGATCATCGGCGCGCTGTTCCCGCCCTCGCGCGTGTTCGGCTGGCTGCCCGTGCAAGGCCTGCTGATGATCGCCATGTACCTGTTCTCGACGATGATCACTCTGGTCGCGGCAGGCGTGCTCGGGCGCACCGTGGTAAAAGGCCGGCGGATCCCGCTGATTTTGGAGCTACCGCCGTACCGCCTGCCGAGCCTGTCCGGCACCGTGAAAATGATGCTGCAGCGCGCCGGCATGTTCCTGAAGGAAGCAGGCACTGGTATCCTGATTTTCACGGTCCTGTTGTGGGGGCTGCTCTCGTTCCCGCGTCCGGCAAATCAGGATACCGCGCCGCCGGCTGCCACCATCCACCAACGCGCGCCAGGCACGCCTCAGGCCGACACCCAGCGCGCCGCCCTCGAGCGGCCGAGCGCGATCGAGCAAAGCTATGGTGGTCGCCTGGGCAAGGCGATCGAGCCCGCGCTTCGCCCGCTCGGCTTCGATTGGAAGATCGGGGTCGGCTTGATCGGCGCGTTCGCGGCGCGCGAGGTCTTCGTCTCGACCCTGGGCCTGGTTTACGGCATCGGCGACGCTGACGAAAACGACGCACCGCTCCGCGACAAGATCCGCGCCGAACGGGGGCGTGACGGCGCGCACGCGTACACGCCGCTCATGGGCCTGTCCTTGATGATATTCTTTGCGTTGTCGTGCCAGTGCATGAGCACGCTGATGGTCGTTTATCGCGAGACGCGCAGCGTGCGTTGGCCGCTCTTCATGTTCGGCTATATGACGACGCTCGCTTACGTCGGAAGCCTGCTCGTCTATCAGGGCGGTCGCTTGCTCGGCTTTTAGTCGGGCGCGTCGGGCGCCTCCAACGTGCCTGCTTTGACTGCCTGGTCGGCCTCGAACCAGCCGGCGACCACGAGCAACTCGGACGCGGCGAGCATGGTGATGAGCCCTGCACCGCGCAGGCGCTCGGCGCGGGCCAGCGCGCTGTCCCGCGGCTCGCTCATCATGGCCACTGCTTGCTCCAACATCTCGATCGCGCGCGCGAGGTTGTGCGCTTGCTCGCGTAAACGGCGCTGCCAACCCTCGGGCTGGAAACGCTCGGACGCGGCTGCGGCGTGTTTGCCTGGCACGCGCTTGGGCTTCTTGCGACGGTTCTCGTTGGGCACGGCCGGCTTATCGTTCGGAACGCGCGAGCGCCAACTGCGCGGTCGCCGCTCCGACACTTCGAGCATTGCTTCGCTCAACATTGCGCTCACGATACACTGAACTGACGTTCAGATCAAACCTCGAATCAGCTCGAAGAAACCGAGCTTTTCCCAGCAGTTCGGTCATGCGCGCCAATCCGCTTCTGCGCCGAGCGGCGGCCCGCCTTCAAAGGGATCGAACGCGTGCCGCTCGAAGCGCGCCTCGATTTCGGCGATCCATTCCTCCTCACCTGCCGCGTCGATCAAGTTCGGCAGCTCGATCACGGCGACTCGATTCGACTTCGAACCGGTGGCGAGCCAACGGTCACCGTCGGTAGTTAGACGAAGCCGGCAGATTCGCCAGCTGAGCCTCGATTTGGCTGGCATGCGCGGTACCCGCTCACCTTTCACAGCACCCTCCAGCTGGCGATTATTTAGCCGGCGCGCGTCGCGCGTCAAATAAAAAGGGACTAACGTACCCTAATTATCAGCGAGCGAGCCGGTTAGCGCTTCGAGCAAGATGTCGGCTCCTGCCAATCCCCGGACGCGGGAAGTCATGATGCACGTGGGTGGCAATGTGCAACGCCTCCGCGTCAAGCGCGGCTTCACCCAAGAGCATTTGGCCGAGCTCACTGGGCTCGACCTGTCCTACACGCAGCGGGTCGAACGGGGGTTGATCAACTTGACGATCGGCAGCCTCGCCACGTTCGCCGACGCGCTCGGTGTGCAGCCGATGGCGCTGCTCCGTCGCGGCAAACCGCCGCATATCAAGCGTGGCCGCCCGAAAATCAAGCGAGCGCGCGAGCCGTGACCGGGTCGCCCCGCTTGCCGACCAACGTTTGCCGCCCAGCATGACGACACCGTCCGCGCTCGATCTGACGCCGCTGCCTCGCAGCTTCTACGCGCGCCCAGTACTGGTCGTCGCACGCGCCTGCATCGGGAAGCTGCTCGTGCATCACACGAAAGAAGGTTTGACCGTGGGGCGCATCGTCGAAACCGAGGCCTACCGCGGGCCGGAGGATCGCGCCGCGCACTCGTTCGGCGGTCGGCGCACCGCACGCACGGAGGTGATGTTCGGCCCGCCCGGACACGCTTACATCTTCTTCGTCTACGGCATGCACTTCCAGTTCAACATCGTGACCACGCGCGCCGGCGATCCGCATGCGGTCCTGGTGCGCGCGGCCGAGCCTCTGCTCGGCGTGGATCTGATGGCCAAGCGCCGCGGCTTGCCGGAACAGAGCCGCGAGCTGACGAGCGGGCCGGGCAAATTGTGCCAGGCCTTCGCGATCGGCAAGTCCGACTATGGTGCCGATCTGTGCGGGTCGCGCCTGTTCCTGTCCGCTGGTCCGCGCGTCAAAATCCAATCTTCGCCGCGCATCGGGGTTCAATATGCCGAAGATTGGGCTAAAAAACCCTGGCGCTTCTTCGATCCGAAAAGCCGATACGTCTCACGCGCGCGTCCCTGATAAAACTCCGGCCAGCCGATGACCGATCGCCAGCCTCCCCCTCCGCGCCCCGCCGCACGGCCCGGTTTTGCCGCCGCGGGGGCCAGCGCCGCGCGGCCTGGCTTGGCCAGCGGGGGCAAACGCTTTCTGGGCAAGCGCATCACCGTGTGCGTGACCGGAAGCGTCGCAGCCTACAAGGCCGTGTTGCTCGTTCGCTCGCTGCTCAAGGACGGCGCCTCGGTCGAAGTGGTGCAGAGCCGCTCCGCGTGCGAGTTCGTGGGCACAGCCACGTTCGCCGGCCTGACCGGCAAGCGCGTCCACACCGACATGTTCAGCGCGGACGAGCCGGGTGAAATTCACGTCCGGCTGGCCAAGGAAAGCGATCTGATCGTGATCGCGCCCGCCACGGCCGACGTGCTCGCGCGTCTGGCCCAAGGCCGCGCGGATGATTTGGTGACCGCGCTCGCGCTGTGCGCCACTTGTCCGGTGCTGGCTGCGCCCGCCATGCATCCCGACATGTGGAGCCACCCGGCAACCGAGCGCAACCTGGCTGCGCTGCGCGCCGACGGGCGCGTTCGCCTGGTGGGGCCGGTCGTGGGCGAGGTCGCCTCGGGCGACAGCGGGCTCGGGCGCATGGCAGAGCCGGAGCAGATTGCGGGTCAAGCCTCGGCGCTTTTTGCGGGCATCTCGCTGCGCGGCAAACACCTCGTGATCAGCGCGGGGCCGACGGCCGAGTCGCTCGATCCGGTGCGCTTCGTCGGGAACCGCTCGTCCGGGAAAATGGGCTTTGCGCTGGCCGAGCGCGCCGCGGCGTTCGGCGCCACGGTCACGCTGATCGCCGGGCCAGTGAGCCTAGCGACGCCGCCGGGCGTCGAGCGCGTGGACGTGCAGAGTGCGCTCAGCATGCAGAGTGCGTTGTGGCAAGCGCTCGCGCCCGACCTTTCTCGCGCCGACGCGCTGATCATGACCGCCGCCGTCGCCGACTATCGCCCCGCCGAAAGCCATTCCACCAAGCTCAAGCGCAGTCTGGAACCGCTCCACCTCGAGCTCGTGCCGAACCCGGATTTGCTCGCCGAAATCGGCCACGCGCGAGCTGGCCAAAGACCGGTGCTCGTCGGCTTCGCGCTCGAGACCGACAGCGACGAAAAAATCATTCAGCGTGCGCGCAAGAAGCTCGCCCAAAAGCGGGTGGATCTGGTGGTCGCCAATCATGCCGCCGAGTCGCTCGGTCGTGACGATATTCGCATTCAGCTCGTGACCCCCACCGATTGTGAGCCCGTGCCCCCAATGAGCAAAGAACAAGCCGCCGACCGCATTCTCGCTTGGCTGTCCACTCGCCTCGAGGGGCTCGCTTGATGCGCGTGCTCGTCACGTTGCTGCTCACTTTCGTCGGCATGGCCTACAGCTTCAGCGAAGCCGCCGCGGGGTCACCGCGGTTTTGGCTCGGCGTCACCTTGCCGTACGTGGTGCTCGTCGCGCTGGCGCTACACAAAATGTGGCAAGACGGCACATTGGTCGATTTGCTGACGCCGCGCTGGGGTGATCTTTCGATCGGCGCGCTGAGCATGATCGCGCTCCTGTTCGCGTCTTGGGCCGCGCGCCGCGTGCTCTCACCGGCTGGCAGTCCGCGCCAGGCCTGGCTATTTCGCATCTACCTGCAGCTCGGCAATCCAGAGCATCTACAGCGGTCGAGCGCGTACACGCTGTTGATCCTGCTCGTCTGCCTGGCGGAAGAGATCGTCTGGCGCGGCATGGTGCTCGGTGATTTGACCGAGCGCTTCGGGCGCCGCGCCGCGCTGCCGCTCTCCGCGCTCGCTTACGGCGCGTCCACGTTGCCCACGCTCTGGCTGCTGCGCGATCCAACGGCCGGACTAAATCCGCTGCTGGTCACGGCCGCCGTCGGTTGCGGCCTGGTCTGGAGCTTCTTGGCGGCTCAGCTCGGTCGCTTGGCGCCGGTCGTGATCTCACACATGGCGTTCACGTACTTCACGATCGTGCAATTTCGCTTGCCCGGGCTGTGAGCGGCCGCGCCACGCATGAAAGCGCAGGCGAGCTCTAGAACCCCGGAGCTCGCCTATTTTTTTTGATGGTCACGCGCCACGGCTGACGGCGGCTCAGCCTTCGGCGGCAGAGCACGCCCACAGCCATCAGCCGCTCAGCTTCGCCAGATCTTCTTCGGAGATATCGAAGTCGGCATAGACGTTGGCAACGTCATCGTGCTCGTCGAGCGCGTCGACCAGGTTCAGGCAAACCTCGGCATCGCGCCCGGTGACCGTCTTTTTGTTCTTCGGGATGTAGGCGACCTTGCTCGACTGGATCGGCAATTTTGCGGCTTCGAGCGCGGCCTGGACCGTAAAGATGTCGTTCGGCGGCGTATACACGACCCAAACGTCGCCTTCGTCGCGGTAATCTTCTGCGCCCGCGCTGATGGCCGCTTCCATCAATTGGTCCTCGCTGACCGCCGCCTTGTCGAGCGTGATCGTGCCCAGGCGATCGAAGGCCCATTGCGCGCTGCCCGCGCCGCCCATCACGCCGTTGCCCTTTTCGAAGATTTTGCGCAGCTCGGCCGCGCTGCGATTGCGATTGTCCGTGCTGCCCTCGACCAAAAACAGCGTGCCGCCAGGGCCCGTGCCCTCGTACAAAACGTCTTCGTAGGCGGCGCCTTCGATTTCACCGGTGCCGCGCTGAATGGCACGCTTGATGTTGTCGGCGGGCATCTGCTGCGCGCGACAATCAGCCACCGCTTTACGCAGGCGCGGGTTCGAGTCGAGATCGCCGCCTCCGATGCGCGCCGCGGTCACGACCTCGCGGATCAGCTTGGTGAAGATTTTGCCGCGCGCGGCGTCGGTCGCGCCTTTTTTGCGCTTGATCGTTGCCCATTTGGAGTGGCCACTCATGGCGCGTCATTACCACCGCGGCGCGAAGATGGGAACGGCGAAAGGCCGGGAAAAGGGCCGGTTCTCGCGCGCACCGCGTCAATCGGCGGCGAAACTGACGGCAAAAACCGAGGCCAGCTGCTGACCGGGATAGGCCCGCTCGGGCGCACGCAGCGCATCGAGCACCGCGACTACGTCCTCGTACTCGGCCGAGTTTGGGACGTGCAGGACCGCTTCATCCAGGGCCGGGTCGGTGGGACTTTGGTGCGAGCCGTTCGCCCGCCAATCCCGATCCAAGAACTTTGCAAGCTCAGGATAGCGCCGTCCACCGCGCGCGAGCTCGAAGGGCTCGAGCGGCACATCGTGGCTGACTAGGACCGTCTCGCCAACGCGCCAGGTCAGGTGAAATCCACGCTCGCGCATGTCGACGTGCAGCCGCTTGCTCGGCAGCGGTGGCAGCTCGCTGGCCTTTCCCGGCACGTTCGCGCTCGTCGACAAACGCGCGAAGTTCGCGAAGCCCGCGGTCGCGAGTAAGAACGTGACGAGGCAGAGCAAGAAGTCGATGAACGGCACGAGCGGGAGCTCGTGATGGGTACTTCGCACGCGCCGCGCGCCTGCGCCCGAGTCGATGGTCGCCATGGCCCATTCGACCCACGAGGGGCCAGTGCCTTGGCGAACAACACGAACACTCACGCGAATCTGCCGGCGCGCGGAAATTCCGGCAGCAGCAGCCTTGGCCGCGCGAAAGCTCGGCAATCGCGCGGAAAGCACCCGGAAACGTGGCGCGCCCACACTGAGCACGATGTCGATCGCACTGACCGTACCCGAACGCGCTCAGCGGGTGATCGCGTCGGACCTCGAAATCAGCATCCTCGGCGGCTGTGAATATCCTTCGCCGCTCGCGGAACGCCTGAGCCAGGCGGCAGTGCACTACGTGGGCCAGGCCGACCGCGTGCTGCTCGATGACCGATTGTCGCGCGTCTCCGAGCATCGCCAAGATTTGAGCCGCGCGCCCGCATTCGAGCTGGCCGGGCCGCGTCACCGGCTATTTTTCGAGCCCGAGAAATTGCGCTGCGGCATCGTCACCTGCGGCGGGCTGTGCCCGGGGTTGAACAACGTGATCCGTGGCCTGGTGCTCGAGCTCACGCATGGCTACGGCGTGCGTCAGATCGTCGGCTTCCGTTACGGCTATGAGGGCCTGGTGCCTCGCTTCGGACACGAACCATACGTACTGACGCCAGAATCGGTGGCGGAGATCCACCACGAAGGCGGCACGGTGCTCGGCACGTCACGCGGCAATCAAGACGCGGGCGAAATGGTCGATCGCTTGCTCGAGCTGGGCATCGGTGTGCTGTTCGTGATCGGCGGCGACGGCACTTGCCGCGGCGCGATGACCATGGTCGCCGAAATCAAACGCCGCGGGCTAGCCATCGGCGTCATCGGCATCCCGAAGACCATCGATAACGATATTCACTTCATCGACCGGAGCTTCGGTTTCGAGACCTCGTTCTCCGCCGCGGTCGACGTGATCAAGAGCGCGCATGTCGAGGCGAAGGGCGCAAAGAATGGCGTCGGTTTGCTGAAGTGCATGGGACGGCACTCGGGGTTCATCGCCTGCCACGCCGCGCTCGCGTCGACCGACGTCGATTTCGTGCTCATTCCCGAGGTCCCGGTGGTGCTCGAAGGCGAAACTGGGCTCTTGCGCTTACTCGAACGGCGGCTGGCGCGTGATTCGCACGCGGTGATCGTGGTCGCCGAAGGCGCTGGACAAGAGCTGTGTCAGAGCAACGGCCCGGCCTCGACCGACGCGAGCGGCAACGCGCGCCTGAACGACATCGGCGTCGTGCTACGCGATCGGATCACGGCGCATTGCCAAGCGCGCGGCCTCGAGATCACGCTCAAGTACCTCGATCCGAGCTATCACATCCGCAGCGTGCCGGCGTCGCCGGCAGACAGCGTGTATTGTTGGAACATGGCGCGCAACGCGGTGCACGCTGCTCTGGCCGGCAACACCGAGCTGTTGATCGGGCGCTGGCACGGTCGCTTCGTCCACGTGCCGATGCCGCTCGCCACGCGCTTTCGCAAGCAAGTCGACACCACCGGCGATCTGTGGACTTCCGTGATCGAGAGCACCGGCCAACCGGTGGCGTTCAATCTGCAATAGCTCGGCGCGCGGGCGGCTGCGGCGGTTACCGTCGGAGCTTAACTTCCGACGCGGCGCGCCGTTTCTGCGCCCACTTGCCGTGTCAGCGAAAAGCTCCTCGAATATCCGACTGATTCATCACTGCGTCGACTGCGGCGCGCTCTCTCCGCCGACGGACCCAGAGCGCAGCGCCATCGGCGAGAACGCCGCTTGGCGGCTTACCCGTCAGCCCACTCGCGACGGACGCATGACGCTCGAATGGCGCTGCCCGCCATGCTGGACCCAGCACTGGAAGCGCCACAAATCGGCCTGACCTCGGGGCGCAATGGCCCCGGCAGACCAGCCCTGATCGCGCAAAACCAGCTGTTTCGTGCGGCCGCGCGGGGGCTCATGTTTGGCTCGCCCCTGCCCGCGAGCCAAGCATGTCCGAAAAATTTCCGTTCCAAAATCCCGAGTTGCCGGTCGAGGCGCGCATCGATGACTTGCTCAGCCGACTCACGCTCGCCGAAAAAATCGCCTGCCTGAGCACGGATCCGAGCGTGCCGCGCCTCGGTGTTCGCGGCACCGACCACGTCGAAGGCCTACATGGCCTGACATTGGGCGGTCCGGGTGAGTGGGGCAAAGACCGCCCCGTTCCGACCACTACTTTTCCACAGGCGATTGGCTTGGCCGAAACCTGGGATCCCGAAGCGCTCCGCGAAGTTGCGCGCATCGAAGCGCTGGAGACGCGCTATGCGTTTCAAAGCCCGCGCTATCGACGCGGCGGCCTGGTGGTGCGCGCGCCCAATGCCGACCTGGGGCGCGATCCGCGCTGGGGACGGACGGAAGAGTGCTACGGCGAAGATGCGTTCTTCAACGCCACGATGGCGGTCGCGTTCGTACGCGGGCTCCAGGGCGACCACCCCGACTATTGGTGCACGGCCGCGCTGCTCAAGCACTTCCTCGCCAACAGCAACGAGGACGGCCGAGGCTCGTCGTCGTCCGACTTCGACGAACGCCTGTTTCGTGAATACTACTCTTTGCCCTTCTTTCGCGCGATCACCGAGGGCGGCGCGCGCGCCTTCATGGCCGCCTACAACAAGTACAACGGCATTCCCTGCGTCGTACACCCGATGTTGAAGGAGATCGCCAGCGCCGAATGGCAGCAAAACGGCATCCTGTGCACCGACGGCGGCGCCTACGGCATGTTGCTGACCGAGCACCACTACTACGAGGACCCGTACAGCGCGGCGGCCGGCGTGATCAAAGCCGGGATCAATCAGTTCTTGGACGATTACCGCGCGGGCGTGAGCGGCGCGCTGGAGCGCGAGCTGATCCGCGAAGAGGACGTGTCGGCGGTGCTGCGCGGCGTCTTTCGCGTCATGTTGCGCTTGGGCCAGCTGGATCCGGCCGAGCGCGTGCCGTACGCGCAGATTGGCAAAAACGGCGAGCCGGAGCCGTGGCTCTCGTACGAACATCGAGAGGCCGTACGCCGGATCACCGCGCGCTCGGTCGTGCTGCTCAAAAATGACGCCGCGACCTTGCCGCTGCCGGGTGACGTGCGGCGTATTGCCGTGGTCGGCCCGCTCGCGGACCGCGTGCACATCGATTGGTACAGCGGCACTCCGCCCTATCTGGTGACGCCCCTCGACGGCATCCGCGCGCGCGCAGGCAGCGAGGTCACCGTGACCTCCTCCACCAACAACGATACGAGCGATCTGATGCGCGTGGCGCGCGAAGCGGAGGTGGTCATCGTCTGCGTCGGCAATCATCCGACGGGCGACGACACTTGGGCCAAAGTGACGCAAGCGAGCTACGGCAAAGAAGCCGTCGATCGCCGTTCGCTCGAGCTCGAGGACGAACGGCTGATCCAGAAGGTATTTGCCGTCAATCCGCGCACGATCGTGGTGCTGATTTCGAGCTTCCCGTACGCCATCAATTGGACGGCCGAGCACGTGCCGGCCATCCTGCACCTGACGCACAATAGCCAGGAGCTCGGGCACGCGCTCGCTCAGGCGTTGTTCGGGGACGTCGATCCCGGGGGCCGCTTGGTGCAGACTTGGCCGCGTTCGCTCGAACAGCTGCCGCCGATGCTCGACTACGATCTGCGCAAAGGCCGCACCTATCGCTATTTCAAGGGCGAGCCGCTGTTTCCGTTCGGCTTCGGCCAGAGTTACACCGAATTTCGCTATGGCGCCGTGAGCGCGAGCTGCCCGAGCGTGCGACTCGAGGACAGCGTCGACGTGCACGTCGAGCTCGAAAATGTCGGCGCGCGCAGCGGCGATGAAGTGGTGCAAATCTACGCGCGCTTCCCGAACTCGAAACTCGAGCGTCCGAAGCGACTCTTGTGCGGTTTCCGGCGCCTCACGCTCGAGCCCGGCGAGCGGCGCGACGTCGTCGTGCCCGTGCGCGGCGTCGATCTGGCGCACTGGGACGTCGCCGCACACGCGTTCGTGCTCGAGCCGAGCGAGATCGAGCTGGTCGTTGCCCGTTCGGCGAGCGATACCCAGGCGGCGCTGAGCTTGACCTTGGCGTAGTTGGGCGCGCCGGAGCCAGGTGCTCGCTCAGATCACGCCTGCCAAGAGACCGATCCCGAGCAGGACGAACACCACCGCTGCCACGCGTTGCGTGTGGCGCGGGTGAACTAGCTTGCTCAGGCGATTGCCGAGAAACACGGCCAGCCCCGAGACCAAGCAGAGCGCTGCCGTCGCAGCCAAGAACACCGTGACCGGCGCGCGATAGCGCGCGGCAAGCGCGGCAGTGCCCAGCTGCGTGAGGTCGCCCCACTCGGCAATGAACACCACCAAAAACGACTTGAGGAACGCGTGTTTGAAGCTCTCGGGCTGATCGGCGTGGTGGCTCGCGTCGTCGTCATCATCGGCGTCGCGCCGCCACATGAAGACCGCCGAGACCAAGAACAGCAGGCCGGCACCGAGATGCACCGCCCGAGCCGGCAAGAGCGAGAGCAGACCGCCCGCGGCGACCGCGACCAAGCTCTGCACGACCAACGCCAACGCGGTTCCGGCGAACACCGGCAACGGCCGGTGACGCGTTGCGAGCACCAGCGCCGCCACTGCCGTCTTGTCCGGCAGCTCGGCGAGGAAAATCACGCCGAATACGGTGGCGAAGATGCGTGGGTCGATCATGCGGCGTCAGTAGACCCGGGCCATGCCTCCGGCAACCGTTGCGCGGCTCGGCACCGTCTATTGCTGCGCAGGCCCAGATTTCTTGGCCATCTGTTCCGCCGGCACGCCCTGTTGCGGGAGCACGGGTTCAATCCACGCGGGATTGCCGCGACGCGGCTGGCGCTCGTTGCCGAGCCGGAACTCGCGCGCGATCTTGCTGGTCATCGGCTGTAGGCCGGAGCGCACGAAGCACTTCACGTCATTGCCCGGCGTATCGGCGAAGGCTGCCGCGCCGTGGGCACCGAGTTGATGGCTCCACACGTCGGTGAGCAGCACGACGCGCCCCTGCGAATCCACCAAGTCCGCACGCGAGAGCTCGACCGGTGCGTGGTTGCCGTCGTCTGCCACGCCGCGCAGCACCTGCAGCGACCCGTCCGCGCGCTGCTCGAACTCGACCAGCACCCCTTCGACATCACCCGGGCCGTAGAGCGCGTCTTTCAGACCCGGGAACACCCAGAGGAAGTGGCTGTACACGGCGTCCATCGCCAAGGCCGGCACGCCCGTGTAGGACATGACATTTTTGCCCCACGGCCGTTCCTCGGACCAATAAATGAAGTAGCCGACGGCCAGCTTTCGCCCGATTCGTCGGGTGCGATAGAGCACGGTGTCGCCGATCGTTCCCGCGGACCAGGATTTGGCGCCGATGCATAGCGGCTGCTCGACGATGCGCGCGTCTTCCGGCGCTTCAGGCGCGGTCTCGGACTTCGGCCAGACCGCTTCGCGAGGCGTGACCGAGCAGCCTGCGAGACCCAGCAGGATGATGCAATGCGTAACGATCCTCGACAGCAACAAGTGTTTCGCTTCGAAAACGCCGAGCGCGGCGAACCTCACAAGGTAGCGCAATTACGCCACGCTTGTCTCGCTGTTCTCGACGCCCGCGCACATTCTTGTCGTACTCGCACGCACTTCGCGCATTCGGCTATTTGAGCGCTGACACGATCGATGCGAGCGCCGAGCAGTGGTTTAACCGCGTGCTGACTTTCGTAAACGCGCGCTTTGCGCCAGCATTATCGCGCGGTCTTCTGGAATCGCGCGGACTTGGCGAGTTTGGTCGATGGCGGGTTGCAAGAGCAGCGCGTACTTCTGCCTTCAGCCATCCTTCAGCTTCACGCGGCGATCGCCGAAGACGGCGGTGATCTCGAGCTTGCCTCCCAAGGCCTCCACATAACGACGCAACGTGGAGGTCAGGTGGTCAGTGCGATTCTCCAGCCGCGACAACTCCGACTGCGTCATCTCGGCAGAGCGACTGACTTCCGTCTGTGTCAGTGCCAGCGCCTGACGCATAGCCTTCAGCGTGAGCTCTTCGAGCTGAACGTCGATGCGGGCGCGAACGCGCGCCTCCGCATCCGGCGACAGCTTCGATAGTTTCAGCGACTTCCAGCTCTTGTTCATGGTGGGCTCTGAGCTGGGCGAGCCTTGGCGCGCGCGCAGTAGGCTTGCCAGCGGCGCTCCGCGAGCTTCACCGAATCTCCGTAATAAGCTCGGCTGAGCGGTTCACCGAGCAACGCGACGATCCGCTTTTCCATCACATCTAGCCCGAACAATAGGCGCTGGCGCGGCTCGGTCGTGACGATGGTCAGCTCGCACAGCCCGCTCACCGCGTTCAGGATCTGCATCGGCTCGAGCCCGACCAGGCGCAGCACTTCGAAGAACCCCTCGCGCAATTGCTGAGCCAGGGAGGACTCCGCCGGCTCCGGAAGCCCGGAGCGCCCGGCGTTCGCGCGCTCGCGCCACGCCACGGCCGCCCATTTGGTCAGCGGTGCCGGCGGACTCGCCAAGAACAGATCGATGCGCAGCCGCGCTTGCCGTAGCCGCTCGCGCAGAACCTCCACGCCGATGAGCGCGCGACTCGCCGCCCTGGGTTCGAGCTGGGCGAGGCGCTGCCGAAACTCGTCGGATTCGAGACAGCGCACTGCCTCGCGCTGCCAAAGCAGCAGCTCCTGCAGATCATGACCGGCCGCGATGGCTTCGACGCTCGCCATTTGCTCACGCCCGAGCGACGCAGGCTCGCTTTCGCCCGTGCCGTCGAACCAAAGCAGCGCGCGCCGGACCTGGCTCGGTCCGAGCGCCGCGCCGGTGACCGCCAACAAGTCGAGCGCGCAGGCCACTTCCTCCGCCAGGTGCGGGCTCAAGGATTCGAACCAAGCGCTGAACTCGGGGCTCGGCTGGATTTCGAACATGCACCCATATTACCTTGAACACATATGCTGTCAAGTGCATATTATCGGCGGTCTCAAGCCGCCAGGCGTGTCCCGCTCGGTGCCTTCGGCGTCGCTCGCAGCGCGCCGCGCAAGATCAGGCACGAGTCCCCGAATTCATGCTGCTCGTATCCGGCGCGTTCGGCGTGCCGGAAGCTGCGATCGAGCAACGCACGCGGCGCGAAGGCTTCGAGCAGCGCGTAGTGACTCGTGCCGGGCTCGTGTAAGCCCGTGAGCAGCGCGTCACAGCTCCGCAGGCGCGAGCCGGGGCCGAGCAACAGTGAGGTGCTTTCGCGCCCGGCTCGCACGCTGCCAGACTCGGACGCAGCTTCCAAGGCGCGGGTCACGCTCGTGCCCACCGCGATGACGCGGCCGCCCGCGAGCTTGGTTTGGTTGACCAACGCCGCGCTCGATTCGCCGATCTCGTAGCGCTCGGTGAGGGGCAGCCGTTGGTCGAGCTCGGGGTCGCCGGTCGAGGAGATGCCCGCCGCGTGCGTCACGTGCGCGATGTTCACTCCCCGCGCTTCGATGCGAAATAGCGTTTCGAAACGGAGCGGCTTCCCTGCCGAGGGCAGCTCGAAAGCCCACGGCCGCGCGCTATAGGCATTTTGCACGTCCCACAACGACAGCGGCCGTTCGATGTACGCATACTGAATGGGGCTCGCGGCGCGGTAGAGCGCTTGCCACAAGAGGCTGCCGGTTTGCTCGAACGCGATGCGGAGTAGCCGCGGCGAGGCTCGATCCACCGCCACCACGCGCGCGCTCAAGCCTGAACCAAAGTCGAGGCGCGAGCCCGCCCAAAGCTCGCGCGGCTTGCCGCGCAGCTCGGTCGGCATGCGAGCGTCGCCCTCGCCGAAGCTCAGCGCGAGCCAAGTTCCATCGTCGAGCAAGGACAACAGCCGCAGCTCGAGATCGACTGCGGCGCGGAGTGAGGCCGGCAAAGTCGCCGCGTCGTTCAGGATCAGCGCGTCGCCGCGCTCCAGGAAATCCGGCAGATCGGTGATGCTGAAATCGGCCTGGGAGTCGAGCTCGGGATCGATCACCAGCAACCGTTCGCGATTGGGCTCGGCGCGCGGCGCGCTGCGGGCCCTCATGACGCAGGCTCCTCGCGCGATACCTCGAGCCGTGCGCCGTTCGGCGTGGTCTCCGAGCGAATCAGGCGCACAATCTGGCGTGCCACGTCTGGTGGACGCGCAAGCGTCGTCGGATCCGCGTCGGGTAGTGCGTCCGCGTGCATGCGCGTGTCCATCTCACCGGGATCGACGCTGAACGAGCGCACGCCGTGATCGCCCAGCTCGGCCGCCCAAACGCGCGCCAGGTGGTCGAGCGCGGCCTTGGACACCGAATAGGCGCCCCAGCGCTCGTAGGCGTTCACGCTCGCGTCCGAGCTCACGTGCACGATCGTCCCCTTTTTGCGCAGCGCCATCGAGCCGGCGATGACTTTGCTCAAGCGGAACGGGCCGAGCAAATTCACGGCCAGCACGTGCTCCAAGTCTTCACATTCGGTGTCGAGCAAGAGCCGGAGCGGCGTCGGGCCGAGCTCGCTCGCGTTGTGAATCAAGAGCTCGATCGGCCCGACCAGCGCGCTGGCGGCGCCGGCCAGGGGGTAAACGTCTGCTTTTTTTCCGAGATCGGCCTCGAGCGCGAAGGCTTCCCCGCCCTGCTCGACGATGCGCCGCACGACGGGCTCGAGCGTGAGCCGAGAACGGCCGACCAATACCACCCTGGCCCCGCGTAAACCGAGCTCCAGCGCCAGCGCTTCGCCGAGCCCACGGCTCGCTCCGGTCACCAACGCGGCTGTTCCTGAAATTTCCATGGCTACCTGCCTTTCACCGTTAAGCTACGGGCTGCCTGCCGCCGTATTGGCATTTCGGACAATCTATTGTCAGAATGCCACTTCATGAGCGACGACTTGGCAGCCCGCCTGGCCCACAACGTGCGCGAGCTGCGCCAGGCGCGCGGCTTCACTCAACAACAGATGGCCAAGCTCGCGGGGCTGCCGCGAGCCACGTGGTCCAACTTGGAGTCCGGCAGTGGCAACCCGACCTTGACCGTGCTCCACGCGGTGTGCAGCGCGTTTCAGGTCTCACTCGAGGAAATCGTGGCCGAAGCGCGCGCCAACGCACGGCTCTACCCGAAAGGCTCCTTGCCCGAGCGGGTGCGCGGCGCAGTCCGGGTCAGCTCGCTTTTGCCCGACAAAATGCCGGGCATGCAGATCGAGCGCCTCGAGCTTCCGGTCGGCAGCCGCATGATCGGCGTGCCGCACACGCCGGGCACGCGCGAATACCTCAGCTGTGAAGCCGGCAATATCGAGCTCGTGGCCTCCGGCGAGTCGTACCCGATGAGCGAGGGTGACGTGGTCGTTTTCCGCGGCGACCAACGCCATTCCTACGCGAACCTGGGCCGCAGAGTGGCGGTGGGCTTTTCGGTGGTGGTGCTGCGGCAGATCGATTGACGGCGCGTCGCAGGGTCAGCTCTGCGCGCTGCTCGGCGCAGCAGCGCGCGCGGGGCGTCCGCGACGCCGAAGGCTGAGACGCGCTCTGCCCCGCAGCGTGACCATCAAAAAATCAGCTCCCGGGTTCGTAGTTCAGGTTCGGGCCGAGCCAGCGCTCGACCTCGGCCACACTCATGCCCTTGCGAGTATGGTAATCCGTGACTTGATCGCGTTCGATCTTGCCCAGGCTAAAGTAACGCGACTCGGGGTGCGCGAAGTACAGTCCGCTCACGCTCGAGCCCGGCCACATCGCAAACGACTCGGTGATCAGCATGCCGGTGTTTTTCTCGACGTCGAGCAGCCGCCAGAGCGTGCCCTTTTCGGTGTGGTCGGGGCACGCGGGGTAACCCGCCGCCGGGCGAATACCGCGGTATTTCTCGAAGATCAGCTCCTCTTTGCTGAGATCTTCGGTTTTGCCGTAGCCCCATTCTTCGCGCGCACGCTGGTGCAGGTATTCGGCGAAGGCTTCGGCCAGGCGATCGGCAAGCGCTTCGGCCATGATCGCGTTGTAGTCGTCGTGTTGGGCGCGGAATTTGTCGCACAGCTCCTTGAGCCCGATGCCGCTCGTGACCGCAAAAGCGCCGATGTGATCGGCGAGCCCGGTCGACTTCGGCGCGATGAAGTCAGCCAGTGACTTGCAGGTGTCACTCGGATCTTTTTGGGCCTGTTGGCGCAGGAAGTGAAAGTGGTCGAGCACGCTGCTGCGCGTCGCGTCCGTGTACAGCTCCACGTCGTCACCGACCGCGTTGGCCGGGAAGAACCCGTACACGCCGCGCGCGGTGATCTGCTTTTGCGCGATGATTTGATCGAGCAAGAGGTTTGCCTCGGCGAAGATTTGTTTGGCCTGCTCGCCGTATTTTTCGTGCTCGAAAATCCGTGGATAAACGCCCTTCAGCTCCCAGGTGTGGAAAAACGGCGTCCAATCGATGTAGTCGCGCAAGGTTGCGAGCGGAAAATCGTGCAGCACGCGCACGCCGGTGAATTCCGGCTGCGGCACGTCTTCCGGGCGCCAGGTGATGGGCGTTCGGTGCTCGCGCGCTTGCTCGAGCGGCAAGAGTTTTTGCTTCGGCGCCGAATGCGTGCGGCGGAGCTTCTCGTATTCGGCGCGGTGCTGGGCGACGAAGGCGGCCTTGCCGTCGTCGCTGAGCAAGCTGGTCGTGACCGGCACGGCGCGGCTGGCGTCGAGCACGTGCACCACCGGCTCGCTGTAGTGCGGCGCAATTTTGACCGCCGTGTGCGCCTTGCTCGTGGTGGCGCCCCCGATCAGGAGCGGCAACTTGAAGCCTTGGCGCTCCATCTCGCGCGCCACGTGCGTCATCTCGTCGAGCGAGGGCGTGATGAGTCCGCTCAGCCCGATCAAATCCGCCTTCTCGGCCTTGGCGCGCCCCAAGATCTTTTCGCAGGGCACCATCACGCCCATGTCGATCACTTCGTAATTGTTACAAGCGAGCACCACGCCCACGATGTTCTTGCCAATGTCGTGCACGTCGCCCTTGACGGTGGCGAGCACGATTTTGCCCTGCGTTTTCACGACCTGACCGGAGGCCGCCATTTGCGCCTTTTCGGCTTCCATGAACGGAAACAGGTACGCCACGGCCTTTTTCATGACGCGCGCGGATTTGACGACCTGCGGCA
>Ga0068855_100001397_pt1 | contig 29921 bp, 26 predicted proteins | sample KBSCornC52_FD_66592 | JGI IMG/M metagenome (GOLD analysis project Ga0068855, IMG submission 66592) | Corn rhizosphere microbial communities from Kellogg Biological Station, Michigan, USA - KBS Corn C5-2 | ecosystem: Host-associated > Plants > Roots > Rhizosphere > Soil ... | reverse complement strand
ATTTATCAAAAACCTTGGTCATGATTGGAAAGCGCATAATAAAATTATTAACACGACCCCAGTTGAAGTTGCAATGCGAAAAATTGAATCAGAACTGCATAAAGAAAATCCATCCGAAGAAAAACTGGAAGATTCAAGAGAAATTATCGAAGAAGTATTTAAGAAGTAATTTTAGACGAGATCTCCAACTTTCACATTGAACGGTATCTGATACAAACCTCGTTCCATGCCATAATTTAATCGGTTTAAAATGGATGTGGGATAACCGAGAGACAAATAATCCGCTTTTGGCCGATAATATGCACCTACAAAAGCAAACTTTTCTAAATTGCGATACATCCTACTCACTGCCTCTTCAACCGATTTGCCAGTTCCAGTAATTACAGCTAAGGTATCACCATACCCGACATTGATGATCTTCTTTCCTTTTCTCTTCACATCCCATAACCACACATCCTTTTCAACTTCAGGAGCATAATTTACCGTTAGTCCACCTAAGATTTGTTGACTATTAGTATCTCTGTGTAAATTAAAGATACGGACAGATGCAGCAACTGTCCCCAAGGTGAAAGGATTCTTCTTTTGCGAAATCTTCTCAAAATAATCATGGACTGATCCACATTGCGCAAGTTCAGTAAATGTGGCATTATAACCTGGACGGTTCGAACAATATTCCCCAAAGTACATTTTCCCATCTCGCTTATTAATAAGAATTGACGCATCCCAAATAAACAGCCCTTTATGTTGTTTCGCCATCTCATCAATAATTGGTGGAAAAGCAATCTTATTAATTCGATCTTCTAATGTAATAGGAAAAACAAGATCGGCCGCACACCCGGTTTGAATAGAAATATTACCACTGCCAATTGGTTTATTTTCTATATCAATACTTGCAGCAATCAAAACACCATCATAATAAAGGCGCTCCGGTGTAACTTCGATAACAGAAGGGATAAGTAACTCGAGAATAAACCCTGCGGCACCATACGAGTCGGGATTATTTTGTAATACTTCAATGACTTGTCCTGCAGCTAGTTTCGGATCGTCAACGTCAGGGACAAAAGCATTCGTATCATCCTGATTACTTTTTAACACCCAGATCTCATCGGTGTTTTCTAAAAACTTTTTCGCATCAGGAATATTGCCAAATTCCTTTTTACTCGCAATATTTAACTTAGGATAATGCTTTTTGACAAATTCTTTGGCTTTATCACGGTCTGATTCAAACAGGTAGTCTTCTTGGGTTGGGAAATTCCCATGAAAACCCAAGTCTCTTACCTGATCTGCATATTTATAGAGACTATTCGTGTCAAAAAAGACAAAATAGTCTTGAGGATTTTTCATTTCCTTCATTTTTTGCACTACTTCATCTGCAGGTGTCTTCTTGAGAATTCCTTCAAAGAGAGAAATACGCTGTTCTTTATCCCCTGCATCTTCTTTCACAAATTCTCTATCGACTTTATCAACCAGATCTTCTTCACGCATAATTTGCGCAACCATAACATCCTGTCCTTCTTGTAAAAGATGTTGTGCAATGGGAAGTCCTGAACCGTCAAAAGTGAACACTATAAACTTCATATATATATACTATACTAAATGCTAAGGAGTTGTATAGATCAGAATGTCACGGTGAAAGGGACAGTGTAGAGTTTTTTCTGTAAACCGTAGCGCAAGCGATTCAAAATAGAGGTTGTATAGTCCATAGATAGATAATCTGACTTGGGACGATAATAGACACCTGCTAAAGCAAACATATCAACATTTTTATATAAATTCCTCACCGCTTCGTCGATAGTCGTCCCCGCGCCTGTAATTACTGATAAATACCAATCAGTCCCAACGATACGCATTTTATCAGCCTTATTCTTTTTATAGACATCAAAAGGCCAAATGTCTTTTGCAACATCATTTACATAATCAATAGATGCTCCTGATAAAATTCGCCGTTCATGCGGGTCACGTAAAAGATTAAATAGTGTCACGGAAGATCCAACTGTTCCTAATGTAAAAGGATTCTTTTTTTGGACCACACTTTCAAAAAAATAGCTCACTGAAGGAAGTTGGCAAACTTCAGTAAAGAATGCGTTATAGCCGACTCTATTCGAACAAAATTCCCCAAAATAAATTACTCCACTATGTTTATCAATAAGAAGTGATGCATCCCAAATAAATAATCCTTTATGCTTCTTTGCCAATTTATCAACAATCGGTGGAAAACAAATATCATGGATTTTACTATCCATACTCACGGGGAAAATGAGATCTGCAGCACAATAGGTTTGTATAGAAAGATTTCCACTGCCAATTGGTTTATTCTCAAAATTGATGGTCATACCGAGCGGTACGCCATCGTAATATATTTTTTCCGGATTTATTTCGATCAGAGAGGATATTTTTCGTTCCAAAATAAAACCTATTTCCTCATAATAATCTTTAAATGCCTCAAGTGTCTCGATGACTTGATGTTTGGCAAGTTCCACATTATCAGTCGTCGGAATAAATGTTTGAGAGAGCTCTGCTTTTCCTTTAATAACCCAGATCCTATCCGTATCCTTTAAAAACTTTTTAGCTCTATTTATTGATCTAAATTCTTCTTTTTCAGCAATTTCTATATGCGGATAATATTTCTTCACAAATTCTTTTGCAGCATCTCTATCAATTTCAAATAGTCTATCTTTTTCTGTTGGAAAATTTCCATGAAAACCTAAATCTTTTACTTGATCTGCATAACGAAATAAATTATTAAAATCAAAAAAAACAAAATAATTTTCGGGGTCTTTTATTCGCTTCATTTTCTTTATGAGAAGATCTGCAGGAATTCTATCGATAATATTTTTATACAAAGATAATCTCCTTTTTTTATCAATAGAAAGTTCTTCACCGTTTCTCCTTCTTTCTATTTTAGTTAATGTGGATTTGAAATCATCTACTTGTCCGACTATTACTTCATGTCCCTCATCTTGTAACTGTTTTGCAATTGGAAAACCAAAACCGTCGTATGTAAAAATAATATACTTCATAATGCAATAATTAAACGCTAATAATTAAAAAAATGCAAGCAGGAATTAACAATGTACTAAGTGGAATTAATAAATATCAAAATTTGCAAGGAGTTTTTTATTTCCTTCGATTTGATATTGTAGTAAATCATGATAGATACCCGGTTTATTTGCTAATATACCAGGTGACCCACTTTCAACAATCTCACCATTATCAATAACTAAAATTTTGTTTACATTTTGAATTGTAGAAAATCGGTGCGCTATAATTAATACTAATTTATCTTTCATTAAATTTTCTAATCCCTCTTGTACTTCTTTTTCTGATTTTGCATCCAAGCTACTTGTCGCTTCGTCTAAAATTAAAATCGGTGCGTTTTTTAAAATTGCTCGTGCAATTTGAATTCGTTGTTTTTGTCCACCTGATAATCTTACTCCTCTTTCCCCTACTTCTGACAAAATTCCTTTCGGGAGTTTTTGAACAAAGTCCCATGCATTCGCTAAACGCAATGCTTTTTCAATTTCCTTATCACTTGCCTGTGTTCCATATATCACATTTTCTTTAATAGTCTCAGAAAATAATTCATTTTCTTGAAATACAAGCGCAATATTCTGACGAATAGCTGCATGTTCAATCTCTTTGTAATTTTTGTTTTCCATGAAAATATCACCCGATGTAGGATCATAGAATTTCAAAATCAAATTAACTATTGTTGATTTTCCTGCACCACTATGTCCGACCAATGCAATTTTCTCTTTTTTATCAAGTGTGAAGGAGATATCCTTTAATATTTCTTCTGATGTCTCATATTGAAACCGGACATTTTTAAAACGGATAGTCGGTTGCACAATCTTTTCGGTAACAATAGTCTTTTTATAATTTTCCGCAGATGACAATTCAAGAATACTAAAAAATTCTTTTGATCCGGTTTCTGCAGTTTGCACCTGAGTTAAGATAAACGACATAGCGAATAGTGGACGGGTTAATTGCGAAACTAATTGCAAGATTAAAACTAATGAGCCGACACTTAACGTTCCATTAAATGTATTAATAAATGCAATGATAGTAATGATAGTCATAATAACTGTCAGCGAAAGATTGCGAGCAAAATCAAATATATGAAATGTTGTACTTTGTCTATCATAAATTTTATTACTATCTGTCAGTTCCTTCGAAACGAATTGATATTCTTTCTTTTCGTTGGTAAAACTCTTTACTAACTTTATGTTACTTACTACTTCACTCATGCGACCACGCATATGATCTTCGATTTTATTTTTCTTTTCTTCCTCTTTCCCCCATATTTTGGTCGAGTAATAACTGAGGGAGAAGTAAATTGGGAAGAGAAGAAATGCAAATGCAGCGATAGCCAAATTATAATAGCCCAGTAAAATAATTGTAAATATAATTTGCAGAAAGGTAGGCAAGATAAAATTTGTCGAGGTATTCATGAATTGTTGAATTGTAAAAATACCCCGATTGAGTTGATTAATGATTTTTCCAGACATTTCAGAATCGAAGTAACTCTGAGGAAGCGTCAAAACTTTGTCATAAAAAATTTCTGTGAGAAATTGCCTGAGTCTACCTGCGAAATAATCGCCCAATCGTTCGGCGAGTGAAGTAAAGATATTGCCCACAGCTCCCATAACAAAGGTCAATGCAATTAAGAAGATCAAATCATTAAAATTATTACTTTTATGTTGAATATGCTGCACGATATCATCAACAATATACTTAAAGATAACGGGCGTAATAAGCTCGATCAGTGCACCTAGAACAATCAATAGCGCCAAAAAGAACACAACTTTATATAGGGGCCGAGCAATTTTAATTGTTTTGAAAATATTCTGCATAATTACATTATATACTATTTATTGATATTGAAAGGCAAAGTAAATAACTTTTTTTCAACACAATAGGATAAACGATTGAGAAGTGACGTAGAATAGTTTTTCGAGACAAAATCGAATTCGGGACGGTAGTAGACATCATTCATATCTACTTGATGAATAGAGTGATACATGGCATCTACTGACTCCTGAAAGGTCTTTTTCGAAGCAGTCACCACACCCACATGTTTATCATATCCAGTTGTGTAATATGTAACATCTGTTTTTTTACGATATGCGTCTTGTAACCAAACATGCTTTTCAATTTCTTTCGGAATATTGATCGCTACATCCGCAAGAGGTAAATTTGTGTCAGGATCTTGTAATAGATTGAAAAACATTAATGAAACACCAACTGTTCCAAATGTAAAAGGATTTTTACCGGCAACAACCTGCTCGAAAAACCAATGTACTGATGGCATCTGCGCAAGAGTTGTTAAAAACGAATTAAACCCGAAACGATTCGGACAGAATTCGCCAAAATATATTTCATCAGTTTTACTATTAATAAGCAGTGATGCATCCCAAATAAACAGTCCTTTATGTTGTTTGGCCATTCCATCAATAATTGGGGGAAAGCAGATGTCATGAATTTTACTCTGCATACTGACTGGAAACACTATATCACCAGCACAATTTACTTGATATGATATATTCCCACTGCCTATTTGCTTATTCTCTAACATAATTGAGATGCCAAGCGGTTTTCCATTGTAATATAATTTTTCCGGAGTCAACTCAACAATATTCGGAATCAGCTCCTCCAATAAAAATCCTGCTGTTTCAAATGTATCTTTATTAACCTGCAACCTCTCGATAATTTGCTTCTTGGCTACAATTACATCTTCAGTATGTGGAACAAATGTCGCAATGCTATCAGTCTGACTTTTTAAAACCCACAGTTTTTTTGTGTTTTGTAAAAATGCTTCAGCTTTTTTGATTGAAGTAAATTTTTCATTTTGTGCAACTTTCAAATGAGGATAATATGTATCGACAAAATCTTTGGCTTTTTTTCTATCAATCTCAAACAATCTATCTTCTTCAGTTGGAAAATTCCCTTGAAACCCAAGTTTTTCTAAGCGAGCTGCATAGCGAAACATCGTATTTGATTCACAGATGACAAAATAGTCTGAAGGATTTCTTATTCTCGTCAGTTTTTTAAACAGCGTTTCTATTGGATACTTTTTCAGGATATTATCGTATTGAGATAAACGCTGTTTCTTTTCGAATCGTGTTTCACTTTCATGCTGACCAAATATATTTTTGGAATCGATCACTTGTCCGACTAATACTTCACATCCCTCGTTTTGTAAATGATATGCTACGGAGAAAATAAATCCTTCAAAACCTATAACGATATATTTCATGTCTGCTTCAAACTTTCCGTCATCAACTTTTTTAGTTTTGCTAAGCTTCCTTCTTCATAAATAGAAATAGGAAAGACATCTTTTTTTATTTTAGTTAGTGATTTCATTTTCGTTTGTACTTCTTCTTTGGTTAATAAATCAGTCTTGGTGAGGAAAATAATTTCTGGTTTTTTAAATAATGCTTCACTATATTCTTTAAATTCATGACGGACTGTTTCGTATGTTTTTAATAAATCATCACTAGTTATATCAATACAATGAATAAGTATTTTCGTTTTTTCAATATGTTTTAAAAACTGAAAGCCTAATCCTTTCCCCTGACTTGCTCCTTCGATAAGACCTGGAATATCAGCCAGAATAATTGCATGAGTCTCGTCATTGCGAGGAGTCGCAGACGACGTGGCAATCTCGTCATTCGTAGTAGATTGCTTCACTTCGTTCGCAATGACGTTAGGTAACATTACACCAAGATTCGGTTCAAGTGTCGTAAACGCATAATTAGCAATCTTAGGATGAGCATTCGTCAGAACAGCCAATAAACTACTTTTCCCAGCATTCGGTAAACCGATGAGTCCAATGTCAGCGATTAAACGCAATTCGAAATGAACTTGTTTTTCTTCCCCAGGAGTTCCATCTTCTGCATAATGAGGCGCTTGATTAGTCGCTGATTTAAATGAATTATTTCCCCGTCCACCTCTACCACCTTTAGCAATCAACACTTTATCAACCAAATTATCAATCTCATATATTTCGTCCTTGATTCTTGATTCTTGATTCTTAACTCCTTCAACTGTCACTCTCGTCCCTAGCGGAACGCGAATAATTAAATCCTCAGCATTTCTTCCATACAGATTTTTATGTTTCCCCGCAATTCCCTCATCAGCTTTTAATTTCTTTTTAAATTGGAATTGTTGCAATGCTGTCAAATCGTCTGTTCCTTGCACATAGACGCTTCCGCCATCTCCACCATTGCCACCATTCGGTCCCCCTTTATACTGTCCAGCATTATGCAAAAAAGTCGCAGCTCCATTCCCACCATTTCCGGCTTTCACAGCAATTGTTACGTCATCTATTAACATGAAGCTATTATACCAGGAAAATAGGTTTAATGACTTATTCATATTCAGTATTCATTATTTATATTCAACATACGACTCTTGCATAGTCCTTACCTATTTCTAATCTAATCTCCATACTCTAAGATCAAAATAGTCTAACTATGAATAATGACATAAAGAAAAAAGCAAAAGATGATGTTACTGGCATCGATGATCCGACAGCAAACACCAATAATATGTTCAATGATCCAACTGGACTCACTGGTATTACACAAAACCACACCAATATTGATGTCGGCGCACATGATGGTTCGAGTCTACAAACTGAATCACAAACACGCGCTGCTACTGATAATGATGTCGCTGATGATACTGATAGATATAAAAAGTCAGTTAAACCAATGACTGCACAGTATGCAAAACAAAAGCCAACTCAAAGCCTCAATAGTGACGAAAATAATAATAGACAGTATGTCAGTCCAACACCTCCAAGCGTTCAGGGTGAAACTTCAGTCAGCGGTGATATGCCAGACCCTGAAAGTGACGATGATACACTCGCCAATGCACAATACATGGGACAACAAGCTGGAGAAGATGTAGAACATCCAAAAGAATTAGATTTGGCCAGAGATCTCGATGAGGCAGAAGAATATATACGAACACACTAGTACCAAAATTTCTAATTTCTAATTCTTAATTTCTAAAGAAATCAGAATGCTTTAAGTTTAAAACTATGGATCCCTGGTTTGCCCCATAAAAAGGGACTAGCTTCCCTAAAGCGTTGCGTCCAGGGATGACAAAGACTAAAATATAAGCATGTTCTATGGGATTGCAATCGCTGCGGAACTTCTTTTTCTTTTTCTTCTGTCTAAGCAATTAACCCGCACGCTTTCGCACTTTCTTTACACGCTCAAATTTAATCAAACTTGGTCTACGCTGATTATCGCACTGCTCTTTCTTCCGGGAACCTTCGTTCATGAGATGGCGCATGTTATCATGGCACATCTTCTCTTCGTTCCTACCGGTGCAATTTCTCTTTGGCCGAAGCTTGAAGGGCCAATGATTCGTATGGGCAGCGTTGCAGTTGCCAAGGTTGACATATTACGCTCACTTCTCATAGGCCTTGCTCCTTTCATCACAGGTCTAACAATCCTTTTTCTCGCCTTCGCTTTTTTCTTATCTCATATTCATTCACTCAATTATTGGCTTATTGGATTATTCGTTTATTTGTTATTCGTTATTACGAACTCAATGTTTTCAAGCAAAAAAGACCTTGAAGGAGCAGGATTTTTCGTCATTCTTATTCTATTAGCAATAATATTTCTTTACTTTTTTGATAAGGAATTTTTACAACAAGCCCAAGCACTCATATCTCTTATACCGCAAAACTATACGCTATTAGTTATTCGCTACCTAGCAGCCCCGATAGGTCTTGACATTAGTCTCATCATCGTATTAAGATTGCTTATTCGAATATTTAATTAATCATTGTCATCCTGGAGTGGCAACGACCACGATAGGATCTATTAATAATTTACTAGATTCTATCACTTCGCTTCGTTTCGCTCCAGAATGACAGAGTATGCATATGAGAAAAGATATTATTAATGCCATTATTATTTTCGTCGTCGTCGTCCTCGCAGGAATTGGTCTTATGTATGCCTCCACTGCGATGCAAAACAGTGCAACACCAACGCCTACTCCGGCTGCTGAACAAACTCAACCAAATGATGCTGCTGATTTGAAACGAATTAAAATTATCGATGAGAAAGTAGGAACTGGTCCAGCTGTCAAAAAAGGAGACACTATTACTGTCAATTACACCGGGACATTAACTAACGGTAAAGTCTTTGATACCTCTATCGGCAAACAACCATTTACCACGCAAATTGGTACTGGACAAGTTATTCGCGGTTGGGATTTAGGGTTGATTGGTATGAAAGTCGGTGGCAAACGAAAACTCACTATTCCCGCAGACTTAGGCTATGGATCACAAGGACAAGGCGCGATTCCGCCAAATTCTACCCTCATTTTCGAAGTTGATTTACTAAGTATTAAATAAGAATTGCTTACTTTCTTCTAAATACTTTATGTAACTCCTCCATATTTACTTGAATTTTCGTTGGTCGGCCGTGCGGACAAGTCAAATTATTTTTGGTTTTTTCTAATTGATCAAGCAACCGTTTCATTTCATTTATGTTCAAACTATCTCCGGCTTTAATGGCCTGTCGGCAAGCAAGATATTTGATTGTTTGTTCTGATTGAGCATCAATATTTGTCATCCCCGCTTTAATTAGGGTCGTTGCCCGTCGTGTGGCGTGGTGCGGTAAGGGTAACTCTTGCTGAAGAAATGTTTCCAAGATTTCTTTTATTAGTTGTTCTATGTTCCGGTCTTGAAAAAGTACAGGAATAGCAACAATATAATAATCGTCGTTTCTTTTGGCAAAGGCAAAACCCATTGATTTAAATATTTGTTCATTATCTTCAAGCGCTATTTTTTCCTCAATTGTAAGGTCTATTAATATAGGTTTGTTTAATTTAAACATATTGTATTTATGACTATTTTTTGTGAATGAAGATCTATACTGTTCATATAATATCCTCTCATGAGCAGCATGTTGATCAATGAGCATTACGCCTGCATTATTTGGCATAACAATATACATATTTTGTATTTGGATTGGTTCAGAAAAAGGTTTTTCTTGTTCACTATCACGAACCAGCCATGGAGAAACCTCTTCGCGCAACATATTCCCAGCAACTGAATGCGTCATGTCATCATCAGAAAACGTAAATAATCCGCTTGGTTGGGAATCAGGAGGAACATATGTTGCTAATAGTTCTCGGATTGCCTGCTGTAAAAATATTCCTAACTGTTCTTTATTGCGAATGCTCACTTGTTCTTTCCGTGGATGGACATTCACATCAACCATCTCAAAAGGCAGATCAATAAATAAAATAAACCCAGGAAAACGTTGCTTCGGAAGCAATGAGCCATATGCTTGCTTTATGGTTTGATTAATAAATGTATCTGTTACGTGTCTATGATTGATGAAAATATATTGCTTATTTGACGCGGTCAATGAAAATTGTGGCTGGGTAATAAGACCATATACTGAAAAGTATGCATCTTTTTTCTCAATTGGAATAGAAGACGACAGTATTTTCTTACTAAATAAAAAGGGTACTCGCTCAGTAAACGTTTTGCTAGCAGACAATGTGAACAACTGTTTTTTATTATGTGTCAGTGTAAATGAGACATTATGATGCGCAATCGTTTGATAGATAGTTTGTTCAATAATATGACGTAATTCAGTACGATCGCTCTTTAGAAATTTCTTTCTTCCCGGTGTGGCATAGAATAAATTCTCGATAATGATACTCGTTCCTACTGGCATACCCACTGATGTTTGGACCACAATTTTTCCTGCTTTCAATGTAATTGACGTACCAACTGTGTCATCGCATGTTCTGCTTTGCAACATCATATCCGACATTGAAGCAATACTTGCCAATGCTTCTCCTCGAAAACCCATGGAAGCAATACCAAGTAGTGAATGGGTTTCGTCAATCTTACTTGTTGTATGCAATTTAAAACTTTCTGTTAAATCTTCTTTCGACATTCCTTCTCCATTATCATGAACAATAATTTTCTTTAGTCCATAATCTGTCAAATGAATATCGATAGAAGTCGCTCCTGCATCGAGACTATTTTCCACTAATTCTTTAACTGCATATGCCGGTCGTTCGATAACTTCGCCAGCTGCAATTTTCGCAATAATATCAGAAGGTAACAAATGAATCGTCCGCATGCAATCTAATGTAGCAGAAATACGCTAGTGTCTCAATTAAAAAAACTACCCTCGCTTAATACTCTCCCTGTTCGCAGGGAGAGGAAACAATGTTAATCTTTTTTCAAAAACTCCTGCTCGTTTTCTTTTTGGAAAATTTTTAATTGTTCTTTTAATTCCGCTAGTTTATTTAATGCAGAAAGTGGCGTCATTTGTAAAATATCTAATTCTTGTAATTCTTTATGAATCAAATGATTAATCAAACCTTCAGGTAGTAATTCCGTCATCCTGGCTTGTCCAGGATCAAATTGTTGTACAGATTCTGGAGAAGTCCTTGCTTCCCAGAATGACGAAGAATTACCTGATCTTCTTTCAAGATTATCTAGCATCTGTTTTGCTTTTTCTTCCACCTCTTCCGGAACGCCGGCTAATCGAGCAACTGCAATGCCAAAACTATGTGAGGCACCACCAGGCAATAATGTATGCAGGAAAATTGGTTGACTATTTTTACTCTCAATACTCATATGATAATTTTTAATACTATGCGGGTGTTCTTCTTCTAATTTCTGTAACTCATGGTAGTGCGTCGCAAATAATGTTTTAGGAGTAGAAACAAACTTGGTTGCTAAATAATCAGCAACTGCCCATGCAATACTAATGCCATCATAGGTACTCGTTCCACGTCCAATTTCATCCATAATGATGAGGCTTTTCTCTGTCGCATGATGCAGAATATATGCAGTCTCCACCATCTCTACCATAAAGGTAGACAGCCCTTCCGTAATCACATCACTTGCCCCTGAACGTACGAACACCCTATCAACTAATGGCAACTTTGCTTCTGATGCTGGAACGAAACTACCAATTTGATTAAGTAGCACTATCAATGCCACTTGACGAATATAAACAGACTTTCCCGCCATGTTCGGACCGGTAATTAACAATAACGACTGTTTATCGTTTTCTAACCAGGTATCGTTAGGCACAAAGCGTTGATCTATAAGTAACGTTTCAACGACCGGATGCCTGCCTTCTTTAATCATCAATTTTTCATCACTAAATTCCGCTCTCACATAATGTCGTTTCTCTGCAACTTCTGCCAAACTGAGCAAACTGTCAAGTGTAGCAATACTTTCTGCAGCGGATTGAATAATTTCTGTGAATGATAAAATGTGTTCAAGAACTTTCCAAAATAATTGATACTCTAACTCCTGCATTTTTTCTTCGGCTGCCAAGACAATATTTTCCTGGACTTTTAATTCTGGGGTGATAAAGCGTTCACCATTCACGAGCGTCTGTTTACGTTGATAATTATCGGGAATCGTTGACAAATGCGATTTGCTCACTTCTATATAAAATCCGAAAACTGAATTGAATCGCACTTTCAATGATCCAATCCCACTTCGTTCACGTTCCGTTTGTTCGAATTCTGTCATCCAGATTTTACTTGTATCAATGATTGCATGTAATCTATCTAATTCTGCATCAACATTTTTTTTAATCATGCCACCACTTCGTAAATCAATCGGTGGTTCTGGTTGGATATTTTTTTCAATATAATTAATAATCTCTTGCAATTCATTAGTAAGAGTTGCTTGGAGTTTTTGTAATAAGATTTGTTTTTTAGTGTCATCCGGGTTTGTCCAGGATCTTCCTTTGATTCTGGAGCCTTGGTCAGCCGAAGGATCCCCAGAATGACGAGGAGTATCTGTTAATTGCTCTTTTATTTCTAAAATCGTTTGTAGTGAATTTTTTAAATTGACAATATCTCGAGCATTCCCAATTTTTACTGTTAATCGAGACAAAATACGCTCGATATCTGCAAGCGTCCGCAACTTTTCGCGAAGTTGTGAGCGCAGAGATTGCTGTTCTAAAAGTATTTCTACACTATCATGTCTCTCAATAATTTTTTCTTTATCATAGAGCGGCACACGCAGCCAATTTTTTAGCATACGTCCTCCCATCGGCGTCATCGTCTGATCAATCACTGATAATACACTCCCTTTACTATTCTGTTCACGAATGGTAGAAAATAATTCAAGATTGAGAATAGTCGATCGGTCTAGTTGCAGGGAAGTGTCACTTACAATCTGTTGTATTTTCTTGATATGGCCAATTTGCGATTTTTGCGTTTGCTGCAAATAACCAATTAACGCTGCTGCTGCTTGTTGACCCATGATTTGATCCTCTATACCAAATCCTTCGAGTGTAGTAACCTGAAAATGTTGTTGTAATATTTGTTTAGCTGACCGACTCCATTGTTCCCATTCTTGAAAACAATAAATATTCATATTGGGTTGTCGATGTAAAATCTCCAGAAGCGATGTATTGTTATATAGAGCTGTGGAAAGAATACATTCACTGGGTCGTATTCCCGCCAATTCGTTTTGGAGCGTAGTGGCAAGAGTATCAAAAGGCAGTTCTTTCACTGCAAAATATCCAGTTGAAATATCTGCAATACTGATTGCCAATACACTCTCTGTAATACTAAGACTGATAATATAATTATTTTCCTTTTTTTCTAATGTTTTCTCATCCAGCATGGTTCCTGGCGTTACCGTTCTGATGACTTCACGTTTAATAATTCCTTTTTTATTTGGCAATGTCATTTGCTCACAAATCGCCACTTTATGCCCTGCTTTTACTAATTTGGCTATATAAATATCGACTGCATGAAACGGCACACCTGCCATGGGAATTCGTCCATCTTTTCCTTTCGGACGAGAAGTGAGAGTAATATTCATGACTTCTGAACCTATCAACGCATCATCAAGGAATAATTCATAAAAATCTCCCATGCGATAAAACAATAAACAATCCATATATTGTTTCTTTATTTCCAAATATTGTTTCATCATGGGAGTGGTGAAAGTTTGCATGGTATTATTTTTTACGTAAATAAGCTTCCAATTTTTCAAGCGCTATTCTTCGCATTGATGTTTTGCTTCTTTCTTTTTCAGTCATTTCTCCCCATGTTTTCGTATATCCCTCCGGTTGAAATATAGGATTCCAACCCCATTCATCTCCGCGAGGTGTGTGCACAATCGTTCCCTTCGCGCTTCCACTAAATGTTTTTAACGTTTCTCCGTCATATAATCCATATGTTACTTGTGCAATCGCTGATCGATCTTCGTAGCTATCAAGTATTCGACACATTTTTTCATTACCTATTTCTTCTAAAAACCAGCGTATTAGTGTTCCAGGTAATCTTCCCAGTGCCGAAAAGGTTAATGATACATCTTCAACGAGAACAGGTTCTTTCACAATAGCATAAGCAGCTTTTGATTTATATTCTAGAATTTCTCCCACATCCATTGATTGTATCTCTGGAAGATCAATCTTTTTGTGTTGCAAAGGAAGAGGCGCGTATACTGCTGTTTGCTTTGCCTTATTCGCATTGCCAGTAATATAGACTAAAGAGGAAAACATATATCAAGTATATCAGAACATGCTATATTGATGTTCTATGGCAACTCATCGTCCTTTGTATTATGTCTATATTGTCAAATGTGCTGACGACACGTACTACATCGGAAAAACATACAACATTGAAAAACGCATAAAGCAACATAATGGCTTACTTTCAGGTGGCGCGAAGTATACATCCAGCCGAAAACCAGTTACGTTAATGTATCAAGAAGAATTTACAAACCAAACTGAAGCTTTACAAAGAGAATGGCAATTAAAGTTACTCACCCGAAAACAAAAAGAAGCACTTATAGGCTCCTGATTTGCTCAATATGCCTTCTTTCGCTACAATAAACGAATGGAATCGACTGCCCAACCGAATCAAATACAACCTCAGCCGGTAGCTACTGAGCCAGTACCAGTCGCGAAACCAAAAGTTTGTCCATTATGTAAATACGTCGTTTCCAGTAATTGGTATTTTTGTCCCAACTGTAGCAAAAAATTGAAAATGAAGCCGCTCTCAACCTCAATCTGGCGTCAAATCGGTGTATATTTGGTGAGTATCATTTTCCCGCCCTTTGGTATTTTCCCAGCTATTAATTATTTCCGCCAACCAAGTTGGAAGGCCAGAACTGTTGGCATTCTCTGTGTTCTTTTCACTATCTTATCTATTTGGGTGACGATTTGGTATGCAGATGTTCTCCTTAAACAGATTAATACCGAGATGAACGCGCAATTAGAGCCATTGCAAAAATTAGGATATTGATGTATTAATAAGAGTATGAAAATAACGAAATATTTACATTCTTGTCTGTTAGTCGAAAACCAAGGTATTAAAATACTAGTTGATCCGGGGAATTATACCTACCAGGAAAATGCATTTCCTAAAGATGCCGTTGAGAAACTTGATTATATTACTATCACACACGAGCATCAGGATCATATGGATATCATGTTTCTCAAAGAATTAGTGGTACGATATCCCGAGGCGAAAATTATAGCCAATGATGCTATCAAGACAATCCTTACCAAAGAAAATATCATCGTCGATACACAGACAAATCAATTTATTAAAGAAATCCCGCTCACACACGAAAAAATGCTTAACTTCTCAATCCCGATAAATTGGGGACTAACAATATTTGAGGAACTATTTCACCCAGGAGATTCACTAAAATTTAATACGTCTCCTCGCATCCTCGCCTTACCTGTGCAAGCGCCGTGGGGAAGTATGGTGCAAGCCGCTGAACGAGCACTGGTTGCCAAACCTAAAATCATCGTTCCTATTCATGATTATCATTGGAATATCAGCGCGCGCGCTGCATTCTATCAAATGCTCACCTCCTACTTCATACAATATAACATCAAATTCCTCCAACCCGAAACCGGCAAAACAATGGAAGTTTAAAGCTCGAAGTGCTTTCTCTCTTTTATATATTAGGATTATATACGAGCACATAAGGAGCGCTATTCCCTAACATAGTCTCTTGCGATATAATGGTATCGTCCTCATAAAAATTAGCAGTAAATTGTATGGGCACTTTTACATAAAAATTTTTTTGATTAATAGCTTCCGGATGTGCTAATGAAAATTGAATCACTATTAACGTATCTGATACATTAAGCCTCATCCCATCTTTCGCAACAATTTCAAAATCAAAACCATTATTCGTCGAATTATTCTTAGTCACATTATATGGACTACCCTCAATTGCGGCTCGATAATAGGATATGCTTGGATTTCTAATAAGTGAGGAGTCTGAAATAAATTGGAAATTAATTTTATTTATACTACTATTAGGCTGAATAACATACTTTAATGTAATGACATAGTTATTACTGATAGAATAGGGTAACTTATAACTATTGTTATCAAAATATATGTGGTTATCATACGGACGATTCTGAAAGATATATGCATTTTGATCAACCATTGTCTGAAATTCTGCGTGTTTTTCACTTACAGAAGTAATAAAATATAAACCAATTAGTAATAAAATAATGAATAGAGATGCCGCTAGAAAAGATTTAAAGCTTTTTATAAGCAAACAGCCAAAAGCAAAAATAACGTAGGTAATTGCGCAAGCATTGATTGCGAAACGAATATCATCAACCTTGGTCGGACAAGTATCACAGAAACTTATTTGACTAATAAAAATATTGAGAGAAAGAAAAAGACAAAACAAGAAAGCTAAAAAACGAGCTCCTGACGGTACACCTTTTTTTGAATAGATAAGAGGTAGTGAAGCAAGAATAAAAAACCCAGGAGTAGAAAATTCCAAAAAAGTTCCAAGCATATTTATTCTATCTTCACTCTCTACTCCTAATATGTGTAGTAAAATATAACCAAGAACAATTCCTCCCATTCCTATATAAGTGTATTTGTATTTCTGAGAGGGGGAAGCTTTGGAGGACATATGTTTTTTATTATCACATAATGAATTAAGTCTGTATATCATTAACTTCTCTATTTTCAAATCACCATTGGATATTGCCAGATACTTCATTTTAGTTAATATATTTCTCCTGATATGAATAATTGACTTTTATGAGTGGGGAGTAAATACTTAGACTATGGATACAAATGAAACCCTACCCACTCCACCAACTGTTCCTCAACCTATCATCTCTTCTCCTACTCACACGCCAACTTGGCTGGTTATCATTCTTTTATTCCTCTTCTGGCCCGCTGCATTTTACCTGATGTATAAAGATAAACGCTTTCATACATGGTTTCCTGTTCTTCTCTGGATCTGGGCAGTTCCTTTTCTTTTGCTATCTTTAGCATATATTTTCCTCATTATTCCGCAACTCAATGCGTTATATGAAAGTATGAATGCTGTTCATCCTTCGTTACCACTAATCTATACAGTAATGGTTCTTGTTGATGTTGTACTTATAATTGAGATTATTTTTGCTTTTTATGCAAAAAAGCAAATTCGTGAACAAACGATACATGCAAAGAAAGTTTTACTCATTACCATCACACTTCTGATACTCAATAGTGCGATCGGTTATCTCAACAGTGTATTTCTTTCGACAAGCGTCATAACTCCAATATATAGCCTTATGTCAAATGTAAAATAAAACGCCATCTTGTCGTTAATAATAAATATTTGTTATATCCACAAAAAATAGAAAGTTTATTTCAGGAATTATTCAGTAATCTACTGATATAATATATCTATGCGGGTATTAGTCGTCGAAGACGAGCATAAAATAGCCAATTCCATTAAAAAAGGTTTAGAACAAGAATCGTATGCAGTTGATATTAGTTTCGATGGACAGGAAGGCTATGACCTTCTCTCATCTGAAGAATATGACGTCGCAATCGTCGATAGAATGCTACCCGGCATGGATGGGTTAATCCTCTGCAAGCAACTTCGTGAAAAAGCAATTCATACTCCCATCCTTTTACTCACGGCCAAAGGTCAAGTCAGTGATCGTGTGGAAGGACTCAATGCGGGCGCAGATGATTACTTAGTCAAGCCATTTGCCTTTACTGAATTATTAGCTCGAGTGAAAGCGTTAATTCGTCGACCCAAACAAACAACAGCCACTGTATTACAAGTTGCTGATTTAGAAATGAATACTTTAACCTATCAAGTCACACGAGCTGGCAAACCGATTCCATTATCGAGTAAAGAATATTCCCTGCTTGAATATCTAATGCGCCATCCCAATCAAATTATTTCTAAAGAACAAATCATAAATCATGTGTGGAGTTACGATGCTGATGTATTACCCAATTCAGTCGAAGTGTATATTACGCATTTGCGTAATAAAATTGATAAACCGTTTCCTCCACAGCAACTTATCCATACTGTCCGGGGATTTGGATATAAAATATCTCAAACGTAAGATCTCAAATCTGAGATCTCAAATCGCAAATTGTATTGTATATATTTACATTCGATTTTAAGTTTTGAGATTTAAGATATAAGTTCTAAGATATTATTATGTTCCAATCAGCTCGACTCAAATTAACTGCGCTCTATTTCATTATCGCGCTTGTTATTACTGCTTTTTTTAGTATTCAAGCTTATTTTGGCTTTGGTTTCGAATTTGAACGCGGTCTACAACGACAACGCATCTTAATTGAACAAGGTACTCCCGTAAATCCTCAACCAAACTTTTTTTTTCGAAAAGCTGATCCAGCACTTTTACAGGAAGCTCGTCAACGAATTCTGATTCGTATTTTGCTCACTGATCTGATCATTATCATTGTCGCTGCTGGTGCTGGCTATTTCTTAGCCGGAAAAACGCTACAACCGATTAAAGAAATGATCGATGAACAAAATCGATTTATCACTGATGCATCACACGAATTAAATACGCCACTGACATCTCTACGAACCACTATTGAAGTTAATCTACGAGATAAGAAATTAACACTCAATGATGCGAAAAATGTTTTAGAAAGTAATTTAGAAGAAGTTGATGAACTGCAGGCGCTTTCTGGCGAACTGATTACCTTAGCACAATATCAAAAAATGCCCGGGAAATTACAATTCGAATCACTTGATCTCTCTACAATTATACAAACTGCAGTAAAGAAAACCTCATCCCTCGCAAAGCAAAAACAAATAGCTATTATAACTGATATCCAACTCATAACAGTGAAAGGTGATAAAAAAAGTTTGATTGAACTCTTTGTTATTCTCCTGGACAATGCTATTAAATATAGTCCTGAGGGAAAGGCGGTTACTATTACCGCAGTTAAAACTGACGGGAAAATACTTATCAGTGTAGAAGATAACGGGATTGGTATTGATGCTGAAGATCTGCCGCATATTTTTAACCGCTTCTTTCGTACAGATAAATCTAGGACTAAACAACAAGCCGCTGGATACGGATTAGGTTTGTCAATTGCCCAAAGAATCGTGACACTTCATCTGGGAAAAATTTCTGCAAAAAGTATCTCAGGAAATGGGACAACATTTATGGTAGAGTTACCAAGTTAGTATATACTCAAATTAAGTTCCTTTTCAGTTATCAGCATTATAGTTAATAACGTTTATGCATACAGTTTCCCATAGCTTAGGAGCAGTGAAGAATTGGTTCTTCAAGCGTTCTCTTCGCACCAAGTTGCTTATATTGGTAATTATTGTCGTTATTGGTTGGCTTACAATTCCTAAAATTCTTGGTACAAATAAATCGGCAGTTCAATATCAAACGGCACAAGTCACGAAAGGAACAATCATAAGTTCAGTAACAGAAAGTGGAAACATCTCTTCAATCGGACAAGCAGCTGTCGGCTCGCCAACTTCCGGCGTCATGACAGAGATCTATGTTAAAGATGGCGATCAAGTCACTCAAGGACAGAATCTCTTTAAAGTGAAAAGTATCGCCACAGCCCAGGAGATTGCCTCAGCCTATGCAAGTTATCTCGGAGCACAAAATAATTTGCAATCAGCACAAGCACAACTCAATGCATTACAATCAGCCCTGTTTGTGGCAAATCAAAAATTTGTTAATGATCGCGGTGTCGCAAATCCGACTGATCAGCAAAAGGCTGATCCTGTCTATATCGAAGAAAACGCACAGTGGTTACAAGCCGAAGCTAATTATAAAAATCAAACCACAGCTATCGCGCAAGCCCAAGCTGCACTCAATAACGCAGCTCTTAGTTATCAAGCCACCCAAGATTCAACAGTGACAGCGCCTATCAGTGGCACTGTCGCAAATATTACTGTGCAACCAGGAGATCAAGTCACTGCAAGCTCGGGAAACTTAAGTAGTGAATTGACAAGTAGTTCCAGTACGTCAAATAGTCCTATCCTCTATATCGGTAACTTTACTGCGCCGTATGTAAAAGTACAAGCAAGCGAGGTAGATGTGCCGAAAATTAAAGCCGGACAGAAAGCAACCATTACGCTTGATGCTTTCCCCACTCAAACCTTCGTGGGGAAGGTCTCACAAGTAGATACTGTCGGAACTAATTCATCAGGGGTGATTACTTATAATGTATTTATCAGCCTTATTGCTCCACCTACAACTATAAAACCTGAAATGTCTGCAACAGTGACGATTGAAACTGCCCGAAAAGACGACGTTCTTTCTGTTCCCTCATCTGCTATTCAAACAATCAATGGGCAAACTGAAGTACGTATTTTACAAAATGGAAAAATCACCTTTGTTCCAGTTACAACTGGCATCACATCAGACACTGATACAGAAATTACTTCAGGCTTACAGGAAGGACAATCCATCGTAACCGGTGTCATGATGCCTGCAGCAGCTTCAGGCAGTACATCTTCTTCTCCCTTTAGTGGCACCTCACTTCGTGGCTTTGGTGGAGCTGGAGGTGGGGGTGGAACATTCTTCAGAGCCGGTGGTGGCGGCGGCGGAGCGCGAGGAGGATAACGGTGAAAAAAAATGCAACAATCGAAGTCACACATATATCAAAAATCTATCGAACAGAAGCCATGGAAACAGTGGCACTGGCTGATATTTCCTTTCAGATCAGCAAAGGAGAATTCGTGGCAATCATGGGACCATCAGGTTCAGGCAAGTCAACGCTTATGCATATCCTTGGCGCTTTGGATACACCAACGAGTGGAACGTATATCCTTGATGGAGAAAACGTGGAAAAACTCTCAGACGATGAATTAGCAGATATTCGCAATAGAAAAATTGGTTTTATTTTTCAAGCGTTCAACTTACTTCCCCGGACCACTGTGATGCAAAATGTTATGCTTCCGATGCGCTATGCTGGTATCCCTCTAGAAGAACGAATGAAACGAGCTCAGAAATATATAGAAATGGTCGGCCTCGGACATCGACTTAACCATACGTCAAATCAAATATCAGGCGGCCAACAGCAACGCGTAGCCATTGCCAGAGCCTTGGCTATGAATCCCGCCATTCTTCTGGCAGACGAACCCACCGGAAATATCGCTTCTGCGCAGGCTGAAGAAATCATGGCAATTTTTCAGGAATTAAATACGCAAGGACATACCATCATCATGATTACCCATGAGCCAGATATTGCTGAACATGCGAAGCGAGTTATTCATGTCCGTGATGGAAATATTATTGATGATACCATCAATAATAAACAAAAAATTGCCAAGAGACAGAAGAACGTAGACTAAAGACTTGTTATCTATTATTGTCATCCAGCAAAAGCTGGAGTCCAGAGAACGACTGGGTCCTGAATCAAGTTCAGAATGACAAAAAAAACTGCACTATTATGAAAGAGTTACTGGAAATTATTAAAGAAAGTATTGGGACGTTAACTCTCAATAAACTACGAACTGGTCTGGCAATGCTTGGTATTGTTATAGGTATTGGTAGCGTCATCGCGCTTGTTTCGCTAGGACAAGCCAGCCAACAGGCTATTCAATCACAAATTCAATCACTGGGAGCAAATTTGCTTACCATCTTTCCCGGATCAGTAAATAATGGCGCTATACGTGGTGCTGCAGGCAGCAGTCAAACGCTGACCTATGCTGATGCAGAGGCAATTATGAATTCTCCCCAAGTTACTGACGTTGCTGCAGTTGCTCCCCAATATAGCGGACGGGCGCAAGTAACTGCAGGAGCAAATAATACCAATACCTCAGTCATCGGCACAACTGCCGCATATGCACCTGTCAGTAATATTTCTATGTCAGAAGGTGAGTTTTTGACTGATGTAGACCAGCAAGATATGACAAAAAATGCAGTATTGGGTCCTCAAGTGGCAGCAACACTTTTTCCTGATGGGACTGATCCTATCGGGCAGGCAATTCGCATTAACCATATTTCTTTCCGCGTTATAGGCATAACCGTGTCGAAAGGTGGAAGCGGCTTTGCCAATCGCGATGACACTATTTATATTCCACTCTCAACAGCGCAGGTACAAATATTTGGCGCCTCTTATCTTTCAACCATCTCAGTCGAGGCAAAATCATCTGATGTCATGACAGCAGCGGAAAATGAAGTAGGATATCTTTTATTATCTCGCCATCATTTATCAGATCCTACTAAAGCTGATTTCACAATTCTTTCCCAGTCAGATATATTAAGCGCTGCTGACCAGACAACCGGAACATTTACCACACTTCTCTCTGGAGTCGCAGCAATTTCGTTACTCGTCGGGGGCATTGGTATCATGAATATCATGCTGGTGACGGTAAATGAGCGAACCCGAGAAATTGGACTGCGTAAAGCGCTGGGAGCGAAAAAGAAGATTATTATCACGCAATTCTTGGTAGAATCAATAATGCTTACGTTTATCGGAGGACTTATCGGGATAGGACTTGGCGTAGGGTTTTCCTATGCATATGCAACCTTTACTCATTCACTCTTCGTTATCTCGCCTGCTTCTGTAGTACTTGCCTTCGTCGTCTCAGCAGCTATCGGCATCATTTTCGGCTGGTATCCAGCCCAAAGAGCATCGAACTTGCAACCAATTGAAGCATTGAGATACGAATAAATTTCTAAATCCTAGTTTCTAATATCTAAATACTATTAAAATCACAATAATCAAATAAAAAAATCTTTAGAATTTAGAAATTGAGATTTATTTAGAAATTAAAAATTAGATAATAGAAATTGTCTGAAAGGGGGTGAGAATGAATTATGAAGAATAATAATATAATCACTATGATCATCGTCGCTGTTGTTATTGCAGCTATCGGATTTTTTGGCGGTATGCAATATGAAAAAGGCAAAGTGGCAACGACTGCGCGTGGACAATTTGCAGCAGGTGGAGATAATGCACGCTTTGGCTCTGGCAGTGGAGCAGGAGGACCAGGGGGACGATTTGGCGGAAGAGGTGGTGCAGGTGCAACTGTTGGACAAATTGTCAGTAGCGATGCAAATAGCATTACAGTCAAATTAGCAGATGGTAGTAGTAAAATCGTGAATATTTCCGGAAGTACAAAAATTAGTAAATCAGAAACAGCAACAATGTCTGAGTTGACAACTGGATCGCAAGTTGCAGCATTTGGAACACCAAATTCTGATGGATCAATTACAGCAATGACTGTGCAATTGAATCCACAAATGATGAGACTAGGTGGACAAGGAGGACCAAGTCAAAATGCGAGCCCAAGTCCAGCTCAATCAGGTTATTAACAACCTTGCGAGCTCTTGAGACTAAAAAGTATTTTTATAGAATCGGCTGTGGAGACTCTTCACAGCCGACAAGCATTTATTTCTTCTCTTTGTATGCAGCATATGCTGTCAGTATATTTTTTCTTCGAATATAAACAAGTGCACCAAAGAGGAAAACAATAACTGCACCTACTTGAATCGCAATTTGTGGACTAAAATGTTCTGACAAAAATCCTACTTCGAAATTTCCAACCGGAAATAATCCCATAAACATTAACGCATACATACTGAGTACTCTTCCTCGCAATGCATCGTCCACCAAGTTTTGTAATGCAATATTCATCGTTGCAAATTGTGAAAGTAAACCGACTCCGGCAAAGAACAAAAATATGAGTGCTAAAACAACCTCATGTGTTAAAGTAAAAAAGATGAGACTCACGGCAAATAGAGTATTACCACCAAGGATAAATAGTAAAGGACTTATCTTTTTCCCATAGGATGAAACGAAAAAGGTGGCGGCGAGTGCACCGAGGCCGCCGGCTGCATATAAATAGCCTAAACCAATTGCATTAAGATGAAATGTATGTTGTGCAATATATGGCATAACCGTCGAATATGACCAACCAAAAATCGAGACAATACCGGTAAAAATTAACAATGTCCGAATAATAGGATGTGAATAGGAATAAATAACTCCTTCTTTAATGGCTTGTAATGGATGAAATTCATGATGAGCTGGTTTTACAGTATGCATATGCATCAAAAGAAGCGCAGCTATCGATGCAATGTAACTGAGACCATTTAATATAAATGCTCCACCTGATCCGATAAACCCGATGATTAAGCCGGCAATTGCAGGACCAACAACTCGCGCTGCATTAAACACTCCAGCATTTAAGGCAATCGCTGAAGGCAGATGTTCTCTCTCCACCAACTCTACTGCGAACGCCTGACGTGCGGGAATATCCAATGCATTCACTACTCCGAGCAAGAACGCGAGTATGCAAATCTCTGTAATTGTAATAATATGGAAAATTGTGAGTATTCCATAGGCTAATGCTAAAACCATCGATGATGATTGGGTAAAAAGTAAAATAGTTTTTTTCGGAAATCTATCTACTAAGACACCACCAAAAAGAGAAAGCAACAGTGAAGGAAGCGTCGCAAGTGCCGCAACAAGCCCGATAAGAAAGGGTGAATTCGTCAATTGTAAGACGAGCCACCCTTCGGCAACGACTTGTAGCCAGGTTCCAATCAGTGAAATTAATTGTCCATAAAAATATAATTGAAAATTTCTACTATGAAACGCGGGGAATGCACTGAATATTTTTCTTGCCCAGTCGGGTGGCTCTCCGACACTAATTTCTGAACATTCATCACAGATATATTTTTCATCTAATTCTCTTGTCATAATTATTGCAGCTTCAGCTGAATAATTAGTATATACCACTTCACCCTGCTTTACGATAGCAGAGCTTCAATAGACATTATACTCATTTTCATTTTTGAATCAGCGGAGTATAGCAGTTGAGACAAAATTCTGCTATTATAGAATCTCAGATGGAGTTAGAAATAAAAGGAAAAACAATTTTAGCAGTAGCCGCACATGCTGATGATTTAGACTTCGGCGCAGCTGGGACAATTGCTTCCTGGGCCAACCAAGGCGCGAATATTTACTATCTTATTCTCACTGATGGAAGCAAAGGATCAGAAGATGAAAAAATGACTGGAGAAAAATTAGCCAAACTGCGTCAAAACGAACAGCGTTTGGCAGCTAAAGTATTAGGAGTAAAAGATGTTACCTTTGGTGGATTTATAGATGGCGAATTAAGTAATTCTCCGGAAGTTCGCTATCCAATTGTCAAGCGCATTCGCGAATTAAAACCAGATATTGTTATGACGACTGATCCGACGTTTTACTACAGTGACGAAGACGGTTTTATTAATCATCCTGATCATCGAAACGCTGGACAAGCAACATTGGATTCAGTTTTTCCCTTCGCACGTAACGCAAAGACCTTTCCTGATCTTCTCGATAAAGGACTTGCTCCGCATGTTGTTCGTGACGTGATTTTAATTAACTTCATCAAAGGAAATTTTGTCGTAGATATTACCAAAACATTTGAACAAAAGATTGAAGCGCTTAAAAAGCATATTACGCAAATAAAAGATGTGAAAAAATTTCGCACAACAATGGAAGAAAGAGCTAAGAAAAATGGCGAGAAAATCGGCGTGAAATATGCAGAAGGTTTTGTGAGAATTACCCTCCGCGCGTGATCAAAATATAAAAACTAAAAACGTAAATAATGAAACTATATAACTCTCTTACTCAAAAGGTCGAAGATTTTACAACATTGAAAGACAATGAGGTCTCGATGTATGTCTGTGGCATTACTCCCTACGATACAACGCATGTGGGACATGCATTTACCTATGTCTTCTTCGATACTCTACAGCGTTTTCTAAAGTATAAAGGTAATAATGTTATATATACACAAAATGTCACAGATATTGATGATGATATTTTAAAAAGAGCCAAAGAAACCAATCAAGATTGGCAGGAATTAGGAACAATGTGGACGAATAGATATCTTGCCGATATGAAAGCATTGCATGTTCTCTCTCCTACTTATTATGTCAAAGCAACAGATGCAATTTCGGAAATAATAGAGATAGTAAAAATACTCATCAAGGAAAAACATGCATATGTCATCAATAGCACTGTCTATTTTTCTGTTGATTCATTCTCTTCATATGGTGCACTTTCACATTACAATGTGAAAGAAATGATTGCATTATCAAAAGAACGCGGAGCAAATCCTGATGATCCGCAGAAGAAAAATCCTTTAGATTTTATCGTCTGGCAAAAAATGAAAGAAGGAGAACCAGCATGGGAATCGCCTTGGGGAAAAGGTCGGCCAGGTTGGCATATAGAATGTTCGAGTATGATCAAACAAACGCTAGGTGATCAAATCGATATTCATGGAGGTGGATTTGATCTCATCTATCCGCATCATGAAAGTGAACGGGCCCAATCAGAAGCAGCAACTGGGAAAACGCCATTTGTCGGATATTGGTTGCATGCAGCCATGGTGAGTTATCAAGGAGAAAAAATGTCAAAGTCACTTGGCAATCTCGTCCTTATTTCTGATCTTTTACAGACCTATTCTTTTGACAGTATTCGTTGGTTATTGCTAAGTCATCATTATCGGACACCTTGGGAATTTACTATGGAAGAACTAAAAACTGTAACAACTTCTATGGATGAGTTAAAAAAAACACTTGTCTCATTGCCAAATAAAGAGCAGACTGAATCAGCAAATCTGAAAAAGCAATTCATCTCTCACCTTGAAAATGATATGGACACTCCTGCAGCGCTTCAAGAACTACAGGTAGCTGTGCAAAGTAAGGCTATAACTCAATCAGCAGTCAAAGAACTCCTGGAATTAGTGGGAATAAAACTTAGTTAAATTCCAATTTTCAAAATTCAAACACCAAATAAATTACAAAAATCAAAATCCAAGATGTTTTGAATTTATTTATTTAGAATTATTTGTTATTTGTGCAACCTGTTATAATACTCCTGCTATGGAAATTACTACCCAACAACAAAAATTTCTTCTTATCGGTACAATCGAGCAAAAGCAGACTAATGAAGATGTTGTACGAAATATGGAAGAACTCGCATCATTGGTGAAAACGTATGGTGGGAAAATTTGCGAATTTCTCACCCAAGCGCGAGATAAAAATGATCGAGGTAAATATATTGGGCGAGGGAAAATCGAAGAAGCCACGGAAATAATTGTAAAACAAAAAATTGATATCGTCGTGATGAATTCTGTTCTGAAAGCAACAGAATTATTTGATTTTAAAACAATTTGGCAAAAAGAGAATGTTAATATCCAAGTGTGGGACAGAGTTGATTTAATTTTGCATATCTTTAGTCTGCATGCGAAAACTGCAGAAGCGAAATTACAAATAGAACTTGCTAACATGCGTCATATGGGGCCACGGATTTATGGCATGGGATATGTGTTGTCACGACAAGGTGGGGGTATCGGAACGCTCGGCGTCGGCGAAACGAATACTGAACTTATGCGTCGTCATTGGCGAGATCAAGTCAGTGAAATTCAAGATAAATTAAAAAAACTTTCGACTGAAAGACAGAAACAATTAGATCGACGTCGACAGATAGGTATGCAAACAATTTCTATAGTGGGCTATACCAATGCCGGGAAAACATCGTTGTTTAATCTCTTGACGAAAAAACAAAAGCTTGCCCAAAATGTATTATTCGCAACATTGGATAGTGCAGTTGGGAAAATGTATTTACAAAAAATACAAAAAGAAGTGTTCGTTTCCGACACCATAGGTTTTATTCAAAATCTACCAACTCGTTTAATCGATGCGTTTAAATCCACACTGATGGAATCAATCAACGCCGATGTCTTACTGCATGTCATCGATGCGTCAGACCCAACCATGCAAATGAAAATTACTATTGTAGAAAATATTTTGCAAGAATTAGGAATTGGAGATAAAAACAAAGTATATCTGTTTAACAAAATGGATGCTGCAAAAATAAACAGAGAAGAAATTAAAAAACAATATATAGATTTTTCACCGCAATTTATTTCAGTAAAAAATGATGAAGGGATTGATGAATTAAAAAAGACAATTGAAAAAGAGGTAGAAGAAAATTCATAGAGAATTTTCTTTCATAAGTTTCGCCTGCATCCAACTGATTTCAAAATATGAGTACTGTTCTCCTAACTTCTCTTTAATTGGAGAGAGAAGATGATAACCGAGTTCTGCCATGATATCGAGAATAATTTTCTGTTTACTTCGGTCAACAAATTTATCAATATCAACTTTCCCGCCGGATAAATAGACTTGCTGCAAATGACGATGAATGGTTTCTTCACTCAAGTTTCTTTCTTTCGCAATTTGCGAAATGCTTTTTCCTGCACGGAATAATTGCAATGTCAAGAAAGACGTCGGTGTTTTCGGTTGTTCAATCTTTGATTTTTTAAATGAGTGGGGATTAGTTTTAGCAACCGATTGTATATCTTTCTCTGCACAATATTTCGTAATTTCTTTTATAAATATTTCTCCGTATTTTTTCAACTTTTCCTGACCGACACCGTACATATGAGAAAATTGCTCAATAGACTGTGGGAAATACATAGCCATTTCTTGTAAACTCTTATCACTAAAAATAATATATGGCGGTACATGCGATTCATCTGCAAGCTGCTTGCGAAGCAGACGTAATGCGTTAAATAGTTCTCGATCAATATCCCTGTTTTCAGTTGTTTCTTTTCCTATGATACGTTCTTCAAGTTTCGTCAAAAGGACTTTCTCTTTACCTTGTAATACTGCTTTACTTTTATGGGTGAGACTGACAACAGCATATTGGTCATCCGATTGTTTCAAATACCCGAGCTGGATTAACTCATACATCATCATTCGTAAATCTGGTCGTGTATAATCTGTGATTATTCCATAGGTGGATAATTGGTCATGGTGATTAGATAGAATTCTTTCTGCTTTTGAACCAGTTAAGACATTAATCGTATATGCTAGTCCAAATCGTCCTTCAAGACGATAGATACAGGAAAGAATTTTTTGTGTAACAATTGTGGCGTCAAACGTTTCTCTGGTTATCTGACAATTATCGCAACTCGCACAATTACTTTCTGTATATTCCTCAGCAAAATATTGCAGGAGAAGAATGCGCCGACATAATCTGCTCTGTGCATATTCAATCATCCGTTCTAATTGAGCATAGGCAATTTGTCGTTCTGTTTCGTTTTCTTTTTCTCGGATAAAGCGCTCTTGGGCAAATTTATCTCCATAACTAAAGAATAAAATGCATTCACTTGGTAATCCGTCACGTCCTGCACGGCCGGTTTCTTGATAATAATGCTCTAGACTTTTTGGTACATCATAATGAATCACATAACGTACATTTGGTTTATCAATCCCCATACCAAACGCAACAGTGGCAACGACGACATCAACATCTTCATGAATAAATGTTTCCTGATTTTTCTTCCTCACTTCATCTGCTAAACCTGCATGATATGGTAGACAACGAATTCCTTCCTGTTGTAATGCAGCTGCAACAAATTCAACTGTTTTTCGTGATTGACAATACACTATCCCTGCTTCTCTGCTATGTTGCCTAATATAATCAAGCGTCTGGGTAAATGTTTGGCGCTTGGGAGTTACATAATAGCGCAAATTGGGGCGATTAAAACTAGCTTGATAGATGTGCGCTTGATTGAGTTGTAATTTTTCTATAATGTCTTGCTTCACCCGCGGCGTCGCCGTTGCAGTCAAGGCAATCACTGATTTAGC
>Ga0068855_100001396_pt1 | contig 29963 bp, 30 predicted proteins | sample KBSCornC52_FD_66592 | JGI IMG/M metagenome (GOLD analysis project Ga0068855, IMG submission 66592) | Corn rhizosphere microbial communities from Kellogg Biological Station, Michigan, USA - KBS Corn C5-2 | ecosystem: Host-associated > Plants > Roots > Rhizosphere > Soil ... | reverse complement strand
CACTCTTCGACGAACGAGGCAATCATGGACCTTTGGCTGGAGGCCGAAGTCCGTGCGCGCCGCGACGAGCTGTACGCAGTCGCTCGACTGGCCAGGCTGATCCGCCTCGCCGAGAGCGGCCGAAGTACCGGCCTTCGCGGCCGCATCGCGACCTTCATCGGCATGTTCTTGTGACCGCTTAGATGTCGTCGGGGGAGAGCGCGGTATCCGCGCCCTCCCACCGGCGCAGGAAAGCTGCCGTCGCCGCCGCAGACTCCGGACCTTTGCCGGCTTTTCGGTAGGCGACGCTCAAACCGTAGAGCGCGCGCGGATCGGCCGGATAGTGCGCGAGCGCTTCGCGGAACGCGGCGATCGCATCCGCGTACGCTCCGCTCCGGAGATAGAGCCCGCCGAGCGCTTCGATCGCGGGGTGAGGCGGTAGATATTCGGCATCGTAGTTCGCGAACTGTTGCGACGCGAGGACGCGAAGCGCGTGCCCCGCGGCGTTCGTCTTGCCGGCTCGTTCGTCGAGCCGGGCTCGCGCGAGGATGCCCAGCGGGCTGGTCTTCTCCGCCTCGGGGAGCTCGTCGAACGTCCTTCGGGCGCGATCGGTCTCCCCGGTCCGGACGAGCGCGAGCGCTTTCGCGGCGCCGAGCGCCGCGTCGCGCTCGTCGGACTCGGCGAGCACGTCGGCCCATCGGCCGAATCGGACGAGCACGGCCGACGTCTGGTCGCGGCTCGGATCGAGGGCCCTCGCGCGATCCGCCCAGATCATCGCGCGGCGTTCGTCGCCGAGGAACATCGCGGCGGTGTAGCCGATCGCGACGTCGTGCGCTTCGTAGACGGACGGGTCGGCGCCGGACTGGGCCAGGCGCTCGGCCAGCGCGTAGGCCCGCTCGGACGATGCGACCGCCGCGGCGTACGCACCCGTCTCGATCCAGGCGTGCGCCGGCATATGCGCGAGATGCTCCTGTTCGGGAGCGAACGTCATCGCATCGAGGCGCTCGGCGCACGCGACCGCGGACGCGCGCTCGGCGGAATCGTCGTCGGCGTGGATGCAAAGGTGGTTCGCCATCGGATGTTGTGGATCGCGCGCGATGACGCCGGCGGCGAGCGTCCCGACGCGCGTCCAGTCGATGCCTTGCCTCGAGTCGGCGAGCGCCTCGGCATAGAGCATCGCCACGTCGTCGTCGGCCGGGTACTTCGCGGCGAGCAGAGCCATCCGTTCGCGGTAAGCGGCTTCGTCGCGGTCGTGGTCGTCCCACGCGCCGGCGTAGCGCGCGGCGAGGGCGTCGATGAGGTCGCGGTCGCGCGGCGCGGCAGTCGCCTCGGCGGCGACGGCACGAGCGATCAGCGGTTGCGCCTGGGCGAAACCGGCTGCGTCGAGCGGTTCGTTGATATTGGGCCCGAGCGCGAGCGCCTGGCCCCAGTATGCCATCGCAGATGTCGGATCGAGCGCGGCCGCCTCCCGGTACGCACCGAATGACGCGTCGCGGTCGTAGGCGTAATAGTCGAGCAGTCCGCGGTCGAGCAGCGCCGAAAGCGCCAGCGCCGCGACGCTCACGAGAAGACCTGCTGCGGCCCCGATTGGAATGCGGCGATGGCCTCGCGCCAGGCGGCCGGCACGGCGATCGTGCGGTTCTCGGCGAAATCGAACGCGACCATCGCGGTTCGGCCGTGCGCGGCACGGTGACCCGCATCTTCGCTCCAGACCTCGTATTCGAAGTCGAACGACTTCGTCCCGATGCGCGGGGCGGAACAGCCCACCGCGATCCTCTCGCGATATGACAGCTGGCGCTCGTACTTGAACTCGATCCCGGCTTGGATCATGCCGTGACGGCCGTTGATGTCGGTCCCCATCACCCGCGCGAAATATTCGGCGCGCATGGTCTCGGCCCAGCGGATATAGGCCACATTGTTCACGTGTCGCATCATATCGATATCGGCGAACGGCACGGTGAACCGGGTGACCAGCGGAAAGCCTTCGAGCATGGAGCCACCTTCGAGCCGTCCCGCTCCGAACCCGGGTCGGGAGATAAACGTCGCTGGACACGAGGGCGCCGGGTAGGATACCATCCTTCGTAGCCCAGGTGGCGGCCCAACACGGGCGCGTAGCTCAGTGGGAGAGCATCCGCTTCACACGCGGGGGGTCGTTGGTTCAATCCCAACCGTGCCCACCATTTGGTCAGCAGGCCCCGGCATCGTCCGGGGCCTGTTCCGTCGGCCGACAATGAGGGTTGACCCGGCACCCCTCGTAGGGTACACTCTCGCTTTGTAACGAACAGGGCCTGGAGCACCAGGAATGGCCCTGGCGTTGTAGCTCAGTTGGTTAGAGCGCCGCCCTGTCACGGCGGAGGTCGTGGGTTCGAGCCCCATCAACGTCGCCATGTGAGGAGTCCCGCTGCGGTTGCAGCGGGACTCTTTTGCTCGCGGGCCGAGGCGTGCGGGGCGGGCGACCGCGGGGCGCTAGTGGCAGGCGATCGCGAGGACGCTTTGGTTGCCGGGTTGGAAGTCGACCGTGCTCCCGGCCGGAAGATTGGTCGACGGTATCGCGACCGTATTTCCGGAGATCGCGGCCGTCGCTCCCGGGAGGGCGTTCCACGTCCGGGTTCCGCCAGCCCCACCACCCGTGTTCAGGTAGATATCGAGATTGCACGAGGTGGAGGTTCCGAAGCCGGTGGACTTGGTGGCCGAGACGCTCGGTACCGTCGTCCCGGTCGAGATCGTCTGCGGTCCCGGATTCGCCACGGAGAAGTAGACGATCGGGGTATATCCGGCGGTCGCATTGTCGGCCGGGACGGTGTTCGGATTGATGTCGCCGTTGTTCATGGCGGAAGCGAGGTTCACAACGCCGCTCCCCGACGTCACCTGGGCGAACTGGAGCGTGACGGAGACGTTGTTGTAGGGCGTCAGCGTGACCGCCGAGGGGGTCCGGCCGTTGGTCATGGAGACGGAAGCGTTCGAACCCCCGAACGTCCACGTCAGGGCCGCTTTCACGGGCGACGAATAGATCCCGCCGGACGCCGAGATGACGTAGAGGCTCGAGCTGTTCGTGGTGATGCTCGTACCCGCGCCGGGCTGCTGCGCGTAGGTGCCCGACGAGCTATCGAGATCGAAGTAGTAGATGATGTTGCCGGCCGCGCTGCGCGGATAGCCGAGGACGTAGTAGCCGCCCTCCGACGTGACGGCGAGTTCGGTGGCCTGGCCGGGAAGCTGCACGAAGCCGGCGGTGCCGGCGACTTCGTGATAGATGTTGCCGGCCGCGTTGAGGACGTACATGCCGCCCGCCGCGCCGCCTAGCCAGCCGTACGACTTGGTGTCCCACCACGACGAGATCAGCCGCACGCCCGCGCCTTGCGATTGCGTCCAAGTGCCGCCGGAGTAGTGCCAGATCGGGCGGTCCGTGCCGGGCGTGCCGCCGTTCGAGATGACGAAGAGCGAGCCGTCGTAGTCGACCGTGATATCGGATGCTCCGCCGCCCACGCCGCTCCACGCGGTGCCGTCCCACTTATAGATACCGCCGCCGGAGTTGATGGCGTACATGGTTCCGTCCGGAGCGATCGCGAGGCGCGATGCCAGCCCCGAGATATTGGTCCAGGTCGAGGTCGCATTGGAGTAGTGCCAGATGTACTTGTCGGGGCCGTTCGGGAGATCGGAGAGGACCCACAGCGACCCGTCGGCCGAGGCGGCGGCGAACGACGCCGAGCCGGGGATCTGCGAATACGATGCGGCCTGCATCGCGATGTCGGGCTTTTTCGTGGTCGCGAGCATGGCGCTGGCCGGGAGCACCGTCGTGCGGGCCATCGGGGCCGGCGGCGCGAGCGCCGGGGAACGGGCGGCGCCGGTCGAGGTCGCGTCGAGGGCGGGGATCTGCGAGTGCGACCCGCACCCGGCCGCGAATGCGACGGCGAGCGTCAGGGCTGCGAGCCGCAGCCGGGTCGGGATGGTGCGAAACACGTTCACGGGCAGTCTCCTTGCTGGAAGCAGCGGTGTCGGGCTAGCCTGCCAGAGCCGGTCCGGTCCGGGGAGGAGGGGAAACCCTGCCCGGAGCCGTCGCCGGGTCACGCCGGTCGCGTTTCGAGCATTTCACGGGCATGAAACATCGCAGCAATCGGTTCCTCGCCTGGGCGCTCGCGACCTCGCTGGCCGTCCATGCGGTCTTCATCTATTGGGCGCAGGATCTGACCCGGAGTCAGGCCGACCCCGAGCAGCCGGTGGATCGATTCCATTTCGACCACCCCAAGCGCGTCCCGCCGCCGCCGACCGTCATCGTGACGCCGAAGCCGGTCGTGCCCGTCAAGCCCGTGCAGACGACCCTGCACCAGCCCTCGACCCCGCCGCGCACGTCGAGCAGCGACGACGCGTCGACCGGCGACCACCCGGCCCGATCGATCGCCGGTCCCGATTTCGGGCCGCCCGCCATCGGACCGACCGGCCCGGCCGAACCGTCCGCGCCGACCGAAGCACCGACCGCCTCGTGCGCGGCCCCCGACGTTCCGGCCCACGTGGTCGATACGGCGACCGCCGAGACCCCCGAGATCGCCCAGGAGCAAGGCCTGACCGGCACGACCCAGGTCGAGGTCTCGATCGATCCCGACGGCGCGATCACGGCGACCAGCATCTATCGCTCGTCGGGTAGCCAGGCGCTCGACAACGCGGCGCTCGCGGCGGCCCGACAGAGCACCTACAAGGCCGACGTCCGCAACTGCGAAGCCGTCGCGGGCAGCTATCTCTTCACGGTGGTGTTCCAATGATCGCGGCGCTCGGCGCGCCCGTCGAGGCGCTGCCGTCGTCCGCGTTCGCCTATGACGCGTCCGCACCGCTGACGGTCCGCGTCGTTTCGACCGGCGTGAAGGACGGCGTCCGTTCGCGACTGGTGACCTTCGCGTCCGCGAACGGCCGACGCCTCACCGCCGAGATCGTCTCGCCGGCCGCCCCGTCCGTTTCGCACGCGGGCGTGCTGTTCGTGCATTGGCTGGGCGCGCGCAAGTCCACCAATCACACCGAGTTCGAGCCCGATGCGACGGCGTTGGCGAAGAAGGGTGCGACCTCGGTGCTGCTCGACGCGCAATGGTCGGAGCAGCAGTACGGCACGCGCGAGTGGTTCATGCAGGTCCGCACGACCGACACCGATTATGCGAAGTCGATCGATCAGGTGATCGATCTGCGGCGCGCGCTCGACCTGCTGCAGGCCCAACCGGGCGTCGACCCGCACCGGATCGCCTACGTCGGCCACGACTTCGGCGCGATGTACGGCGCGCTGCTCTCGGGCGCCGATCCCCGGCCGCGCTGGTACGTGCTGATGGCGGGCAATCCGAGCTTCTCGCAGTGGTTTCTGCTCGGCAAACAGCCGGCAGACGTCGCCGCCTACACCGCGCAGATGGCGCCGCTCGATCCCCCGGCGTACCTCGCGCGCTCGCATGCGGACGCGTACATGTTCCAGTTCGCGCAAAAGGACTTCTATATCAAGCCCGACGACGAGGTGGCGTTCTTCGGCGCCGCGCCGGCGCCGCGCGCGATGTACGTCTACAAGATCGATCACAGCCTCGCGACGCCGCTGGCCTTGCAGGATCGCTTGACGTGGCTGGGAGCGCGGCTCTTCTAGAATCCGCGTCCTAGGCGGGGATGCGGCCGAAGCGCCCCGCGTTGAAGTCCTCGATCGCCTGGCTGATCTCGGCGCGCGTGTTCATCACGAACGGCCCGTAGCCGTAGACCGGCTCGTCGAGCGGTTCACCGCTCAGCACCAAGACGTTCGCAGCATCTTTCGCCTCGAGGCGGAGGCCGGCGTCGCCGCGTTCGAAGGTGACGAGCTGGCCGGCCGAAGCGTCCTTGAGCCCGTTCACGCGCACCGAGCCGTTCAGCACGACGACCGCGAGCGTGCGCCCGTTCTGCACCGGGATGGTGGCGTCGCCACCGGGGTTGAGCCGCACGTCGAGCACGTCCATCGGCGTGTGCGTCTTCGCGGCGCCGACCGCGTCGCCGAACGCGCCCGCGATCACGCGCACGCTGCCGCTCTCGTTCGCGAGCGCGACGACCGGGATGTCGGCATTGAGGATCGCCTGATAGCCCGGCTCGGACATCTTGTCTTTGGCCGGCAGATTGATCCAGAGCTGGACCATCTGCATGGTGCCGCCGGACTTGGCGAACGCGCGCGAGTGGAACTCTTCGTGCAAGATGCCGCCGGCGGCGGTCATCCACTGCACGTCGCCGGGGCCGATGGTACCGCCGTTGCCGAGCGAGTCGTGATGTTCCACTTCGCCGTCGAAGGCTATGGTGACGGTCTCGAAGCCGCGATGGGGATGCCAGCCGACGCCGCGCTGGGCCGTCGTCGGTGCGAACTCCTTGGGAGCGGCGTGGTCGAGCAAGATGAACGGGCTGAGGTCGTGGTCGTCGCCGTACGAGAAGAGCGAGCGGACGTTGAAGCCGTCGCCGACCCAGTGGGCCGGGGGTGCGTCGTGGACGCCGGTGATGGTTTTCATAACTACTCCTTACAACCCGAGCCGGGTTGCGCTAGTAGAGCCGGCCGCTATCCGGCACGGGGAAGTCGGGGCGGATCAGGACCACGTTGTCGGCTTCGTCGGGGACGCCTAGCACGAGGATCTCGCTCGGAAACCCGGCGATCCGCTTGGGCGGGAAGTTGACGACCGCCATGACCTGTTTGCCGATCAACTCGTCGATCTGGTAGCGCACCGTGATCTGCACGCTCGATCGCTTGACCCCGATCTCCCCGCCGAAGTCGACCGTCAGCTTGTACGCCGGCTTTCGCGCCTCGGGAAACGGCTCGGCTGCGACAATTGTCCCGACCCGAATATCGACCGCCGAGAATGCTTCGAGCGTATCCATCCGTCGATGGTTCCCGCGTCCGGGGAGGCTGCCCTTGCAATAGTCGATCGCCCGAGAAAGTCGGGCCCCGTCCTCGGCGAAGAACGCGATTCCCGTATTGCAATTGTTGCACAGGAGCCCGCGGACGGCGCCGGTGGGTGGTCGACGTAGAGATGCTGGAGGAAGCTCTCCTCGTAGCGCGATCGCTTCGTGATCGGGCACTCGGTCCAATGTCGGGAGCAAATGCCGCAACGACCTCCTTGGGCGTCAAGCATCGCGGTCAGCGCGTCGAACGTCAGAGCGTAGCGCCGCGCAACGTAGGAGGCACGCTGATTCATTCGCCGATTTCGGCTCGCGTGATAGTATTCGCGGCCGCGTCTCTTACGGCACTCGGGACATCGTCGGATCCCACTACTGAGTACCAGCTTTTCCGCGCCGCAGAGGCGACAGTTGGGTTCAAGGCGCATGGCTCAATCCTACGCATCGCTCATGCCAGGGGGGTGGCACGGTGCGAGGACAGAGAAAAAACCGCCCTGGCTCTGGCCGGGCGGTTTCGATATGGTGCCAAGACCGAGATTCGAACTCGGGACACCGCACTTTTCAGGCGCGTGCTCTACCAACTGAGCTATCTTGGCGGGGCGCCCCATCCGGGCGACCGCCTTGGGTTCAACACGGGCTTCGTACATCCTGTCATGCCGGTCTCACTGACGGCGACCCACGACTAAAGAGGCCCACCCTGGTCCTTTGGCTGCGTGAAGGAGGGGCGAGTCGGGTCGACGGACTGGACTGGGGCATGTGCGATTGTGGGACATGCGGCGAACTGGCGCCGGTCATTGCAGAATTATTGGCTCGGTTGGGAGCTCCTACTCTCGCGCGAGAGATTGCAAATCGCCTGGCAGTTGATAAATCCGCCGCAAACCATTGCCTCTATGCGAACCCTGAGCGATTCGAGCAGGGTGCAGGCTATACGTGGTCTTCGGCGCCACAGACTAGCGCCGCATTCGCCTTGCATCGTTGGCAAGAGGAAGCCCTGGATTGCTGGGATAGCGCGGGCGAAATGGGGATCGTCCAAGCGGTAACGGGTGCCGGAAAGGCGCGCGTTGGCCTTGAAGCCGCAACTGAGTTTTTGCGCCAGCCGGGAGCCCGAGTTGTCGTGCTCGTTCCGACTACGGTCCTTCTCGATCAGTGGCGAGTGAAGCTCGAGGAATCCCTCGGCCTGACGCCTGGAGTGTGTGGCGGGAGCCGAAACGATAACATGCTCAACCATCGCGCCACAGTCTACCTAGTGCACAGGGCGATAGACTATTCTCGAGGGGGAGGTCAGACAAGCAGCCGTTCAGGGATCGAGGCTGAATAGCCTAGGCTGGAACCCAGGCTTGCGCCCCTAGGCGCCTTCTTCGCGGTCCTGGCGGTCGAGGTTCTCGGACTTCTCGCCGGTGAGCCAGGCGTTGGCCGCTTCGGCATGCGACGCGTCGGTGCGCGCGGCCAGCCATGCCAGCAACGCGTCGTCGTCGGCGTGCTGCGCGAGCGCGGCGTCGAACTCGGCCGGGGTCACGCCCCAGCGCTCGAGCACGCCCAGGTCCATCGGACAGGGATAGATATAGTCGAAGATCGTCCCGGCCGCGGCGGCGCGTCCCTTATCGGCGACGCGCGCGAGACACATGTACGGTCCGAGCTTGAGCCGGCCGGGACGCGGGAAGGTCTTGCCATCGCGGAAATCTGTTGCCATGACGCTCACGACCCGCGGGGGGACGGGACTGGTTGCACGGGCAACCTAACCGCGAATGGCACCGCGCGTACAACCCGCATCGACGCAGGTCGGACCGTCCGACGAGCCGCGCTGGCATGCGGCCATCGCGGTGGTGATCGTGCTCGGACTCTACATCACGCTCCCCCGGCAGTTCGTCCTGGGTCCGGTCTATCTCGCGCCGCTGCTCGTGCTCGGGATCCTGCTCCCGCTCCTGATCTTCGCGCCGAGCCGGCATCAGGAATCGCCCGCCCAGCGCGTCGCCTCGGTCGCGCTCATCGCGCTCATCAACTTCTTCAACGTCGCGTCGGTCGCGCTGCTGATCTACTCGGCGATGTTCGCACCCGGTCACGTGCAGATGTTGGCCGCCCAGGGCGCGGGGACGCGCCTGTTGATGGCCGGCGCCCAGATCTGGCTCGCCAACATCCTGGTCTACGCGATGTGGTACTGGGAGATCGACGGCGGAGGCCCCGATCCGCGCGCGCACGCGAGCTCGGCGCTCGAGTTCCTGCGGGCCGATTTCCTGTTCCCGCAGATGATGGTGGGCGACGAGCGGATCGCCTGCATCGAGAAGCGCTGGAAGCCGCTCTTCCTCGACTACCTCTTCCTGGCGTTCACCAACGCGCTGGCCTTCAGCCCGGCCGATACGTTTCCGATCACGCGCTCCGCGAAGGTGATGATGATGGCCGAGGCGATCACCTCGTTCGTCACCATCGCGGTCGTGCTGGCGCGCGCCGTCGGAATCGTCGCCTAGGCCGAAAAAGAGGCCTCGGCTAGAAATCGCCCTTGGCGGGGTCGTAGCCGGTCTGGTGAATGCCGTCTTGGACGTGCGCGAACGCGTCCGGGCCGATCCGGATGTCGCCGCGGAACGGATAGTCCAGTTCGGCGATCAGCACGAAGATGACCGCGACGATCGCGCTCAGCCCGACCGTCATGACCAGGTGCGCGCGCACGCTGTCGACGCGGAACAGGTACGTGAACGCGATCGTGATCGCCGAGAGCGTCAGCATCGCGAGCCACATCAGCGACGGGATGCCCTGGGCGTTGTCGAAGAGCCGCTGCCGGCGTGCGTCCGCGAATGTCTGGACCAATCCGAGCGCTTGCGACTGCAGCGTTTCGAGGTGCGCGGTGCGGGGATCGTAGGCGACCAGATCGCGCTCGATCGCGTAGGCCAGCCGGCGGGCTTTGAGGCTACGTCCGCCGTGCTGCATCAGCGGCCACTCGTCGTCGACGATCAGGGCGACGTAGCGATCGATATCGCGCTGCAGCACGGCGCGAAGCGGCAGCGGAAGACCGAGCGCCAGGTGGTGCAGGTCGGCCATCGCGCTCGCCTCGCGCTGGACGTTGCCGGCCGACGCGTCGTACTCTTGCCACACCACCACGACCATGAACGACAGGACGACCGCCAGGATCGTGCCGGCCGTCCCGATGATCGGGCCGGCCACGTCGTTATGCGTGATCCGCTCGGCCTTCCCGTAGCGCCGGACGAGCAGCAGCCCGCCCGCGGCGACCGCGCAGAAGACCGCGATCGCGACCGGCGCGAAGAGCCACGTCGGGAAGGCATAGATCCACGTCACTCCAGCCGGGCTTCGCTCGGGAGGTGCCGCCTCCTTGAAGCCGTGCAACGCTTGGTGGAAAACGGCGGTTCTGTAGGACGATGCGGTGCGGTGGTGGAACCGGAGCGGGCTCGCGGGTATGATGTAATGGTAGCCTGTGACCTTCCCAAGGTCGACGCGTGGGTTCGATTCCCACTACCCGCTCCAATGGATCGAGAGACGTAAGAACGTTCGAGAACGGCGACGTAGCCAAGTGGTAAGGCAGGGCTCTGCAAAAGCCCCATTCGGCAGTTCAAATCTGCCCGTCGCCTCCAACGTTCTCTCCATCGCGATCGGGCACGCATGCGCATAGTCGTCCTCGGAGCCGGCGGGATCGGCGGATTCGTGGCCGCGACCCTCGCGCGGGCGGGCAACGACGTCGCCGTCGTGGCGCGCGGCCCGCACCTCGACGCTATCCGCGAACGCGGGCTGCACGTCCGGGGAAGCCTAGGCGCGTTCACCGCGCGCCTGCCCGCGAGCGACCGGCTCTCCCAGCTCGGCACGTTCGACCTCGCCCTGGCGGCCTTCAAGGCGCACCAGTGGGCGTCGTGGCTCGATCAGCTCGCGCCGGCCGCCCGGGCGGGCCTGACCGTCGCGACCCTGCAGAACGGCGTCCCGTTCTGGTTCGCGCGGACGCCGCCGCTGGAAAGCGTCGACCCGGGCGGCCGTGCCGGCGCGCTCTTCCCCGACGTGCAGTGCATCGGCGCGGTCGTCCACACCTCGGGCCGCATCGCCGCGCCCGGCTCGATCGAGCAGACCGGCACCACCCGCTATCTCTTCGGCGATCCGGCCGGCGGGGCGGATGACCGCGTGCGCGCGTTGTGCGCGATCTTCGTCGCCGCGGGCCTCAACGCGGAGCCCGACGCGAATATCCGCGCGACCGTCTGGCTGAAGCTCGCGAACAACGCGGGCCTCAACCCGGTCAGCGCGATGCGCCGGATGACCGTGCGCGCGATGCTCGACGACGCGGCGGCGCGAGCCGAGATCCGCGCGCTGATGCTCGAGGCGATCGCCGTCGGTCGCGCCATCGGAGCCGTCGGCGAGGTCGACGTGGACGCGCGCATGGAGAAGATGCGAGACGTCGCCGACGTGAAGACCTCGATGCTGCAGGATCGCGAAGCCGGCCGCGAACTCGAGAGCGAGCCGATCCTCGGCGCGCTGATCGAGCTGGCCGATCGCGCGGGCGTCCCGGTCCCGCTCGCGCGCGCCGCGCACGCGGCCTTGGGGGCGACGTGCTGACGCGCCGGATCGTGCCGTGTCTGGACATCAAAGCCGGACGCGTGGTCAAGGGCATCAATTTCGTCGCGTTGCGCGACGCCGGCGATCCGGTCGAACTGGCCAAGACGTACGAGGCCTCGGGCGCCGACGAGCTGGTCTTCCTGGACATCACCGCGACGGTCGAAGGCCGCCGCGCGACCCGCGAGGTCGTGCGCGCCGTCGCGAGCGAGTTGACGATCCCGTTCGCGGTCGGCGGCGGCGTGAACGCCGTCGAGGACGTGCGCGACCTGCTGCGCGCGGGCTGCGACAAGGTCGCGCTCAATTCGAGCGCCGTCCGTCGGCCCGAGCTGCTGCGCGAAGCGGCCGCCGAATTCGGCAGCCAGTGCATCGTCTTGGCGGTCGACGCGCGCGCGCGCGCGGACGGCTGGGAGGTGGTGGTCGACGGCGGCCGCACCGCGACCGGCCGCGACGTCGTGGCGTGGGTCGAAGAGGCGACCCGCGACGGCGGGGCGGGCGAGGTGCTGGTGACCAGCATGGACCGCGACGGCACCAAAGCCGGGTACGATCTGGCGCTGACGGCCGCGGTCCGGCGCGCGACCAGGGTTCCGGTGATCGCCTCGGGCGGCGCCGGCAGCGTCGACGATTTCGCCGACGTGTTCGAGCGCGCCGGCGCCGACGCGGCGCTGGCCGCATCGCTCTTCCACTTCGGCGAGGTCGCGATCCCGGCGCTCAAAGCGGCGCTGGCGGAACGCGGAATCCCGATGCGTCCGTGGAACCCTCCCACACGATGAATCTCGACCGGTTGACCTGGGGCGCGGACGGCTTGCTGCCGGTCGTGATCGCGGAGGCGCGCAGCGGCGACGTGCTGACGCTGGCGTGGGCCGATCGCGATGCGGTCGAACGGACCGTCGCGACGCGCGAGACGCATCTCTACAGCCGCAGCCGGAAGGCGCCCTGGCGCAAGGGCGAGACCTCGGGCAACACGCAGCGCGTCGTGGAAGTGCGCGCCGATTGCGACGGTGACGCGCTTCTCTACCTCGTCGAACCGTCCGGACCGGCCTGTCATACGGGGGCGCCGTCCTGTTTCGCGGACGTGCTGCTGGCCTCCGACGCCGCGCCGCGCGACGACCGATTCGCGCGGGCGATGAACGAACTCGAGGCCGTCCTCGCGCGACGCAAGCACGATCCGCCCGAAGGCTCGTACGTCGCCAAGCTCTATGCCGGCGGCGTCGACCGCATCGGCAAGAAGATCGGCGAAGAAGCGACCGAGGTGGTGATCGCCGCCAAGAACGACGATCCCGAGGAGCTGGTCTGGGAGGCGTCCGACCTGCTCTTCCATCTCCTGGTGATGCTCGCCCAGCGCGGCGTCTCGCTCGGCCGCGTCGGCGATCACCTGCTGCAGCGTGCGCGACCAGACGCCGATTAGCGATCTCGCGGACGTCGGCCCGAAGACGGCCGCGTATTTCCGCGAGCTCGGTCTGGCGACGGCCCACGACCTGCTCGAGTATCTGCCGTTCCGGTACGAGGACCAGCGCTATCCCACGCCCGCGAACCGGCTCGGCGAGGCGGAGGGCGAGGAGAACGCGGTCGGCAGGATCCTTTCGGTCAAGGAACGCCGCGTCCGCGATCTGGAGATCGTGGAGGCGCGCGTGCAGGACGAGAGCGGCACGTTTCTCGCCAAATGGATCGGGCGGCGGCGCTTCGTGATCGGCCGCTTCTCGGCGGGCATGCGCATCTCGGTCCGCGGCCGCGTCGAGAAGACGCTGGCGGAGCCCGTCGTCAACGTCTCGTCGTACGGCATCCTGAGCGACGGCGAGGAGTATCGCGGGGAGGTCGTGCCGATCTACCACGCGAGCAAGGATCTTTCGACGCGCAAGATCGCCCAGGTCGTGCGCAAGAACCTGCCCCGCCTGCTCGCGCTCGCCGGCGAGGACCCGGTGCCGCCGGCGCTCGCCAAGCGCCAGCATTTTCCGCCCCTGGTCGAGGCGTATCGCAGTGCCCACGCGCCGGCGACGCCCGAGGAAGCCGAACGCGCGCGCGCCCGGTTCATCTACGCGGAGTTCCTCACGCTGGCGGCCTCGGCGCGGCAGAAACGCGAGGTCCGCGTCCGCGAACGCGGTGCGCTCGCGCTCGCCGTGCCGCCCGGCCTGCTCGACGAATTCGCCGCCGCGATGCCGTTCGCGATGACCGGCGCGCAGCGGCGTTCGATCGCCGAGATCTGGGACGACATGGCGAGCGACGTGCCGATGAACCGGCTGCTGCAGGGCGACGTCGGAAGCGGGAAGACGCTGGTCGCGGCGGCGGCCATCGTGCTGGCGGCGCGCAACGGCGTGCAGTCGGCCCTGATGGCGCCGACCGAGATCCTGGCCGCGCAGCACGCGGCCAAGCTCGCGCCACTGCTGCTCCCGCTCGGCATCACGCTCGAAGCGGTTTTCGGCAGCCAAGGCGCCCGCGCGCGCAAGCACGCCGTCGATCGGACCGGCAGCGGCGAGGCCGCGCTCGCGGTCGGAACGCACGCGCTCCTGACCGAGGGCGTCGACTTCGCGCGGCTCGGGCTGGTCATCATCGACGAGCAGCACCGCTTCGGCGTCGCCCAACGAGCGCGCTTGCGCGCCAAGGGCGGCACGCCGCACACCCTGCACATGACGGCCACGCCGATCCCGCGCACGCTGGCGCAGTCGGTCTATGCGGACCTCGATGCCTCCACCATCGACGAGCTGCCGCCCGGACGCACGCCGATCGAGACCTACAGCCTGCGGGCGAGCCGGATGCGCAGCGTCGAGGAGTTCGTCCGCCGCAACGTCGCGTTGGGACATCAGGTCTACGTCGTCGCGCCGGCCATCGACGAGAACGACGGCGAGCTGACCGGTGCCCTGAAAGAGGCCGAGCGTCTCAAGCGCGACGCGTTCCCGGATCTGCGGGTGGGCGTGCTCCACGGCAAGATGGCGCCGCGCGAGAAGGACGACGTGATGGGCCGCTTCGCGGCCGGCGAGATCGACGTGCTGGTCGCGACCACCGTCGTCGAGGTCGGGGTGGACGTCCCCAACGCAAGCGTCATGGTCGTGCTCGACGCGCACCGGTACGGCCTCGCGCAGCTCCACCAGCTCCGCGGACGCGTCGGTCGCGGCGCGGCCAAGTCGTACTGCCTGCTGATGGCTCCCGACGACGCCGGCGAGCGCGAACGGCTGGAGATCCTCACGAGCGTCAGCGACGGCTTCGTGATCGCAGAAGAAGACCTGCGTCTGCGCGGACCCGGCCAGTTTTCCGGCACCGCCCAGTCGGGCATCGACGAGTTCCGATTCGCCGACCTGATCCGCGATATCGACGTCTACCGCACCGCCAAAGCCGACGCCGACGCGCTGATCGCGTCGGATCCCGGCCTCGAACGCCCGGAGCACGCCGGCCTGCGAGCCGCGCTCGAAGCCGGGCCGTCGGTCCGCGCGATGCTCGCCTCGTCGTGACGGCGCGGAGGTAGCGCGGTCCGGCGGTTGAACAGCCGTCGCATGAAGCATCGCAGCCTTTGCATCGCCCTGGCGGGCCTCTTTCTCGCCGCGCTCGTCGCGGTCGCGCCGGCTCCGGCCGCAGCCGCGAACCTGCCCGTCACGCGAGCGACGCTCGCCAACGGCATGCAAGTCGTCGTCGTACACGATCCGCTCGCGCCGGTGGTCACGACCATCCTCAATTATAAGGTGGGCTCGAACGACCAGTGGATCGACGGGCTCGCGCACGCGACCGAGCACATGATGTTCCGCGGCAGCGCCTCGCTCTCGTCGGGCGAGTTGATGGACGCGATCGGCGTGACCGGCGGCGACTTCGACGCCGACACCCAAGACGCGGTCACCCAATACTTCTTCACGGTGCCGTCGCAATATCTCGATATCGCGCTGCGGCTGGAACGGTCGCGCGCGACCGGGCTGCTGATGTCGCAGAACCTCTGGCAGCAGGAGAGCGGCGCGATCACCCAAGAGGTGACGCAAGACAACTCCAACGCGATCTATCGCATCTTCCAGAAGCTCAACGACCGCCTGCTGGCCGGGACGCCGTACGCCAAGAACGGCCTCGGCACGGTCTACGGTTTCGCCCATCAGGTCAACGCCAAGGAACTGACCAAGTTCTACCGCGAGTGGTACCACCCGAACAACGCGCTCTACGTGATCGTCGGCGACGTCGACGGTCCGACGGTCGTCGAGCAGGTCCGCAAGATCTTCGGCGACATCCCGGCGGCCAAGCTGCCGGTGCGCGCCCGCGGCGAGCTGCGGCCGTTCACCGGCCACGTCTATCGCGATACCAGCGATCAGCCGTTCACCGCCGTGCTGCTGGGCTATCGGCTGCCGGGCTACCACAGCCCCGATTACGCCGCCGGCGTGATCGCCGGCGACGTCCTCAATAGCCAGCGCGGCGATCTGTACGCGCTCCAGGCATCCGGCAAGGCCTATCAGGTCGGGTTCCAAGAACAATCGTTCGCGACCACGTCGGTCGGCCTGACCTATGCGATCGTGCCGATCTCGACCAAACCCGAAGCCGCCGACGGCTGGCTCCGCGGCGTCATCGACGGCTACGCGAAATCGGGCGTGCCGGCGGATCTGGTCGCGGCCGCCAAGCTGCGCGAGATCTCGCAGCTCGAGTTCGCGGGCAACTCGATCCAGGGCCTGGCCTTCCAATGGAGCAGCGCGCTGGCGGTGCAGGGCCTGAGCTCCCCCGACGACATGATCGCCGCGTTCCGCAACGTCACGGTCGCCGACGTCGACCGCGTCCTGCGCTCGTCGTTCGACAACAGCCGGGCGATCGCGGCCTACGCGGTGCCTAAGAACGTCGGCAAGCTCAGCATCTCGGGCGGCATGCACAAAGAAGACAACGCGATCCCGCCGAGCAAGCATCTGCCGCTGGTCTCGTGGGCGCGGCGCGTGCTCGACCACCTCCAGGTCCCCAAGCAGACCCTGGCGCCGGTCTCGACCATCCTGCCGAACGGCATCCGCCTGATCGTCCAGCCCGAGCACATCACGCACACGGTCGTGGTCACCGGAAGCATCGCCAACAACAGCCAGGTGCAGGAACCGGCCGGCAAGGATGGCGTCGCCGACATCACGGCGGGACTCTTCCCCTACGGCACGACCACCTACGACCGGATCGCGCTGCAGCGCGAGTTCGACAAGATCGCGGCCAGCGCCAACGCCGGCACCGAGTTCGGCATCTCGACGCTGACCGCCAACTTCGATCGCGGCGTGGCGCTGCTCGCGGACGAAGAACTGCACCCGGCCTTCAACCCCGCCGACTTCGCGATCGTGGCCGGCCAAGAGGCCAAGAGCGTCGCGGACGCGGCCGACTCGCCCGATCACCTGACCGAGGTCGCGCTCTCGAACGCCCTCTATCCGGTCGGCGATCCGCAGCGCCGGTTCGCGACTCCGGCGACCGTCCAAGCCGTCGGACTGGACGACGTCAAGGCGTGGTACGCGAGCGCGTATCGCCCCGACCTGACGACGATCGTCGTCATCGGGGACACGACGCCGGCGCGGGCGCGCAGCGTCATCGCCAAATACTTCGGCGGGTGGACGGCATCCGGTCCGAAGCCGGACGTCCTGCCGCGGCCGGTCGGCGCGAACGCTCCGGGCGCCGTCGTCGTCCCGGCGGCCGGCCGCGTGCAGTCGAGCGTGCAGCTGGTCGAGACGATCGGCTTGCTGCGCACGAATCCGGATTGGCCCGCGCTCCAGGTCGCCAACACCGCGCTCACCGGCGGGTTCTACTCGTCCCTCCTCTATCACGATCTGCGCGAAGTGCACGGCTACGTGTACAACGTCTCGAGCAGCGTGAACGCGGGCCGCAGGCGGTCCACGTTCGAAGTGAGTTTCGGCTCGGATCCGAAGAACGTGCTGCCGGCAGCCGACCAGATCGTCGCGAACCTGGTGCGCCTGCAGACGGCTCCGCTCGACCCGACCCGGCTGCTGCGCGCCAAGGCGCTGCTGATGGGCGAGGTGCCGATCCGGCAGGCCAGCTACGACGGCGTGGCGTCGCTGTTCCTCAACTACGCGAGCCGCGATCTCCCGCTCGATCAGAACCTGATCGACGCGCGACGCGAACTCGCGACCAGTCAGGCGGCGCTGCAGAAGGCGATGACGAAGTGGATCCGTCCCAAAGGGTTCGTCCGCGTCGTCACCGGTCCGGGGCCGAAATAGCCGCGCCGCGCGTGGGCGTCGGATTCGACTTCGACCACACGCTCGGTATCGATAACAAGCTCGAGCGGATCGCCTTCTTGCGATTGCTCGAGCGCGTTCTCGCCGAGGGTGGACGCGCGCTCGGTACGCTCGACCAGGAGACCGTCCGGATCGACGCGCTCCTGGCGGCGCAGCGCGCCGGCGCGTCGACGATCGGCGGCGCCGTGCGCGCGTTCGTCGCGGAGCGCGGCGTCGCGCCGACCGGCGACCACGTCGCGGCGTACGAGGCGATCTGCCTGGCGATGGTCGACGACGTCGTCGTGCCGCTGCCCGGCGCGCGCGAGACGTTGCGGGCGCTAGCCGCCCGAGGCGTGCAACTCGCGATGCTCACCAACGGCTGGGACCCGCTCCAGACCGCCAAGGCGCGGCGGGTCGGATTCCACGGGCCGGTCCTCGCGAGCGCCGGGATCGGCGCGCAGAAGCCCGATCCGCGCGCGTTCGCGGCCTTGGCCGAGGCGCTGGCGCTGCCGGCCGAGGCGATCTGGTACGTCGGCGACGATCCCGCCATCGATATCGCGGGGGCGCTGGCCGCCGGGATGCAGGCCGTCTGGCTGGATGCCGAGGGCCGGAGCTACCCGTCCGCCTGCCCCCCGCCGACCCGGCGGATCGGCGCGCTCCGGGACTTGCTCGCAATCGTAGCCAACTAAGGAAATCCCATGCCCAAGATCACCGGCGGTCAGCTCAACAGCCGCAAATTGAAGTCGCCCAAGGGGATGGCCGTCCGGCCGACCCCCGGCCGCGTCAAAGAGTCGCTCTTCTCGATCCTCGCCCCGCGCATCGATGGATCGGCGTTCCTCGACCTGTTTTCGGGGACCGGGGCGATCGGCTTCGAGGCGGCCTCGCGAGGCGCCGCCCGGGTGGTCTGCGTCGAAGCCCATCGCGAAACGGCCCACGCCATCTCCGAGGCCGTCGAGGAGCTGGGCGTCAAGAAGACCGTGACGGTCGTGGCGGCTCCGGTCGACCGGGCGCTCTACCGGATCGAGGGCCCGTTCGATATCGTCTACGCCGACCCGCCCTATGCCGACGAACTGCCGCATACCATGTTCCGGCTGCTCTTGGAACGCGGCCTGTTGGCGCCCGATGCGCTGGTGATCTACGAGCACGCCGCGCGCACGATTCTTCCGGACGTGCCGGGGTATCGCGGCGTTCGCGAAGAAGTCTACGGCGATGTCGCTCTCGCGTTCTTCACGCCCACGTAGGGAAGATGGCTGACGGCCCCGCCTCGACGCGCGCCGTCTACCCGGGATCCTTCGACCCGCCGACCAACGGGCATCTCGACGTCATCGAACGCGCAGCGCGCTGCTTCGGCGAACTCATCGTCGCCGTGGTCGTCAATCCGCAGAAACGCGATCCCATGTTCGACTTAGAGGCGCGCGAGCAGATGCTCGCGCAATGCGTCGCCCATCTGCCGAACGTCCGGGTCGAGCACTTCCGCGGGTTGCTTGCCGACTACGTCAAGGCCCAGAAGGCGGACGTGATCGTCAAGGGCTTGCGGGTCGTCTCGGACTTCGAGAACGAGATGTCCACCGCACTGATGAACCGGGCGCTCTCGAGCGTCGACACGATGTTCCTGATGTCGGACCAGAAGTATTCGTTCGTCAGCTCGAGCATGGTCAAAGAGGTCTTCTTCCTGGGCGGCGAGGTCGCCGCCCTCGTTCCCGAGCCGGTCCTGCGCGTGATGGCCGCGCGCCGTTCCAGCCTGCACGCATCGTAACGGAGGTCGCCAATGTCGGTCTATCGCGTCCTGGACAAACTCGAAGGCTACGTCCACGAAGGTACGTGGCTCCCCGCCGGCTACCGCATCCTGTCGGAAGAGCGCCTGGTCGAGATGATCGAGAAGATCCGCTCGTCGCTCCCCGAGGAGGTCGGCCGCGCGAAGATCATCGCCGACGGGCACGACCGCATGATCCGCGCCGCCCAGGAGAAGGCGGAGTCGATCGTCACCGAGGCCTCGTCCAAACAGGACGAACTGGTCGATCAGAACGAGATCGTCCAGCGCGCCCGCACGACCGCCGAGGTGGTGCTGCGCGAAGCCGAAGAGCGCGCCCGCAAGATCCGCGAAGGCGCCGATCAGTACGCCGTCCAGGTGCTCGGCGAGATGGAAGCGCGCATGAGCGCGGCCGTCGCGTCGATCCGCAAGGGCCGCGAGTCGCTCACCAAGACGCCGGCCGCGCCGGCGGCCCAACCGCTGGCCGATGCCGCGGCCAAGGCCAAGCGCGCCGCGTTCGATCTGCAGACGGCCGAGACGGCGACGGTCGTCGACGAGACCACCGCGATGCACTCCGTCGAAGCGTGATGCGAGCGACGTGAAGCGCTTCGGGTTCGACCGTACGCGCCTCATCGTCTATGCGGCGGCCGCCCTGCTGGCGGCCGTCGGCACGTTCTGGCCGACGCCGTATTCGCTGCTGCTCCCGGGCACGGCGCTCGATCTCGACACGGTCGTCTCGGTCCCCGGGCACGCGTCGCCCGGCGTCCATCTCTACATGACCGACGTCTCGCTGCTCCCCAACGCCGCGCCGTTCACCCTGATCGACGCGTTCTTCCCGGGCGTCCGCGTGGTCAAGACCGACGACGTGATCCCGGCCAGCGTGACGCCCGGCACGTTCGAGACGCTGATGCGCGACGCGATGCGCGAGAGCCAGAGCATCTCGGTCTACGTCGCCGAGCGCGCCGCCGGCTTCCGGATGGCGCCGGTCACGACGCAGGTCGTCGTCAGCGGCGTCGCGCCGTCGTCGCACGCGGCTCTGCGAGCCGGCGACGTGCTGGTCGCGATCGACGGCGCGCCGCTGCGCACCGTCGCAGGCCTGCGCGACGCGCTGGCGCACGTCCGGCCGGGTGCGATCGCGCACGTCGCCTATCTGCGCGGGGGCGCTAGGGCCGAGACGGCCGTCACCACCATCGCGGTCGACGGGAAGACCAAGCTGGGCGTCTACATCGGCCAGCTACAGAAGGTCCCCACGCCGCCCGTCCCGGTCCACTTCGCGATCCACAACGTCTCGGGCAGTTCGGGCGGACTGATGTTCGCGCTCGAGATCTATCGCACGCTGCGTCCGTCGGGCGCGCACGCGAACGAGCGCATCGCCGGTACCGGGACGCTCGACAGCGACGGGAACGTCGGCGAGATCGCGGGGACCATGCAGAAGCTGGTCGCCGCTCGCCGGGCGGGCGCGACCGTCTTCCTGGTGCCGGTCAAGAACTATCCCGAGGTCGAGGATCAGCACGACCTGCGCGTGATCCCGATCACGACCTTCGACGAAGCCGTGAGAGCGCTCGCTTCCTGAAGGTCGTCATTCCTGCCGACGGCGTTTCGTGCGGACGATCGGACGGTAGAACGTCTGCATGAGAAGAACACTACTGACCCTCGGCTTGCTCGCCGCAATGACGCTTCCCGCGATCGCCGCGGATACCGGCGGCGTCGCCGGTTACGTCGTCGACCTCGCGAGCGGCCAGCCGATCGGCAACGCGGCCGTAGCCATCTATCGCCTGCCGCTCGACACCAATGCGCCGATCGTCGAATCGGCCGTCACCGACCGCCACGGTTTCTTCACGAACATCCACGTCGCGCCGGGCCGCTACTTGGTGACCGCCAATATCGCGAACCGCACCTCGTCGTGCGCGATCGACGACGTCTTCCCCGGCCAGACGCTGCGCATGAAGATCGCGATCGGCGCGGATGGCCAGCGCTGCAGCGGTCCGAAGGTACATAGCGCCGTGGTCAATCCGTCCGAGACGGCGGACGTCTACCGCATCCACTAGACCTATCCCCCATACCGGACAGGCCGGGTGTGGGCGGCGCGGAGAATGACGCATCGTTGCTGCATCTCCCGCCGTTCTCGGCCGTATGGATCCCGGATCTCGCCGGCGGGCTTTGGCTCGCCGGCCTTTGGTTTTGCGCGCCTGCCGTCGTCGGAAGCGATCGGAGCGCGGCCGCGCGCGCCGCGAGCGCCGCCGCGCTCGGCGTCGGCATCCCGTTCGTGCTGGGTCTCTGCGAGCTGCTGTACGCGCCTGCGCTCTGGATCGCGCTCGCGGCGATGGCGGCGATCCGCGTGCATCGCGCGGGCTGGCCGCGTCGAACGGACGAGCCGGACTCGCGCTCGTGGGATCTGCCGGTCCTGATCTGCGTGCTGGTCGCGATCGCCTGGCCGGTCGCGGTCCGTCCTTTGATGGATGGCGACTCGCTCGGCTACCATCTGCCGAACGCGGCGTCCTGGGTGGTCCACCACGGCGTGTGGACGACCGGAACGCGCTACTGGTGGTATCCGAGCGGCTCCGAACTCTTCGCAAGCGCGCTCTTGGCGGTCGGCGGCCCCGCGCTGGCCGGCTTGAGCGGCTTGGCGCCCGCCCTCGTGCTCGGCCTGCGCCTGCGCGCGATCGCCGTCGCGAACGGCCATCATCCGATGCTCGGCACGTCGATCGCGTGCGCGTTGCTGGCCACCTCGGTCGCATCGGCACAGATCGTCTCGCTCCAGAACGATCTGTGGCTGGCCGCGTTCTTCCTCGAAGCGCTCGCCGCATCGCGACCGGCGGCGATCGCGATGGTCGCATTGCTCAAACCGTACGGCTTCGCGCTGGCCGCGGTCGCGGCGTCGATCCCTCGCTCCGCGGCCGGGCCGGCGGTCCGGCTGCTCGCATTCGTGCCGTTGGCGGTTTGGGCGCTGCGCGACCTCGCGCTGATGGCGGGCGCCGTCGTTCCGCCGGCCAGCACGTGGTATCCCGGAAGCGCGACCACGTCCATCGCCGCCCACTTCCCCGGATCGCTCGGCGTGCTGGTCACCGCGGCGTGGCGTGCCGGTCCCGTCTGGGCCCTGCTGATGCTCGTCGCGACCGCCTCGATCGGGCTCGCTCGCGAGGGCTGGGTGCGGTGGGCGGCATTCGCATCGCTGGCGCTCTTCCTGATCGTGCCGTTCGGCTACGCCAACGACGTGCCGCAGCTCGCCGGCGGACAGTCGTTGCGCTACGCCTTGCCGTTCGTGGCGCTCGGTGCGGCCGCGCTCTGCACGGTCGGCCGGCGCGCCGCCCCCGCGTTGATCGCCGCCGCGATCGTCGCGAGCGTCGCCGGCATCGCCGGCGTGTGGACCCTCTACTGGAACGATGCCGCGACCCACGACGTCTGGCTCGCGCTGATCCTCGCGGGCATCGCGACGATCGCGGTCGCGAGCCTTCGCGCCGGCGCGTGGCGATCCGCGATCGGCGCGGCTGCGTTCTGCCTGGCGGCGGCTTGGGCCGGCGGCCTCGCCGGCGCGCGTCCGGCCGCATACCTGGCCGACCGGTATGGGGCTGCGGGCGTTCCGGCGGGCGTCTTCGGCGCGTTCGCGACCACGTCGTTCGAACGCGTCGTCGCGATCGGTCTACCGGCCGGCGCGGCGACGCTGGTGCGCCCCGGGGTCGACGTCTACGACGCCGAGCCGGGTGAGGCATGCGCCCGCGCCCGCGCGCTCCGGGCCGGGCTGCTGCTCGCGCTCCCGGCGGCGGCGCCCGCTCTTTCGTGCGGGCGGGCCGTCTTCCGGGATGCCGCAAGCGCGCTGATCGCACCGTAGATGACGGCCGGACCCGGCGGCGAATACGCCGGTCCATCGCTTGCTTTACAGACAGGAGCCCCATGCGCAGAACGATCGCCTTCCTCGCGCTACTCGCCGTAGCGTTCGTGCCCTTGGCGTCCCGCGCGGACGATGCCGCCGATCGGGCGGCGACGCTCGCGAAGGTGGGCGCGACGCTCACGAGCTACGGGCAGAGCGACGCGGGCATCGCGTTCGTGCAGTCGGAGAAGAACAAGTGGAACTACGCCGGGCTGCTCTCGACCGGCCTGACGCACGCCCAGGCGCTCGAGGTCGTCGTCGGCGTGAGCGATCAGAACACGATCAACGTGATGGTCTATCCGCACTATAAGGGCGGCTACATCAACCTGCTCAAATCGAAACAGTCGGCCGTGCTGGCGCGGACGCTGCTGAAGATGAACTACAACACGTTCTTCTTCTGGGGGGCGGACGACGATAACGACGTCTACGCGTCGTACAAGTTCACGCTCGAGTCGGGATATCCGGAGGACTCGATCCGGACCGTGCTCCAGAGCATCCCGCTGCTCGACAAGTATATCGGGCAGTTCACGCCCTACGCGTAAGGGCTAGACCGGCGGCGCCTGGACGTTGTGGGCGAAGGCCTCCAGGCGCGAGCGGTCGATCGCCTTGACGCGGCCGCGGTCGAGTTCGACGGCGTTGGCGTTCTTGAGGCGCAGCAGCGCGCGGGCCGCCATGTCGCGGACGGTTCCGGCCGCCGCGGCGATCTGGGCCTGCGAGAGGTTCTCGACGCCGGGGAGCCCCTTGGTCATGCCGACCGACGTGCGCGCGTAGCCGAGCAAGAACTTGGCGACGCGCTGCAGCACGTGCGCGAACGCGAGATCCGCGATCGTGTCGATCGAACGGCGACGCGCTTGCGACGACGCGATCAAGAACCCGAGCGCGAGTTCGGCGTCGTTCTTACAGGCGTGCATGAAGGCTTCGCTCGGCAGGGTCACGATCGAGACATCCGTCAGCGCTTCGGCGCGCGTGGTCGCGCCGCCGCCGTCGAAGGAACCGCTCTCGTTGAGGGTGTCGTGCGTGAGACGCTCGCCGATGGTGTGGGTCTTGCCGTCGGGCGAGAGCAGGGTGAGGATGGCCTTGCCGGCCTTGACGATACCGATGTACGGCCACATCTCGCCTTCGTCGAAGATGGTATCGCCCGCCTTGAAGTGGCGCTCGCTCATCTGACCGGCGAGTTCTTTGATGGTCGAGGCCTTGGCCGAGCCGAACGGCACGACGTGCTGGAGGAAGAGTTCGCCGTCGGCGTTCTCGTCGATGCGCTCGAGCCGGACCGTCCAGCGGTTGCCGCCCAGGTTGCGGGCGTCCCAGGAGAACCGGCCGGCCCGCAATTGATTCATCTCGTTGCGCAGCGCCCGCGGGTCGCTCTCCTCGTTGATCTCGAGGATCGCGTTCATGGTGAGCTTGTCGAAGGCTTCGAGGATCTGCTCGGTCTTGGTGGCCTGCTGGAGGGAGCGGGCGTCGAGCGTGATGGCGGCTTGTCGGTTTACTGGCATTGCCCGCCCAGGATTAGAGGAGGAAGGTTAGCGAGCCTGCCGCAGAACAGCCCTTTCATCCATGAGCAACCCGATTCACGACAACGACGTCGTCGTTCTTGCCGGCGCGCGCACGCCGTTCGGCAACTTCGGCGGAACCCTGGCCGCCCTGACGGCCACCGACCTGGCCGTAGCCGCCGCCGAGGGGGCCCTTGCCCGCAGCGGCGTCCCTAAGGAGGCGATCGACGAGATCGTCTTCGGCAACGTCATGCAGACCAGCGCCGACGCGATCTACCTGGCCCGGCACGTGGGCCTGCGGACCGGCACCCCGGTCGGCACGCCGGCCCTGACCCTCAATCGCCTGTGCGGCTCCGGCCTCCAGGCGGTCATCTCGGCCGCCCAGACCTTAAGCCTCGGCCAGGCCCGGTACGCGCTGGCCGGCGGTTCCGAGAACATGAGCCAGGCGCCGCACGTGGTCCGCGGCGCGCGCGAGGGCTTCAAGCTCGGCGAGAACGTGAAGTTCGAGGACACCCTCTGGGAAGCGCTGACCGATTCGTACAACGGCTTGCCGATGGCCGTGACGGCCGAGAACTTGGCCGAGCGCTACGGCGTCTCGCGCGACGAATGCGACGCGTTCGCGCTCGAGAGCCAGAGCAACGCGCTCGCCGCGCAGGCCTCGGGCTACTTCGCCGACGAGATCGTCGCGGTGGACGTCCCCGGCCCCAAGGGCACCACCGTCTCGATCGACACCGATGAAGGCCCGCGCGCGGGTCTCTCGCTCGAGAAGCTCGGCAAACTGCCGGCGCGCTTCCGCAAAGGCGGCGTGATCACGCCGGGCAACGCGAGCGGCATCACCGACGGCGCGGCCGCGCTGGTGCTGACGACGGTCAGACAAGCACGGGCGGACGGCCTGAAATGGATCGGACGGCTGGTCGGGTCGGCGGTCGTCGGCGTCGACCCCGACGTGATGGGCATCGGGCCGGCGTTCGCGATCCCGAAGGCGCTCGAACGGGCAGGCATATCCGAGAGCGATCTCGGCGTGATGGAGATCAACGAGGCGTTCGCACCGCAAGTGATCGCGTGCATGCGCGCGATGAAGAGTTCGGGGGTCCGCCTGAACCCGCACGGCGGCGCGATCTCGCTCGGCCACCCGCTCGGCGCGTCGGGCGCGCGTCTCGCGTTGACGGCGCTGCACGATCTCCAGCAGAAGGGCGGCGGCTACGGCGTCGCATCGGCCTGCATCGGCGGCGGTCAAGGCATTGCAGCGGTCTTCGTCGCCGACTGATCCGCCCGCGCCGCGTCCGCGATCGTGGCTGTCGTGGGGACGTCTCCTAGACGTCCTCGCGATCGCCGTCATCGCGTTCGTGGCGTGGAAGTGGTTCGTCGCGCCGCGCGCGTTCGAACAGCCGTCGAAGGCGTTCGAGGCGCCGCACGTCACCTACAAGCAGCTCGACGGCGGCGGCACGTTCGCGCTGACCGCGCACCGCGGCCGGGTCGTGTTCCTCGACTTCTGGGCGTCGTGGTGCGAGCCGTGCCGTCTCTCGCTGCCGATCGCCGAGGGATACGCCAAGACCCATCCGGACGTCGACGTGATCCCGGTCAACGTCGGCGAGCCGCGGATCGCGGCCGCGACGTACGCCAAGGCCCACGATCTGCGCGGCGTGGTGCTCGATCCGCAGTACGTCTCGCAGGGCTATTTCGCGATCGAAGGGCTGCCGACCATGGTCGTGATCGACCCTCAGGGCCGCATTCGGGCGACCTGGGCCGGCTTCAATCCGCTCCTCGCCTCGAACATGGAGGACGCTCGGAAGAGGTTGACTGCCGTGGTAAACTAGCGGGAATATGGCAGACCTCAACGACGCATTGAACGCGCGTATCGCGCGCATGCCCAAGGCCGAGATCCACGTCCACCTCGAGGGTGCGACCGCCGCGGCGACCTACTTCGAGATCGCCAAGCGCAACGGCATCGAGCTCGCCACCGAGAGTCTGCCGCAGTGGAACGAGTATTTCAAGTTCCGCGATTTCAACCACTTCATCGAGGTCTACGTCGGCTGCACGAAGTTCCTGCGCACCGCCGACGACTACGCGCTGCTGGTCCGTCGCTTCGGCGAGCAGCAGGCCGCGCTCAACATCAAGTATACCGAGACGTTCGTCTCGTGCTCGCTCCTGCCGGAGCACATCGACCGCTCCGCCTTCCTCGACGCGATCCGCGGGGCGGCAGAAGAAGTCGAGGCGGAGCACGGCGTCGCCGTCCGGTTCATCGCCGACATCTCGCGCGAGATCCCGACCTCGCAAGCCAAGGTCCTCGACCTCGCGATCGAAGGTCACAAGCGCGGAGTGTTCATCGGAGTCGGTTTGGGAGGCCCCGAGATCGGCTTCCCGCCGGAGCTCTTCGCGCAGACCTATCGGGCCGCGCGCCAGGCCGGCCTGCACGTGGTCGCGCACGCCGGCGAGACGGTCGGCACCGCTAGTATGGTCGGCGCGCTCGACGCGCTCGGCGCGGAACGCATCGGCCACGGCGTCATGAGCCTCGACGACCCGGATCTGATCGCGCGCCTGCGCCAGACGCAGATCCCGCTCGAGATCTGTCCGCAGAGCAACTATCACGTCGGCGTGACCGCGGCCGGTGCGCCGCACCAGATCCGCGCGCTCAAGGACGCCGGCGTCTATGTGACCGTCAACTCCGACGATCCGGCCATGTTCGAGACGGACCTGAGCAACGAATACCGCACCCTCGCGTCGCAGGACTTCGGCTGGGACGAGCTCTGGGCGCTCAACCGCGCCACCGTCAACGCCACCTTCGCAAGCGACGCCGACAAACGCGCGCTCAACGAAGAATGGGACCGCTTCGCAGAAGAAGTGCCCGCCTAAGCGCCTAGTGCTCGCGATAGGGTAGGTAGTCGACCTCGCCGCGCAGATCCGCGTTCGCCGGCGCCGTGAACGCCGGGATCTCGAACGTCAGCGTGTTGTCGTTCAGCGTCCCGCGGATCGGACCGAGCCGGCCGTCGGCACCCGAGAACTCGATGATGTAGTGCACGGTGGAGTCGAGGACGAACGGACACCAGATCGAGAGCGTGCTCTTCGGCGCCGACAGCTGGGCCGGCCCGCCGCTCGCGTAGATATAGAAGACCGAGTTGGCTCCGGGTCCGCTCATCTCGGCATCGTCGGGCGCCCTCCCGTGGATATTTGAAACGTGGATTGGAAGATCTGCGATCCAATCGGCGAGATACCCGTCGTCGTTAGTGACGTTGATATCGGACATCGATCGTATCGAACCCGGCTGCACGGCATCGTCGCAATGCTCGCGTTGCAGTGCGATGTGCTGGCGGACGATTTCACCCATCGCCGTTGAGGGGAATACGACGTCTCCCCGCGCGTCATCGCAGGGCGGCCGCTCGAACGCGTTCGTGAGCCACCACGTCGCATTGCGATATGCGAGGCTAGCGATGCCGGAACGCTTCCCATCGGTCCACCGCGCAACGGCCTGATCGCCGACCACAACGACATCGGGAACGGCGATGGTGGGATGTGGGTCAAGTCTGGTCAGGCCCGCGTGAATGAGTACCGGGACCGCGGCGCGCACCTCTCGGATGCCGCGATGCGGACCGTAGTCGTCCGCCCGGACCGCCGCTGCGAGAACGGCGGTCAACGCGAGCGCGGCGACGACGGCGCGGATGAGACCCATACCATACGAACGCATCCGTGCGCCCGTCGTGACTAGGTCGAGGTCCACTCCGGTTTGCGCTTTTCGAGGAAGGCGCCGGTGCCTTCTTTGAAGTCGTGGGTGGTGACCAGGTCGCCGAAGGCGACGGCTTCGAGTTCGAGGCCGTCCGCCGTCGATAGGTGCGCGCCGTCGTTGATGACGCGTTTGCAGGCGGCGATCGCGAGCGGCGCCTTGCCGGCGATGAGGGTGGCGATCCGTTTGGCTTCGGTCAGCAGGTCGGCTTGCGGCACGACCTTTTGCACGAGCCCGATGCGTAGCGCTTCGGCGGCATCGACGATCTCGCCGGTCAGGCACAGATACATCGCCATCCCGCGGCCGACCAGCCGCGTCGTCCGTTGCGAGCCGCCGTAGCCGGGGATCAGGCCGAGGTTGACCTCGGGCTGTCCGAACTTGGCGTTGTCGCTCGCGATCATGATGTCGCCGGCCATCGCGAGTTCGCACCCGCCGCCCAGGGCGAAGCCGTTGACCGCCATGATGACGGGCGTGCGCATCCGCTCGATCTGCAGCGTGACGGCTTGGCCCACGCGCGCCTTATCGGCGCCGGCGGACGCGCTGCCGAGCGCGTTGAGTTCGCCGATGTCGGCCCCGGCCGCGAACGCCTTGAGGCCCGAACCGGTGACGATCACCGCGCGGATATCCCCGTCGGCATCGAGCGATGAGAGCGCGCTCGAGAGTTCGCCGAGCAGTTGCGCGTTGAGCGCGTTGAGGGTCTGCGGGCGGTTCAGCGTCACCGTCGCGACCACGCCGTCGCGCTCGACCAGGATCGTCTCGAACTCAGGCGTAGTCATAGAAGCCCTTGCCGCTCTTGCGGCCGTAGTGACCGGCCAGCACCATGCGCTTGAGCAGCGGCGGCGCGGCCATCATCGGATCCTTGAACTCGTCGAACATGATCTCCGCGATGTAGTAGGTCGTATCGAGGCCGACGTAGTCGAGCAGTTCGAGCGGACCCATCGGATAGCCGCAGCCGAGCTTCATGCCCTTATCGATGTCCTCTTTGCTCGCCAGGCCGCCCTCGTAGCAGCGGATCGCGTAGAGCAGATACGGGATCAGCAGGCGGTTGACGATGAAGCCCGGGGTGTCTTGCGCCAGGACCGGCTCCTTGCCGAGTTTCTCGCCGAAGGCGAACAGGCGGTCGACGGTCTCTTGGCTGGTCGCGATGGTGCGGACGACCTCGACCAGCTTCATGATCGGGACGGGGTTGAAGAAGTGGAGCCCGGCCACCTTATCCGGCCGCTTCGTGCCGGCCGCGAGCTCGATCACGCACAGGCTCGAGGTGTTCGTGCAGATGATCGCGTGCGGCGCGAGCAGCTCGTCGAGATCCTTAAAGAGCTTAAGCTTGATGGCGACGTTCTCGACGATCGCCTCGACGATCAGGTCGCAGTCTTTAAGGTCCTTAACGTTGGTGGTCGTCCGGATGCGCGCGAAGGCGGCATCGCGGTCGGCCTGCGCGAGCTTGCCCTTCTCGACCAATTTGTCGAGCGACTTGCCGATCGAGGCCAGGCCGCGCGCGAGCGGCGCCTCGGCGACCTCCATCACGACCACGTCAAAGCCGGCGACGGCGCAGGTCTGCGCGATGCCGTTGCCCATCAGGCCCGCTCCACAGACGCCGACGGTCCGAATA
>Ga0068855_100001395_pt1 | contig 29966 bp, 22 predicted proteins | sample KBSCornC52_FD_66592 | JGI IMG/M metagenome (GOLD analysis project Ga0068855, IMG submission 66592) | Corn rhizosphere microbial communities from Kellogg Biological Station, Michigan, USA - KBS Corn C5-2 | ecosystem: Host-associated > Plants > Roots > Rhizosphere > Soil ... | reverse complement strand
ACGACGGGCGAGGCTCCGCAAACATTCAAGGTAAGCGGAACCTATGAGCTCCCGATCGGTCCCGGCAAAGCTCTCCTGACGCACGGTTTGGCCGGGAAGATTCTGGGCGGCTGGCAGTTTGGCTGGATCACCGATTATGAAGCGGGAACGCCGACCGGTGTCTACGAGAACCTGGATTTCCCGTTCCCCAACGGAAATGGGAACCGTCCTGACCGCAACAAATCGGTATCTCTGGGGACGGCTTCTTACGGCCGCGCCCGAGACTACTTCCTGGGCAAAGCTCCAGTTGCACAGATCTGGGATCCCAACACATTCACTCAAACTGCTCCATTCACCCTGGGTGACTCCTATCGTAGTTACCAGGAGTTGCGGAACCCCGCTTACTACAACGAGGATGCAAACATCCGGAAGCACTTCTACTTTACTGAGCGCTTCCAGGGGATTCTGCAGATGGACTACTTCAACCTCTTCAACCGAACTCTGTTCAACGGGCCGGATACGAACCAAAGCAATGGTACCTTCGGTCAGGTCATCAACCAGGGCTCTAACATCAGTAACCGGCAAGGTCAGATTCAGTTCCGATTAGAGTTCTGAAGCTTGCCAAATCCACTCCCCGGGATGCAGGAAAATTCCTGTATCCCGGGGAATTTACAATAGCACTTAGAGGAAAGGAGGTGGCCTCGGTGCTGGATAAGATGAAGACCTGGGTTTGCGGTTGTCTGTTGTTGTGCCTCGCTACGCCACTCCTTGCACAGTCCGCCTCTAACGAAGTGACGCCTGAGGTACAGCAACTGTACGCGCAGGCCAAGACGGCACAGCAGAATGGCGATGACAATACCGCGATGGAAAAATATCGCCAGATGATTCGGCTCGCGCCAGATTTGGCTGCCGCCTATAACAATCTTGGCATGTTGTATTTCAACCATGGGGAGTACGCAAAGGCTGTCCCCGTTCTTGAGAGAGGTTTGCACGTCGACCCGAAGATGGGTACGGCTACGGCGTTGCTGGGCCTGAGTTATTTTGAGCTGGGTCAAGATCAGAAGGCGCGGCCGGTCCTCGAGAGCGCCCTGCGTGCCAATCCCGCCGATAGCAATGTGCAGATGAGCCTGGCTCACGTTTTGATCAATCTCGGGATGAACCAGGAAGCGATCCGCTCGTTGAACGATTATCTTGCGCGCAATCCTAAGGATCAGCAGGCATGGTATCTGCTTGGCAAGACCTATCTCAACTTGTCGGAAGACGCATTGGGCAAAGTGAATCAGATCGATCCGAATTCGTTTGTTGCCCACGAGGTGGCGGGAGAGATCGATGAGAGCATGCACAACTACGACGGCGCGTTGGTCGAGTTCAAAAAAGCCGTCGAGTTAGCTCCGCAGCAGGCCGGGACGCACCTGCGGCTGGGCAATGTTTACTGGGTGATGGGTAAGTGGCAGTCGGCCCAGGATGAGTTTCGTTCCGAACTGGCGATCGCACCGATGGATTGCATGGCGCGCTGGAAGCTCGCCAACTCGATTCTCGCGGCAAACGGCTCCAGCGATGAAGCACTTACCAATCTGAACCAGACGGTCACGCGGTGTCCGAACATCATGCAGGCGCGCGTGGACCGAGCCCGCGCCCTGGTCAAGCTGAACCGCGATACTGAAGCCCTCCCAGATCTGCTGCTTGCGGTGAAGGACAGTCCCGATGAACCGTCGATCCATTTTCTGTTGGCTTCTGTGTATCGCTCCCAGGGACGTGCAGAGGATGCTAAACGAGAGTTGCATACCTATGGCGAACTCCAGCGACAGGCCAGCGCTGCCGTCACCGAGCGAGCTAACCAGGAGATTTCTGCCAAGAGCGCTGCCCGCTAAGCGCCTGGCGATCGGTTGGGTTCTGGTTTGTCTCTGCGGTCTTGATTTGGCCATCGCGCAGATGAAGCCGACGGGGCAGGGTGGATCCAGCACTGGAGGAGTCTTCGCTCCAGTACGAGACGCACAAAATCGACCGATCACTGCGGGTGGATTTGTTTCTTCTGGCCCGGTGGTGTTTGAGGATGATTCGCAGTCATCGGGTCTGACGGTGTGGCGCAATGCTGGAGGCACTCCGGACAAGAAGTACATCGTCGAGTCGCTCGGGGGTGGAGTAGCGCTGCTGGACTACAACAATGACGGCTGGATGGATATCTACTTTGTAAACGGCATGACTTATGAAGCCATGAACGGCAAAGCGAAAACTCCCCATGCTGCGTTGTTTCGCAACAATCACGACGGCACCTTCACCGATGTAGCCTCCGAGGCTGGTGTCACGAACGACCGATGGGGTGTCGGGGTGGCTGTCGCGGATTTCGATAAGGACGGCTGGCCGGATCTGTATGTCACGAACGTAACCGGGGGAAATCGACTGTATCGCAACGACCACAACGGTAAATTCACCGACGTTGCCGCGGCTGCCGGGGTTGCGCTCGACGATTGGTCTACGGGACCCACATTCGGAGACTATGACGGCGACGGATTCCTGGATCTCTTTGTCCCCGGCTACGTCTCTTACGATTTCAGTCATCCCCCAGCAGCTAGTTCAGATCAGGTGGCGTCCAATAGCTGCCGGTTTCGGGGTGTTCCTGTCTTCTGCGGTCCGCGCGGACTTCGTGGGGAGCACGACCATCTCTTCCATAACAATGGAAATGGCACTTTTACAGACGTGAGTCACCAGGCTCACGTGGACGATGTTCCTGGATACTACGGGTTGACATCGCTGTTCGTGGACCTTGAGGGAAACGGTAAGCCGGATCTCTTGGTCGCCAACGACTCAACTCCGAACTATCTTTACCACTACAAAGGGGACGGAACCTTTGAAGATGTGAGCTTTGAATCCGGATTCGCAGTCAATGGCGACGGACGTCCCACCGCCACCATGGGGATTGCCGTTGGCGACGATCGAAACAACGGCAAATTGGATATAGCCACTGCGGTCTTTTCCGACGATTACGACGTCCTATACCGCGACGAGGATTCGCAGTTATTCAGCGATGTAAGTCACGAAGCCGGTATTGCAGAGCCCACGATCCCCTTTCTCGGGTGGGGGATCGGCTTCATCGATTTTGATAACGACGGCTGGAAGGATCTCTTTGTCGCCAACGGCCACGTGTATCCACAGGTAGACGAGCACGACTGGGGAACCAGCTATGCCCAGCGGCCCCTGCTCTTTCGAAGCACCCACGACGGCAAATTCTCGCTCGTCCCCGCTGTGCAGGGCAGCGGCCTCGCAATGCTGCTGACAGCACGCGGTGCAGCCTTCGGCGATCTGTTCAACGACGGCAGGATTGATGTTGTCATTAACAATCTCAATGGACCGCCTACGCTGTTGCGCAACATCAACCCCGATCGCCATCATTGGCTGGAATTCCACCTGGTTGGCGCGGCAAAGTCGCCGCGCGATGCGGTTGGTGCTTCTATCTTCGTTACGGCCGGCGGCATCACTCAACGCGGAGATATCCTTAGCGGCGGAAGCTTTGCCTCATCTAACGACCCGCGCGTGCATTTCGGGCTGGACGATGCCGTACGCGTGGATCACGCGGAAATTCACTGGCCGGACCGGACGCACGAAAGCGTTCGCGTCCCCGAGCCGGACTGCATTTACACCGTGGAGCAGGGCCACGGAATTACCGGGCAGATGTGCCCCACCGGATCGGCCAAGGTACCGACTCCATGAGAATAGTCCTGCCACTTCTGGAGATTCCGCCTTCACAGGCGATGCGGAGCCATTGCATAGACCGCCGTCGTGGCGGAGCGCAGACGGCCTCGGGCGAGCGGAACTCCATTGGTGCCATGTGTTCGAAACCCGTTAGACGCGGTAATCCGTATTGATTCTGAATTCTGGAGTGAAGCAATGTATCAGCTTTTGCAGGAAGCTGTTGGATGCCGCTCCTCGGGGCAGCAGGTCAAAAACCAGTTGAGAAGCCGTTCTTCGCATCTGCGATAGGCGCGCCTTTTGTTCGCCTAGTTCGGCAACAAGATATCTGCCGGGCACCGCTGATCATGGCTGCGAGCGACCTGAACCAGGAGCTAGTTCTGGTCCGCTGCACGCTTATCCACAGTGAAAGGCAGTGAAACTTACTACTGCGTCCAGGAAGACAAAGATGAGGAAAAGCAAAAGCCCGACGCTGACCGAGGTGGCGAAGCGGGCCGGGGTCGGCACCACGACGGTATCCCGCGTCATCAATGGCGGAAACCTTGTCGATCCTGCGACCCTGGCCCGCGTACGAAACGCCATTAAGGTGCTCGGCTATATGCCGAATCCAGCAGCGCGGAGTCTCAAAGGCTACCATACAAAAACCATTGGGCTAATCATTCCCAGCATTGCCGATCCCTTCTTCTCCAGTTGCGCTGAGGCGGCTCAGGAAATTGCCCGCGCTCATGAATCGCTCCTGTTCGTGACAACCACTCAGAACGATCCGCGTCTGGAACTGGAGAGCGTTAAGGTTCTGGTCAGCCATCGGGTCGACGGACTGATCATCGCACCCGCAAATTCTGAGAACACTGAACTGCGCGCCACGCTCGAGAGCGCCGGCGTGCCGGCAGTTGCCCTCGACCGGCCCCTCCTTCATTCTTCCATTCCATATGTTCTGGCGGATAATTTTGCCGGGGCGAATTTAGCCACGCAGCACCTGATCGGGCACGGCTACAGACGGATCGCCTGTATGACGGGAGAAGATACGCTCTACACCATTCGGGAACGTATCAGCGGGTATAAACAGGCCGTCGAGTCAGCTGGCTTGCCAGTGATCCTGAATACGACGATCCGAGATTATGGATCGGCAGAAGCAACACTGAAGTACATGCTTGACCGGGATAAGCCCGACGCAATTTTCACGCTGAAGAACAGCACGACGATCTACGCGTTTGAGGCCTTGAATAGAATCAATGTCTCCGTTCCCCAGGATATCGCCCTGCTAGGGTATGACGATTTCGAACTCGCGGACACTGTCCGCCCCTCCATTACGGTGGTGCGGCAGCCCATCGTCGAGATTGGCCGCATGGCCGCTGAGATTCTGTTTCGGGAACTCATGACTCGAGGCAAAATGGATCGGGAATTTGAGGCAGCAGTTCCCAGGCAAGTTCAGCTTGGTACTACGCTGGTGCGTCGCAATTCGTGCGGATGTGTCGCACCGTTATTCCATTGAACGACATGAGATGTTTTGGCATCGGTAACCGGAACGTCTAAACCCTGACTCGCGGAAGCGATATTACTTTGCTTCCTTTAGCGCGTTCCTGATTCGCAATTCCCCATCCACGTATTCCGCAGGAGAACAGCAAATGAAACGAACGACGATCGCTCTATTCACATCCTTCCTTCTCTGCGGAGCCGGTTGCCTTGGCGCGCAGAACCAGGCAGCGGCTAAGCCTGATCTGGATAAACAGCCAACTCTCTACGTCGTAGGCTATGCGCATCTCGACACTGAGTGGCGTTGGGAGTATCCACAAGTCATTGACGAATATTTGCCCAACACCATGGAGAGAAACTTCGCGCTTTTTCAGAAGTATCCGCATTACATTTTCAATTTCAGCGGCGCAAATCGCTATCGACTTATGAAAGAGTATTACCCGCAGGACTTTGCAAAGATAAAGCAGTATGTCGCTGACGGTCGGTGGTTTCCGGCAGGATCCTCGATGGAAGAGGGCGACGTGAATGCTCCCAGCGCCGAGTCCATCATCCGGCAGATCCTGTACGGCAACGATTGGTTCCGCAAAGAATTCGGTAAGGCAAGCATGGAATACATGCTTCCCGACTGCTTTGGATTTCCCGCATCGCTGCCTACGATTCTGGCGCACTCCGGCGTGAAAGGCTTCTCGACCCAAAAGCTCACCTGGGGATCCTCAGCTCCCGGCGGAGGTCTCGAATCGCGCGAGAAGACTCCGGAAGGCACGCCCTTCAACGTGGGTGTGTGGGTCGGTCCAGATGGCGAGAGCGTCTTAGCCGCGCTGAATCCAGGTTCCTATTCCGGAGGTATTTACACCGATCTCAGCAAGCCTTTACCTCCGGCATCGCCCGATCCGTTTCTGACCTCGGTGCAGACCCAGCTGCACGATCTCCGCAGCAAGCTCGAAGAGGAAAATACGAACGATCACAAGATGCAGCCCGCCGATGTGCAGAAGTATGTGGAGTTGCGCAATGAACAAGAGGAGCTGACACAGGCTCACCAGAATCAGGACCTCGACCGGTTTCAGGGCGACTGGGCAGCCCGCGTGGAGAACAATGGCAAAGTCACCGGAGTTTTCACCGACTATCACTACTATGGAACCGGTGACATTGGCGGTGCACCTGGAGAAGACTCGGTCAAACGCCTGGAAGCGATAGTGACTCACGGCGAAGTCGGCATGCCACCGCCGGGTTACATCTCCTTTCGGGATGAGGCCCACGAGAACTGGCCGCAGGTGCAGGTGGGCAACGGTTCTGTCCATGTGATTTCGGCCAATGCGGACCAAATGTTTCGAGATATCACACCGCAGGAGGAGCAGCGTCTGCCGCAATACACCGGCGAGATGGAGTTGACGAACCACTCCGCTGGTTCGCTCACCTCTCAGGCGTATCAAAAGCGCTGGTTGCGAAAGGAGGAATTGCTGGCCGATGCAGCCGAGAAGTCTTCGGTCGCCGCATCGTGGCTCGGCGGACGCGAATACCCGCTCCAACGGTTGAACGATGCCTGGACGCTGGTGATGGGCGGTCAATTCCACGACTTGGCTGCCGGCACCGCAACTCCGAAAGCGTATGAGTTCGCATGGAACGATGATGTGATCGCGATGAACCAGTTCGCCGGCATCGAGCACAGCGCGACGGAAGCCATTGCCGCCGGGCTTAATACGCAAACAGAAGGAATTCCCGTTGTTGTTTACAATCCACTGAACGTTGAGCGGCAGGACCTGGTCACAGCCAGCGTGAAGTTTCCCAGCGCTGCGCCGTCCAGCGTTATAGTCACGGACGCTACTGGTCACGCTGTCCCCGCACAGGTCTCCGACGGCAAAGTCATTTTCGCGGCGAAAGTGCCGTCAGTCGGATACGCCGTTTACAGCGTGCAACCAGGCCACGCAACCGCGGTGGCAACCTCTGAACTACATGTTTCCGAACACGAGCTTGAGAATCGGTATTATCGCGTACGAATCGACGACAATGGCGACATCAGCAGTATCTTCGATAAGCAGATTGGCCATGAATTGCTGGCTTCCCCAATGCGCCTCGCCATCTCATATGACAACCCGGAGCAGTGGCCGGCGTGGAACATGGACTGGAATCAGGAACAGACGCCTCCGAAGGTATACGTCAGCGGCCCTGCGAGTATTCGCGTGGTGGAGAACGGACCCGCGCGAGTCGCGGTGCAAATATCCCGCGATACGGATGGATCGAAATTCGTACAGACGGTCATGCTGTCAGCCGGAGATGCCGGCAAGCGGGTCGAGGTTGGCAACACGATCGATTGGAAAACGCGTGAGTCGAACCTCAAAGTAGTTTTTCCGCTGACTGCGCATAATCAGGTTGCGACCTACAATCTGGGAATCGGAACCATCGAGCGGCCGAATGCGCAACCGCGTAAATTTGAGGTCCTGTCCCATCAGTGGATCGATCTCACAGACGCGAGCGGCGCGTACGGAGCTACGATCCTGACAGACTGCAAGAATGGATCGGACAAGCCGAACGACAACACCATCCGGCTGACGCTCCTCCGCACGCCGGGAACCCAGGGCGGTTATCCAGACCAGGGCACGCAGGATCTCGGGCACCACGAGTTCGTCTTTGGCATCGCCGGCCACGCAGGTGACTGGCGCGAGGGGCAAACCGATTGGCAAGGGCAGCGCCTCAACGATCCTCTTGTTGCCTTCCAAACCGAAAAGCACGTAGGCAGCCTGGGACGGCTGTTTTCGCTCGTCAAGGTAAGCAATCCTCGCATTCGCATCATGGCCCTGAAGAAGGCGGAGAACAGCAATGAGATTGTGCTACGGATGGTTGAACTGGATGGCAAGCCACAGCGAGACGTGCGCGTCTCATTTGATGGTTCCATTCGCTCGGCGCGCGAGATAAACGGCCAGGAGCAGCCGGTCGGCTCCGCTACAGTGAAAGATGGTGTTCTGGAGACGTCCTTCACCGCCTATCAGCCGCGGACATTCGCTCTGACGCTCGATCCTCCTCGCGCACATGTTGCTCCAGTTCGATCCGAACCTGTGGCGCTCTCTTACGATCTCGCGGCCGCCAGCAATGACGGATCGAAGGTGGACGGCGGCTTTGATGGCAAGGGCGATGCGCTGCCGGCTGAGATGCTGCCTTCGACACTGCATTTCCATGGTGTGGAGTTTCACCTCGGCCCCGCTTCCGCCGGTAAGCCGAACGCTGCCGTCGCCAATGGCCAGACCATCTCTCTTCCGCATGGCAGGTTCAACCGCGTATACGTGCTCGCAGCAGCGATGGACGGCGATCAGCAGGCCGTGTTTCATGTTGGCGATCGCGATACCAATCTCAACATCGAGGACTGGGGTGGATTCATCGGCCAGTCGGATGATCGGCAATGGCAGGCGAAGGAAGTTACGCATCCGGCCCGCCCCGGCCGACCTGCGGAAACAGAGACCGACCCGTACGCGGAGATGACCGGTATTCGTCCCGGATATATCAAGCGCGCGCAGCTGGCCTGGTTCTGCTCACACCACCACGACGCCGCGGGCAAGAACGTTCCTTACTCCTATTCCTATCTGTTCGCTTACCCAATCGATCTTCCGGCTGGCGCGCAGACCATTACGTTGCCCAAAAACGACAAAGTTCGCATCTTCGCCATTTCCGCTGTAGAGGAAGCCCCGGCTGTCAGTTCCGTGCAGCCGCTCTACGACACCCTCGGTCGCTCCGAGCCCGGTCCAGTGGAGCAGCCATGACTTATTGAGTACGCCGACGCAGCCACAGAAACGTATCATCCAGCGGCGATTTCTCTTTCGTGCCACATTGAGAAATCGCCGTGATGGAACATTGTGGTAGATCCAGAAGAGAAGTGGCGTCAGCCTGTATGTGCTGGCGCCATTTTTAACTGCCTGGAGAGATTAATATAGTGGCTTCGGCTCCGCACCCTGCCGAATGCGCAGACCGGTTTTTTGAATTCCGGTGTAAGTACATTTCGCTCTATTCGACTACACCCTGCGCGCTGACTCACGGATAAGGGCGTAGCCGGCGAGGATCAGTTTCCAACTACCAGAGACCTGCAATCAGCAGACCGGAGTACAGGGTTGAAAGCATGAGCGCTTGCTGTCCAACCGTCTTTAGCGGCATCTGAAGAGAAACAGGATCCTTCTGTCGGATCAGGTCGTAGGTATATCCAGCAGCAGCCAGAACGAGAGCTGAACCGATCCAGACGTTCTTAAGGATTGCGGCTGCGAGGGCCGCGCACATGAGGAATCCCAATGCAGCCTCTGCGGCACGGCGAAATTGATGGCTTCCGCCTGTCGCCTTGCGGAGGGCAATGCGTGCGTCCAGGCGCGCATGAACTACCAGGATCCCCGCGCTTGTCTGGATCGCCATTAGTGCCCAAAACCACCAGCACCAGCGCGGGATCGATCCAAGCGCGGAGATACATGTCGCAAGAGAGGTCGAGGTCAGTGCTGCGGCACTCACAATCTGGAACAGCGTCGAGCGCTGCCGATTCTTCAGATTGACGGCGATCGCAAGGCAGGCGAAGGCTGCGACGCCCGCGCCAACAGCCACAAAGGCAGTGAGAGGCCAACTCGCGAGGAGCATCGAAACGCTTGCCAAAAGAACAACACCCCAGCCCACCAGCCATCGGGAAGCCACGGAGGACTCGGGACTTCTTTGTTTCCACACAAACCGCTGCCGCATGAGCACGACGGCTGGGTCTTTTGCAGACAGCGCTGCGAAGGCTGCCACAAGCACCGCAAGCTCACTCCAACGCCAGCTCCGAGCCAGAATGGCAACGCCGAAAATCGGGGTGAGAAGCATCGCGGTCGCCCCGTGCTCGCGCGGAAGATACGTTTTGGAACGGCTCGATAGTTTTGCCTGGGCTGCCCGTGCGACTGTTTGCATGTCTGTACTCTCACGACCTGACGAACAGCGGGATCCAATGCCGCGCCAGATGGTATGAGAATACGGGGAATGGATTCGACGAGCAGCGACTTTCGTCACAACACACGAGACCTGGAATCATCCTCAGCAGGTGCTCCAGCATTTGGAACAGCAATAGGGAGGTACAGCAGAGATAGCAGCTCAAGGGCTCGACCCGGCAGCAGATGTGCCTCAAATCGAAGCCGTTCGTCACTTAGGCCACGTGGTTCATACCACACAGTACCTGTAGGCCTCGGATCAGTTGCCTGCGTCGCCTGTGTGGCCAGACCAATGAAGGCATCTCCGGAACCAAACCGTAAGCGGTAAGCCGGACAGAGTCCCAGCGTCAACCTGGCAAAACTTCGAATAACCCAGGCTGTCCGCCTACTGCGTCAAGGTGACGGAGGAAGACCTGGCGGCGCTGAGGCAGAGGAGACCCAGGCGGAGACCATCGCAGGTGAGCCGTGCGATTCGAGGATCGATGTTTCCCAGCGGCCAGTGGCCGTGAAGAACAGAAGGCGCAGATCCGACATCAGCGTCGCCCTGGCCATGTAATCGGAATCGAGTTGCTGCTTCAGGGGCAGAATGCACTCGCGATAAAAATGCGGCGCGGACTGGGGCGGAATGTGGCGGAGAAGTGATTCTTCGCGAGCGAACGCGATGGTGGCTGCCCCGGTGATGCCGGGCCTGCACGGAAACACTCCCATCTGCTGTTCGGCGATCTTAGGGCGCGGCCCGACAAGGCTCATGTCGCCGGCCAGGACGTTGATGCACTGGGGCAGCTCATCGAGCTTGAGCCAGCGGAGGAAGCGGCCAAGGATCGTGACCTGTCCACGCGCGGCCGACGCGACGACGGCATGCTGATCGGAATCCGAGTGGCACATGGTTCGGAATTTGAGAATCGTGAACGGCCTTCCGAAGCGGCCGATGCGTGTTTGCCGGAAAATGACAGGGCCGGAAGAGGACAGGCGGACCGCCGTGGCAATCAACAGCAGGAGCGGGACGAGCGCCGGGCTGAACAGCAGTACGAGAGCAATGTCAAACCCGCGTTTCCCCGCCGATGCGGACCACGCGCTCAGTTGTGCGTCGATCTCGCATGGGGGCTCCATCTCACGCGGAGCGGAGGCCGAAAGGCGCGCCACGCTCGCCATCGCATCAGGCGGTAGCATAGTGCTCCAGAATTCCGGTGCGGCGAAGCAGCCGGTGAGACACGGTCATTTCGCGTTCAATCCAGTGATAGGTTCGTGCCATGCCATCGCAAAGAGCGGTCGAAGGCGACCAGCCAAGGCGCTGCTCGATGAGCGTGTTGTCGCTGTTGCGTCCGTTCACGCCCCTGGGCGCCAGCAGGTTGTAGTGGCGCTTGAGATGAACGCCGGCAAGATCTTCCACGAGCGTGACAAGCTGATCGATAGTTACAAGTTCGCTGGAACCGAGATTCAACGGCTCGCGGACATCGCTCTCCGCAATCAGCCTGGTTCCGAGAATGCAATCGTCGATGTACATAAAGCTGCGCGTTTGCGAGCCATTGCCCCAGACCTCGATGTCACGTTTGCCGGAGAGCTTGGCCTCGATGACTTTGCGACACAGCGCCGCGGGCGCCTTTTCACGGCCGCCATACCAGGTGCCGAAGGGTCCGTAGACATTGTGATAGCGCGCGACCCGGCATTTCAGTCCAAAGTCTTCTTCGAAGTGGCGGCACATGCGTTCGCTGAAGAGCTTTTCCCATCCGTACCCGTCCTCGGGCATTGCCGGGTAGGCATCTTCTTCGCGCAACGGAACGACCGCGGGCGACACTTGCTTTTCACCGTTGTAGACGCAGGCGGAAGAGGAGTAGAAGAATCGCTCGGCTGCGCAATCGCGGGCCGCGAGCAGCATATGCGAGTTGATCAGTACGTTGAGCATACAGAGGGCCTTGTTGCTTTCAATGAAGCCCATGCCGCCCATGTCCGCGGCGAGCTGAAAGACTACCGAGTTGCCCTTGGCCGCCTGCAGGCAGTTCCGTTTTTCGCTTAGATCGAGGACCAGGTTTTCCGCCTCGGGGAATACTTGGTGCCACTCGGTCTTCGGTTTAATATCGACGGCACGAACCGAGGCCGCGCCACCCGATAGCAGGCTTCTCACTAAGTGCCCGCCGATAAAGCCGCCTGCGCCACAAACTAGTACTCGTTTACCTCTTAGGGTCATGTCGTTCTCACTGTGCGACCGAAGTCGCGAGTTACTTGCGCCAACACTGATTTGGGGATATCTACTACGGGTTCATAAAATGGAGCAGCGCTTTCTCGTCGGTCTCGCTGAGATTGGCCCGAACTTTCATGTGACGGAGAATGGTGCCGCTGATCTGGGGCGGAAAGCCCTGCGGGGCGTCATGGCATCGGGCACAGTTCTGCTTGAACACGCGTTGTCCTTGCGCACTGTCGTCGGACTGGGCGGACTGCGCATGTTCAACTCGCGCCGGAGGAGCTTTGGGACCTGGCCCCTTTTGCGCCATCAGGGGCAATAGGGCTGCGAATGTGCCGGCCGCGAGGACGAAAACGATTCGTGGATTCATTTGCCTCTCCAGGTGGGAATGAGAAAGCGATAGATGAGGCCGGTCTGCCAGATGTTGCGATTCCCGGCGGAAGAAAATTCGCGTGAGTAACTGGTATTGATCCGGACTTCGTGAGGCAGATGGTAATCGAGACCGAAGTCTGCTCGTGTGGTATCTGCGGATGGCAAACCGTCGTTTGAATCAGGCAGGCTGCGGAAGGTCTGCTGCATGCGGAACAGCGGCTCGAATCGGGTGAAGATGCCGCGGTCGCCGCCGAAACGATCGCGGCGATAGCCGGTTTCGATCCAGTAGCCACGAGCGTGCGCCGCGCGCGCGAACTCCGATCGCAGGCGGAACGAAGAGTTTGCCGGCTCCCACCACAAATGCAGGCCGGAGAAATTCTCTCCATCGCCCTGCAACAGGCGGTTGAATGAAGCGCCGACTTCGAGCTGCGCTGCCGGGAGGTAAAGACTTGCGCGTCCGCCGGCAGAGCGCTCCGCATTGAACTGCTCGTTCGTGCTTGCGGCAGAGAAATACGCGGCGTAATCGAGATTGAAGCTTTGCGCCGACGCTGCGGATCCGCGGAGCATGCCGCCGACGCTGTGTGCCGTGCCCATGGTTCCCAGGCCAAAGATCAGAGGGGCATCTTCAAAATTGCTGATCCAGATAGGGCTGAGGCGCTCGTTGTAGGTGCCGAACGGAGTGAGGAACTGGCCGGCGACGAATGTCATGTGGCGATTGGCCGTGATGTCCGCTTGAAGAAAGTCGAGGCCCATGAACAAATCGTGCGCGTATCCGGGCTGTCCTCCACCCTTAGGAAAGAACGAGTCGAGGATGGTGGCGCGGCTCTCGACCAGGATATGACTGCCGACCGGCGCAGCGAGAAGCGGCGAGATCACGGGTATATAAGTGGTGTTTCCTCCCTTTGTGCTGGTTACGAAGCCTGTGCCCCCGGAGATGAGAGGCACGTCCTGTGCTGGGACGGCATGTGTGAAGGCGAGCAAACTTGCGCCCATCAGGATTCGTACACAACCGCGCAATGACAATTCGCGCTGAGACAAACGAAGTCGAAACATGCCTCCAGCTTCGCTCGACTCTGCAAAAGGAGTGTCAGGAGGCCGTCTTGTGAATGTAAGCGAATTGTCACTTCGCGCGTGCAGCGCCCAGCGGATCGGGCAGCTATCTCGTTCGAAATCATCGGCGACAAAGCCCTGACAATCTCCTGACACACCCATGACACGCCATAAAGCGGCCGATTCTAATGTTGGTTTCAAATGATTAGCAATCGACTTACGAAGCGGGAATTTGTCGCAGAGCCCAGGAGATCCATGCTAAAGGTGTTGTGCATTTCATTGTTACTCGTGCTGGCTGCGCCGGGTTTGTTTATCCAGGCTGAGAATGTCGCGCCCCCAAGCCCCAGGCGAGTGGAAATAACAGCGCATCGGTGGGCGTTCGATTCCGGTGCAGTCACCTTAAAGAAGGGGGAACCAGTGATTCTGGTTCTCAAGAGCCTCGACGTTCCCCATGGGCTGCGCATCCGCGAACTCGGTGTGGAGATAAAGGTTCCCAAAGGCGGAACCGCGGAGGCACGCTTCACCCCGGAGAAGACGGGAGACTTCATCGGCCATTGCTCCGTGTTTTGCGGCGCGGGTCACGGCACCATGACGCTAACCGTGCACGTGGTGGGTTGACATGCGGGCCACACTTCTGATGAGCAGCACGATTTTCACGATTGCGCTTTGCGGGTGTCGGGCTACGCCGCCGGGAAAGACGGAAGAAGGAATGATGTGGGCTGTGAAGCACCACATGTTTGTTGGCAATAAAAAGCAGAAAAACCCGATCGCGGCCACAACTCAAACCATTGCTGACGGGAAGGACGCGTTCTCCCATTATTGCGTGGCGTGCCACGGGCTCGATGGCCAGAACACGGGCGTTCCCTTCGCGGACCGGATGTCACCTCCCGTACCATCGCTTGCTTCAAAGCCGGTGCAGGATTACACGGATGGGCAACTGAAGTGGATTATCGACAACGGTCTCTGGCCCTCCGGCATGCCGGGATCGAAAGGGATCCTGAGCGATGACGAGGTTTGGTCGATAGTTGTGTACCTGCGGCATCTGCCGCCGGCCGGTAGTCAAGGCGAACCCGAGATGTACAGTCACTGAGCTGGAATTTGCATGATGCCGATCCACACGCGCCGCAACGCATCCCCACGCAGCCTGCAACTAAAGCAGGCGATCCTGGCAGTGTTCAAGCGAGAAGCGCCTGCCGCCAGACGGCTCGAAGAGTTTAGCGAAACGGACTGGACCACTGTACTGTGGTGGCTCGATATCAGCGGAATGGCACTCTATTTTTTTGATGAAGTTCGACGGCAAAGTTTGCATCCGTGCATACCGCACTCCATCATCACGGAGCTTGAAAGTCGCATGGAGCGCAATCGCGAGCGAACGCGCGGATTGTTGCGCGAAGCGTGGTACCTGGGCAGACAGTTCGACGCAGCGGGCATCCCCTATGCGCTGTTAAAGGGAATCAGCCTCGTTCCCCATTCTGTACCGGACGCGGGATTGCGTTGGCAAACCGATCTCGATTTTCTCGTGGCGCGCAGAGGCTTGCGCTGCGCTCGTCAAACCGTGAGCCGGTTGGGCTATTCGCTACATGCGGACACTGGGAGTGTCCTGGAATTCAGAGCGGGGCGAACGGGTAAGCCAGATATGGCAAAGCTCTACTCGGCCCAATGCCAGCGCGCACTCGAGCTGCACGTCGATGAGGATCACTCGGAACTGCTCATCAGAAGCCATATGCGGGAGTTCGAAGGTGCGCGGCTCGCGACCCTGTCGGCGCAAGACATCCTTGTTCAACAGGCGCTCCATATGTTGAAACATCTTTGCGGAGAACATACCCGGCTGTCCTGGGTACTCGAGTTTCGGAGACACATTGAGGCGCGGCGAGAAGACACGGCTTTCTGGATCGCCGCCGAAGAGATCGCCGCGCAGACGCGCAACGGAGATCTCGCGATGGGCGTTGCCATGTGGCTGGCACAGTCGAATTTCGGATTGGGAGGCGTCGACGTCCCGGGCCAATGGAAAGTTGAGCGGCTTCCTGAACGCGTCGTGCTATGGCTGAAGCTATATGCGGGCGAACTGTTGCTGGGCGATTCTGTGGCAAGCAAACTCTACGCACTCCTGCGCCAGGAGATTCCGTCGCGGCCCGGAGAGCACAAGAGCACGCGGAAGATTCTCGTCCCGTCACGATTTCCTTCGCCAATCACCAGGCCTTCACCGCAGGAGCCAACGCGGGAGCGAGCAGCGCGCTACCTCATCGAAATACGCCATTTCATCACCAGGCTGCGGTTTCACGTGATCGAAGGCATTCGGTTCGCAATCGAAGCGTCACGGTGGAGAAGGGAAGCGGCGAAATGCGGAAGATGAACATCGGGCGTACGGGTTGCATTCCATTGCTCGCCCTTGGGCTGGGGATGATGGCGCACCATGGCGATGCCCAGGGTATCCCGAACCCGACCTCTGCCCAGGCAGATCCGGCAACTCCAGGAACCCGAGCGTCTATTGACGCGCAGTCTTCAACCACCGGCGATGCGGACCAGCGCGACCGAGAATCCGAAACCGCAGGCGCAGTCATGCCGGCCGCAGATCTCATTCAGTTACTGCAGCGGAATCCCGACGCGATGGTTGAGGTTAAATCGCTGGTTGCAGAAACCTTGCAGCAGCAAGACGTGCCCGTGGATTCCATCACCGACGACCAGGTTTACAGCCGCATCGAGTCAAGCAGGGAATTGCGGAAGACCTTGACGCAATTCCTTCGCGCGCGCGGATACCTGACCGAAGAACAGATTGCGGAAGCGCAAGGCCGCGCCGGCGACTTGTCGGCGCTGGATACGCAGGGTACTGGGGAGGAAAGCAATCTGGCCGACATGACGAATGAAGATCTGTCGATGCTCGGGTCCAACAGCCGCCAGAACGATAGCGTCGATGCAGAGACATTCAGTAAGCGAAGCGGGCTTCGTTCCTCGACGGCCCATCGATCTGTGCGGCCCTCTCGCGATGCGACGGCCGCGCCGGCGCCGAACGTCACCGATGAGCCGCAGGTACTGCGACGGCCGGCGCCGTATAATCTGCGTTCCTTACGGGATCTCTACACCCAGGTACCTGATGCGTCCGCGCATCTCAAGCGTTTCGGATCCGATGTGTTCACGATGCATGCGCCGGAGCGTAAAGCATCGCTCGTGCCCGGGCTCGAACGTGGAACCGGCGCGTTGGATGTTCCCCTGGGCGCGGATTATGTGCTTGGGCCGGGCGACGAGTTAAGCATCAGCATCTGGGGTGGCGTATCGCAAAATCTGCTGCGCCAGATCGATCGCGAAGGAGGCATCGCGTTACCAGAGGCTGGCGTAGTCCAGTTGGCCGGAGTGACCCTCGGAAAAGCGCAATCGATCATTCAGAGTGCACTCGAGTCGCAATTTCGAAACACGCATGCAGTTGTGACGGTTGCTCGGCTCCGCTCCATTCGCATCTTTGTTGTGGGTGACGTGCAGCGGCCGGGATCGTACGAAGTGAGCTCGCTGGCATCACCCGTGAGCGCGCTGTATGCAGCGGGCGGGCCCACGGCAGTGGGCTCTTTGCGAGTCCTCAAACACTTCCGCAATGAAAAGCAAATCGGCGAAATCGACCTTTATGACTTCATGCTGCACGGAATCCGCTCTGACGAAGATCGCTTGCAGAGCGGCGATACCCTCCTTGTCCCTCCCGTAGGAACGCAGGTTGCCGTGTTCGGCGCTGTCAAGCGCCCGGCGATTTACGAGCTTCGCACAGAGACCAATCTCGCCCAGGTGCTGGAGGATGCAGGCGGCCTCACGGTAGCCGCCGCCATGACGCATATCGCGGTGGAGCGGGTGGTGGCAAATCAAGGCCGCGAAGAAATCGGCATCAATGCGGATGTCAACGAGAAGCCGTCTGTTACACGAGAAAGACTTGCCGGCTTCGAAGTGAAGGACGGCGATCGAATTCACATTGCGACCGTGCTCCCCGTGAACGATCGCGTCGTATACGTGCAGGGCCACGTGGCTCGTCCGGGCAGAATCGCCTACCGCGACAATATGCGGCTCTCCGATGTGTTGCGCAGTTATGGAGACCTGCTGCCCGAACCCGCCGAGACTGGGGAAATCATCCGTCTCGTTTCTCCGGACATGCATCCCGAAACAATTGATTTCAACCTGCCGGATGTATTGATCGGCAATTCGAGTGTGACGCTTCAGGCGTTCGACACCATCAGGGTATTCGGTCGATATGAGCAGGATGCGCCGATGGTCGGGGTCCGAGGCGAGGTGCAGCGGCCCGGATCGTATCCGATGTTTGAAGGAATGACGGCGGCACAACTCGTGCGCGCCGCAGGCGGGTTCAAACGCGATGCTTTGCTGAACCGCGCAGACCTCACCACTTACGACATAGTGAACGGCGCCAGGGTATCGGTCAGCAGGCGCGATATTGCCATCGGCTCCGCGGTGCTCAAAGGCGAAGGAGACGCGGACGTACAGCTGAAGGCCGGGGATGTTTTGACCATCCATCAGTTGACAGGATGGGACGATATCGGCGCTTCCATCGTGATTGATGGCGAGGTTGGCCACCCCGGCAGCTATGGATTTCAAGAAGGGGAGCATCTGAGCGATGTGCTTAAGCGCGCCGGCGGATTTCGCGCGACCGCTTATCCGCAGGGTGCGGTCCTCATTCGCCCCGAAGTGGCAGCGCTCGAGGAGAAGAGCCGCGAGGAGCTGGTTCGACAAATTGAGACAAGCTCGGCAGCGGCGCGCATGTCACCCGGAATTGCATCGAGTGACGCATCAGCGACCCTGCAACTGATCCAGCAGCAGCAGGACCAGGTAATCGCTGAGCTGAAGAACACGCCGGCCACCGGCAGATTGGTCATTCATATCAGTGAGGACATCGCCAGCTGGGCGGGAACGGCGGCAGACGTCGAAGTTAGACGCGGAGACGAATTGAAAATTCCAAAGCGCCCCGGATTCGTACTGGTAAGCGGACAGGTCTACAACGCGTCAGCGATTACGTTTACTCCGAACAAGACCGCGGGATGGTATCTGCAGCGAGCGGGCGGCGCCACGGAGATTGCCAATCGCAAAGATGTCTTCGTGATTCGCGCGAATGGCGAGGTGATCGGACGGCGTTCGGGAACCTGGCATGACAGGGACGTTCTTTCGACGAAACTCGAGGCTGGAGATACGGTCGTAGTTCCGCAGAAGATCATCGGCGCGTCGCTGGTGTGGCGAAATCTGCTGGCCACTGCGCAGGTAGCCGCTTCGGTCGCTATTGCCGCTGCTGTGGTGGGACTGTAGGCAGAAATGCAAACACCAGTTGAATCCGTGGTAGTCACGACGCCGCATCCAAGCGAGACTCACGTCACTCGAGAGCCGATGATTGCTCCGAATTGGCTGTGCAACTTGCGAATCCTCTGGGAACGGCGCAGCTTACTATTGCGCGCGACCGGCATCGCGTTCGTCGTGAGCTTGCTGATCTCGCTGATCATTCCCAAGACCTACGAATCCGAAGCGCGAATCATGCCCCCCGAGGGTGGCGGATCGAGCTCCGCACTGATTTCTGCCCTCGCCGGGCGCTCGCTGGAGGGAGAACTCCTGGGCGGTCTGGCAGCAGGTCTCATGGGAAGCCGCAACAGCGGCGCTCTGTTTGTCGATGTACTTCGCAGTGGGTCTGTAACGGGGCGGCTGATTGACCGGTTCGATCTTCAGCACGTCTACCACAAGCGCTACCGCGTGGATGCCGCGAAGGTGCTTGCGCACAGAACCGACATTACACAGGACAAGAAGAGCGGCGTGATTTCGGTGTTGGTGAAAGATCATGATCCACGGCGCGCGCGGGATATGGTTCAGGCGTATCTCGAAGAGCTGAACGCTGTAGTGAATCGCACGAGCACGTCATCCGCGCACCAGGAGCGTGTGTTCATTGAAAAAAGATTGGCGTCCGTTCGCGCCAACCTCGAACACGCTCAGGAGGCGATGAGCGAATTTTCGAGCACGCACTCCACCATCGACCTGCGCGAGCAGACGAGAGCCACAGTTGAGTCCGAAGCAAGAGTAAACGGAGAGTTGATTGCCGCCCAGGGTGAATTGGAGTCTCTGCAACAAATCTATGGAGACGGCAATGTGCGAGTCCGGGCGGCGGAAGCTAGGATCAGCTCGTTCAAGAGGGAGCTGGACAGGATGGGCGGCTCAGCCGCGCCTCTTGGGGTCCAGGATGACGCGGCGGCAGCTTCGGCAAAACCGATCAGCGCGGAATCCTACCTGCCGCTCAGGCAGGTTCCTCGGCTCGCCGTTCCATACGCGAACCTCTATCGCGAGGTGCGCGTGCAGGAGACGGTATACGATCTGCTGACGCAACAGTATGAGATTGCGCGCATTCAGGAAGCCAAAGACGTCCCCGCGGTGAGTGTGATCGATGCGCCGGGAATTCCCGAAAAAAAGTCCTTTCCGCCGCGAGCGGTGTTCACACTCGCGCTAACATTGGGCTTCTTCCTTCTGTTCGCGGCATTTCTGATCGCGCGGCATTCCTGGCTCGCCTTGGATGCGAGTGATCCGCGTCGCATCTTTGCGGCAGAAGTTGCGCGAACCACCTCAGACGCGGTGAGCCGGCCTCTCCGGTTCGTGAGGAGATCGGAATGATGCGCGAGCGAAGCCTCCAATTGCGGAACGTTGGCGCGCTTGCTGCTGAGGGGTTGCCCGCCGTGCTGACACGCGAGACCAGAATGTCAGTGTTAGGCCTGGCGGCGGGATGCTTCTTCTCTGGTCGCGCGATGTTTGTGCTCATCTCCGCACGATGGTTTGATGCAGGGACAGAACCAGGGGTATTCGCCACATTTGCGATCGGTGCAATCCTGTTGGTCGCCTGCAGTCTCAACGCATTCGGAAGCGCGTCAAAGCCAGTGCGGTGGATGTGGAGTGTAAGTACCTTCCGCTGGGTCGCCGCATATCTCGGGTTTTCCGGCTGCAGTTTGCTTTGGAGCGCTACGGTGTCGCCCATCGGATCCGGTCTCTACTGGGGAGCTTTGGCTTCCGACGTCGTGATCGTGATTCTGGTGTGCAAAAGCGCGGGCATTACTGAGGGCGCGCACTCCATAATGAAGGGATTCATCGCGGGATCCTGCATTCTGGCAGTTGTTGCATGGCTCATGCCGGCGGCGGATGATCTTCGGCTCGGCGATCTGGATTACTTCAACACAAATCAAATCGGAAACCTCTGTGCGCTCTCCGTCCTGTTGTGTTGCATTCTCGAGAGCCGGAAGGACGGCCGATGGCGGATCCCGTCGGCGTTTCTCACGCTCACACTGGTCCGAAGCCTCAGCAAAGCTACACTCGTGGCGTTTCTTGTCGCTCAAGGGTACAGGCTGTTGCGGGATGCTGGCCTGAGCCGCCGTAAGAAGTTGCTCATCACCCTCAGTACGGTCGTGCTTGTCGTTTCCTTCTGGGGCTTGTTCGACGCGTATTACGGGGTTTACACCACTGCGGGGAACCAGGCGGAAACCCTTACGGGACGCACTGCCATCTGGGCCTGGACGTTAGACCAGGCCATCCGCAGGCCCATCGCCGGAAACGGCATCGATGCCATGTGGAAGGTCGCGCCACCCTTTGGAGGCGAGATGTTCGAGGCAAGGCACGCGGAAAATGAATTGTTACAGCAGTTCTTTGCGTACGGCGTGATGGGAATCGCAATGCTTGCGGGAATCTATGGGAGCCTTTGGCGCAGGTTCCGGCGAGTTACCGATCGCTCGGAGCGTACCGCCTTGATTGCTCTCCTCTTGTTCGTGCTCGTCCGTGGATTCGCCGAAGCAGAGCCCTTCGATTTATTGCTTCCGCTTTGGATGATCACGGCCATCACATTCCTTGAGGCGCGAACGGCAAGCAGGACGCAACAGAACGCAACGCCGGACAAGGTGTTGAGCACCGCAATCAACTGCGCTCGCTAGGAGATTTGACGTGAAAGTGGTAATCGCTGCGGTCTCGGCTCCGATGCACATGAATGGCGTCTCCCGTCATGCCGCGAATCTTGCCCGCGCACTGCTGCAGACAAGCGTCGTATCCAAGGTTCATTTCGTGGCTGGTATTTGGCAGAAGGAAATGTTCCGGCAGGCCTGCGAATTGAATGACCCGCGCCTCCACATGCATTTTGTCGATCTTATGGATGCGAACCTGAGCCGGCTTGTGTGGTACTACAGGGAACTGCCCCACGTGGCGGCGCAGTTGGAAGCGGATGTCGTTCACTTCGCATATCCCGCGCCCATGCAATCGGCGGCCTACCGGTGCGCAACGGTGCTGAGTCTGCACGACCTCTATCCCTTCGACATTCCCGAAAATTTCGGAAGGCTCAGCCGCCCATTTACGCAGGCGTTGATGCGCCGTTGCGTCAAACGTGTGGACGCAGTGGCATGCGTATCGGAAGCGACGCAGACCCGCCTGGAGAAGTTGTTTCCCGCACAGGCGCGGAAAACAGTAACGATCCCAAACGTGGTGGAGCGCGATCGATCCATCAGGATGGATCGGTTTGCCGCAATTCCAGACGACAGAACCTTCTTTCTTTGCGTGGCGCAGCATCGGGCGAACAAGAACGTTCCCCTGGCCATCCGGATCTTCGGACGCATTTTGCGCAAACGCATGATCCCATGCAGCTCACAACTTGTTGTGGTGGGAATAGAAGGACCTGATACCCGGGCCATCCAGGCGGAAATCAGCGAATTGAGATTGGCGGCGAACGTTCTTCTCCTCAGCGGATTGAGCGATGCGGAACTGCAATGGTGTTATCGCCATTGCCGCCTGCTGCTGGCGCCTTCGAAAATCGAAGGATTTGGGCTCCCAATCGGCGAAGCGCTGTTGGCCGGTTGCCCGGTGGTGTGCTCAGACATTCCAGCATTCAGAGAAGTGGGTGGAGACAGGTGTCATTATGTTCGGTGGGGTGAGGGGCTTCTCCAGGAATATGAGAATGCGATTCGAGCCGTCCTCGAATCTCCCCGGCCAAACCCGGTATCGCTTCCGGATTTCTCGCTGCGGACCATTGGAAACAAGTACGTGAGCCTCTACGAAACATTGGCCTGTTCGGGCGTATCGGAATTCTGGTATGCTACGGCAACTCGAACCTGAGACCACCGAATCACGCGTGCATCGGCACGTACAGGCGGCGACGGCGGAATGTAAGGGGATTGTCATTTCTGGACCGCTTTGGCCCCTTTGGAAAGCATTCGAGGGAGAATGAAGACATGATCAAGGATGTGGAAGTTGAGCCTGGCGAAGCAAGGGAATTTCCGGCCACCCAGGAACTCGGAACAATCCTTGTCGTGGAAGATGATCCGCGAATGCAGCGCGTGCTGCAACGCATGTTCTCCGCAGAGCAATATGAGGTGCTGACTGCCGGCGACGGACAAACGGCGCTCGATCTATTCCGTACAAGGAAGCCGCTGGCGGTGGTCCTCGACCTGATTCTTCCTCATATCTCAGGCCGTGAATTATGTCAGAAGTTCAAGGGTATTTCGCCGGAGACCCCGGTAATCGTCGTCAGCGCTATCTCAGAAGTAGTCGATAAGGTATTGCTCCTTGAACTGGGCGCGGACGATTATGTTACCAAGCCGTTCAGCCCTAGGGAATTGATGGCGCGCGTGCAGGCTGCAATCCGCCGCCGCCGCCGGCCAGCCGCTTCAAACACCTATCGGTTTGCGGATTGCGAAATCGATTTCAAGAAGATGACCGTGGTTCGAGGCGGACACCCGATAACCCTTACATCGCATGAATTCAAGCTGCTGAAGTTTTTCACTGACAATGCGGAACGTGTGCTGAGCCGTGAAGAACTGCTCAACGAGGTGTGGGGATATAACTGCTATCCGACCACGCGAACTGTCGATAACCAGATGCTGAAACTGCGCCAGAAACTCGAGCCCGATCCTGCCAATCCTCGCCACCTTCTGACGATTTATGGAGCCGGGTACAAGTTCGTCCCGTAACCCGATGGCCGCGGGAAGTGCTCCAATCAATTCTGTCCCCCTTGCGGGTACGTCGCAGACGGACCGAGGTATACGAACCCGCGGTCTGCTGATCCTGGCGATGGCAATCATCACGACCGGAACAACCCTCGTGAGCCTGCTGGCCATACGGCGCCCGCTGCAGAAACTCATAGTAGAAAACATTTCTTCTGCCCTCCTTCACTCCGTCACTACATTTGAGAATGTCCGTTCACAACGTGCGCTGCAGCTCGATCGGGAGAATGCGCTCCTCGCCGATCTGCCCAGCCTGAAGGCGCTGATGACTACGAGCGACGAGCGGACGATTGCCGACGGCGCCGTGGAATTCTGGAAGGTCAGCGGAAATGACCTGTTCGCGCTGGCAGACCGGAACGGCCAAATCATGGCCGCGTTTGTCTCCGGGGGGACAGCGGATTCGACGTTCCGCGCCAATCTGCGCGACTTTTTGGCGGGCCCGCAAGGCTCGTATTTCGTAAGCGGCCGCAGTCTCTTCGGATGTTCGGTGCAACCGCTTTATTTTGGGAGCTCGTCTAAAGGCACAATCCTCGGATACGTGATAAGCGGATTTGCCATCGATCGCGCAGCGGTGGAGAAGCTGAGCCGCGCAACAAACGTCGATGCCGCCTTTATGGCCGGGGACCACCTTCTCGCCAGCTCTCTGGCGCCCAGGTACGAGCAGAATCTTCACTCGATATCGTCTTCGCAAGCACGTTCGGGAACCTTCACGGTGACGCTGGGAGGCGAAGAGTTTCTCGCAGTTTCGCGCGACCTTGCCTCCGGCTCGGCAGCACCCATCACCCTGATTGAACTCAAATCGCTGGAACAGGAAGGGCGCGCAATTCGTGAAATCGATCGGCTGGTCCTGCTCGCAGGGCTATTGGCGCTCATAATCGGTATTGCCCTGATGGTCGTGCTGTCTCGATTTGTAACGCGCCCGCTGGAACAGCTTGCGGCTGGTGTGCGCGCCTTTGCCGGCGGAGACAGCGCGCACCTGTTGCCCTATCGTGGCACGCGAGAAGTGCGCGAACTGAGCGCCGCGTTCGGCGGCATGCGTCGCGAAATCGTGAACGCGAATCAGGCCCTGCTCGAATCCGAACGGCTCGCCACCATCGGGCGGATGGCAAGCTCCGTCTCTCACGACCTTCGCCATTACCTCGCCGCGGTGTACGCGAACTCGGAGTTTCTTGCCTCTGGAAGGCTTCCGGAATCGGAGCGAAATGAAATACTCGCCGAGATTCGCACGGCGGTGAACGGTACCACGGAGCTGCTCGAATCGCTATTGATGTTCAGCCGCACAGGTTCGGGTGCGCGCAGGAGCCAGCATTCGATCGCCGCACTCGTTGAGAAGGCAGTGAGTATGGTGCACGCACATCCAGACGCCGCCGGAGTAGCATTATCAGCGAGCCCGGGAGATCCCGTGGAAACAGAGGTTCTGGCCGATGGAAAACAAATCGAGCGCGCAATTTACAACCTGCTGTTGAATGGATGCCAGGCGCCGCACTCTGCCGGGATTGCGCCCGCAGTTTCCGTGAACGTAAAAGCCTACGAGGAGTACATTCAGATCGACGTGATCGATAACGGCGACGGCATCCCCGCGAGCGTCAGGGATACACTATTCGAGCCGTTCGTCAGTGAAGGCAAGCACAAGGGATCGGGCCTGGGTCTAACGCTGACCCACAGCATCGCGGCCGATCACGGCGGCGGCGTGGCTCTTGTGAGCAGCATGCCTGGCGAAACGGTGTTTCGCATGTGTATTGGGCGCGGCAAATCGCCCGGGTTACCTACCGCTGCCGGTCACGCTCGAGTGGGAGAGAGGTAAATCGCATGCGCCTAGGCAGACAATGGAGCTGGACATCGATTCGGAGAGCCGCAACTGTCCCGGTATTCATTCTCTTCCCTCCAATCGGCGCATCTCTCTGCCAGACTCCGCAGCCCGCGCCTGACATGCAAGAGCAGGTTCGGCGACTGACGGATGCGATCAACCGAGTGCAAGGCCAGATTGACGAGGCGCAGCGCGAGCTCGGCGACCTCAAGACGCAATTAACCGCCTTGCAGCCCTCGGCAGCGGGAAGCTCCCGCCCTGTGGCGGAGGAGCAACGGACCAGCCCCGACGCAGCAGAACTGTCTGCAGCGGTGGCGGCAATTCGCGAGAACGAGTCTATTCACGATACGCAAATTGCGACTCTGGAACAGATAAAGGTCGAGAGTGAATCGAAGTACCCGCTTAAGCTCAGCGGACTCATTCTGATGACCGGCTTCGTCAACACACGAAGAGTGGATTTGGCGCAGAGTCCTACGATTGCTCTGGCCGGCCCGGGATCGACAGCTTCCACTTTGCGCCAGACCATTCTGGGCATCGACGCGCACGGGCCCCACCTGTTCGGAGCCAGCAGCCGCGCGGATCTGCGGCTGGACTTTGATGCCGGTACGAGCGGCGGAGTGTACAGCGGTGACAATGCATCGGGCATCGTCCGCATGCGAACGGCGCATGCGGAACTTGCATGGGATCGCACGAAGGCTTTCTTTTCTCTCGATCGCCCAATCCTCAACCCCGATGCACCCACCTCCCTAACCGCGGTAGCTACGCCCGCACTTGCATGGTCAGGGAACCTCTGGACATGGAACCCTCAGTTAGGTGTATCCCGCGACCTGATGCAAGGCAGCGCAGCCACTGTTCGAGTTGAGGGTGGATTAATCGATGTTGGCGATTCGCCTTCACTCTATAGCACCGCGCAGAGCGGGACCTACTCGCCTCCAAGCACTGCTGAACAGTCGCGTTGGCCTGGGCTGGAAGCGCGCATTGCCTTTGTGAATGAAGTTCGCGACCGCGAGCTTCATCTCGGCGTGAGCGGTCTCTTCGCTCCCCATCGTGTCCCCCAGCTGAAGAACTTCAACTCGTGGGCGGGCGCGATCGACGTTGGTTTACCAATCTCCCGATTTACGCAACTCACGGGTAGCGCATACCGCGGCCAGGCTCTGGGCGGCCTTGGCGGCGGTGCGTATAAGGACTACGTGGCGCGCACCTACCAGGGAGAATGGTACTTTCGCGCTCTGGATGACTCCGGAGGATGGGTACAGTGGAAACAGTGGGCTGGGGAACGCATAGAGTTCAATGAGGCATTCGGAATCGATAACATACCGGCACACCAGTTGCGGCCGTTTGTATCGTCATACGCGCCGAGCTACTATAACCTCGCTCGTAACCGCACCATCACAGCGAACGCGATCTACAGTCCTAGCGCATATCTGTTGTTTTCACTGGAATACCGGCGGATTGCCTCTTCCTACGTCGGTTATCCAACTCAGTTCAGCGATATCATCGGACTCGCCGCAGGATACAAATTTTGAGCACGCCCATGCGCAGAATTATGACGTTGTCGCGGATTGCCTGGCCGGTGTTCGCTTTGCTCCCGGTGCATGTCGCTGCGCAGGCGCCCGCAACAGAGACAAGCGAGGTTCACGCGCAAATTCAGCTTCCTGCTGCACTGCGCAAAGACCATCTCCCGGCCGCAGTTGTATGGCTTGATGCGGAAGACAAGTCGAGTGTGGTGCATTCTATGGCGCCCGGTCACTTCACCCTGCTCCAGAAGAACAGGATGTTTTCCCCGCACCTGCTGGTAATTCCGACCGGCAGCGTGGTCTCCTTTCCAAATGCCGATCCGTTCTTCCACAATGTCTTCTCCTTCTTCAATGGCAAACGATTTGACCTGGGGCTGTATGAAGCTGGTACTTCAAAAGAAGTTGTTTTCTCTCGCGAAGGCGTGTCGTATATCTTCTGCAACATTCATCCCGAGATGAGTGCCGTGGTCCTGGCGCTCGCCACGCCGCTCTACGGAGTGGCTGACGCATCGGAGAAGGTTACCATTCACGATGTTCCTCCGGGCGGTTACTACCTTCACGTATGGGTTGAGGGATTCATGCAGCCCGCGCTCGATCGAATGACCAGGAGAGTTGAGATACGCCACGGCGCAGCAAACAACCTTGTGCTGGATGCGACCGGTGCGCCGCGGCAGCCCGCCCAGCACCTGAATAAGTTCGGACGGCCCTACGATCGAGACACCCGTCCGCCGTATTGAATGGTCCCAATCCGGCAAATTCTGCGCGTACACACCTCATCATTGTTCCGATGCACACCTCCGGCCAGCTTCTAGGTTGGCGGCGGTCCTCAGCGGGTACTTCCTCAACCCCGTGATCTGAAGCGCGATGTGCCACAGGAACGCGGTGTTCTGCACGTTGCGGCGCCACAGGCGTTTGGGGTCCTGCGCGAGTCTATGTAACCAGTTGAATCCTGCCCGCTTCACCCAAACGGGGCACTCCCGAATGCGGCCCGTGTGGAAATCGAATGCGGCGCCCACACCGAACAGCAGGCGCGCACGCAGAAGCGGAAGCATGCGGCGCATCCAGAGTTCCTGCCGAGGTGTACTTATTCCCACCCATAAAATATCTGGCTCACAACTATTGATCCGAAATGCCAATGCCTGCTCTTCCTCTTGGGTGAGGTCTCTGAAAGGTGGAGTGTAAGTGCCCGCGATGCGAACCCAGGGAAACTGCCGAAGCATGGCTAAGGCTAGCTCATCGGCGACTCCAGGCTTACCTCCATAGAAGAAATGCGAATATTCGGAGAACTCGCGGCGGCGAAAGACCTCGCGCATCAGCGCGGGTCCGGTCACGTGGTCCATGGTGCGAAATCCCTGCAGTCGTCCGATCCACACAGTGGGCGCGCCGTCTGGCACGTTCATCACCGACGCCGCGAGTGCGTCCGCCACCATGTCGCTCCGTAACGCCTCAAGGATCCCATGCACGCCGGTTGCGCAGATGTAGCCATTGGCCCCGCTGCGGATCTGGCGAGAAATGGCCGAAATCGCGCTCTCCATGTTCTCAGCGTCGACAGCAACGCCGAGGAGGTTGGCACACGGAGACCGGCCTGTGAGCTCCATCCTCGCCTCGCGGGATGCCGCTTCGCTGGGTGCTGTTATGGTCCCGGCCAGGTTCTGCACTCGTGCCTCCTCACGTGCGTCAATTGTCAACTTAATTACCGCACGTACAATCCGTGTCAACGGTCAGTAAGAAGACTGTCACCGGTTGGTCCCGGAGCGCCTTGTCTCGTTCAGATCAACCGTGCATGAGAACTCCCGCCTCACCGCGATTTCGGTCGCCTCCCTCGTCTATGTTCTCGGCCGCGCTCACGGCGGTTGGAAGCGTAAAGAACAGACATGCTGCAGCAACAGCAGCCGCGGCGTTGGCAAGCAGCACGGGCCGATAGCCGAAGCTGACGATGCAGGTTCCCGTTACTGCCGCGGTGCCCGCCTGGCACAATGCGCCGCTCAAATTCTGAAAGGCAGACGCCGTACTCCTCTCCGCCTCGGGGATTCTGCTCATCAATAGGTTGTAGATGCCGGGTCCACACATGAATTGCATGGCGTTATAAGCGAGATAGAAGCACACCACGGGAGCCACCATATTACTTGCTCCAATAAGTACGAGGAAGATAGCCGTGCCAATTTGCGCGATGGCGATTCCTCTTCCCAGTCCGGCTCGCCTCAGCAGAAGCGGCGCGGCAAGAACCGCTATGAACTGCACGAGTTGCGAAGCGGAGAACACCATCCCCAATCGTCCCAACGGAATCTTGCAAACCTGCTGCAGATAAATCGCTCCAAACACAGGAAACGATCCCGTGACGACGTTCCAAAGAACGAAGGGCGGCAGGAAGCGGCGCAGGAACGGATGGAAGAAACGTACGCGTTGGCCTGCCGGCGGCAGTCGATGTGCCAGCCTCAGCTTCGACAGTGGAACGGCGCCAACCAAAACAATTCCGCAGGCAATCAGAAGAACGGTGCGGATCCCGCCCACGATGGAAGCGTGCACCTTCCCGGCGTGCAGCAGTTCGGGAACATATCCGCCTAGCACGCCGGCGAATGTACCCATACCGATTCCCGTTGCGAACATGATGCTGAATCCCGAAGTCCTGTTCCGCTCTGTGCAGAGCGATGCAACCGCCGGAGAAAAGCATATAGGCCAGCAGCACATGGCCATTCCTGTGGCGAAGGCGAGCGCCAGCTGCGCCGGTTCCCAAACGATCAAAACGCGCAGTGCGCAAAGAAGGGGAGCACAGAGGAATGAGAACAGCAGTAAAGGGCGAAGACCATACCGGCGCGCGAAAAACGTGGCCGGAAGAGTTCCGGCGACGTTGCCCAGCGTGAATAGAGCCATGATCTGCCCCACGGCTCTCTCGTTGAATTGCAGATCCGTCAGATAAAGATTGAAGAGAAAGAAGAACAGCCCGAACCCGAAGTCAAAGAAGAAAGCCGCCGCAAAGAAGATCCAGAACCCGGCTCC
>Ga0068855_100001394_pt1 | contig 29967 bp, 27 predicted proteins | sample KBSCornC52_FD_66592 | JGI IMG/M metagenome (GOLD analysis project Ga0068855, IMG submission 66592) | Corn rhizosphere microbial communities from Kellogg Biological Station, Michigan, USA - KBS Corn C5-2 | ecosystem: Host-associated > Plants > Roots > Rhizosphere > Soil ... | reverse complement strand
CAAGCCGGCGACCAGTCTTATCGTTCAACCCCGGTGTTCGATCAGGACAGTCTGCCGACTGCGTTGCGTCGCGCCCATAGAACGAAGGCCGGAACCTGGGGCGCGATTCATGTCCTCGCCGGCGAGCTACGTCTACATATCGTCGAGCCGCCGGCGGTTCAGCATCTCGCCAAGGGCCACTCGGCCGTCGTTGAACCTGAGCAGGACCATTGGGTCGAGCTGCTGGGGCCGATGCAAATGCGCATCGACTTCCACGAGAAACCGCCCTCGCTGTGACTATATCATTTTCATGGAGGTACGCACGATGCCGGGGCCCGAGCAGAATCGCTTAGCCGCGGCAAAGGCGGAATTCCTCCGAATGCTGGCATGGATCGGAGCCGCCGGCATCGTAATGGTCGTTGCCGCTCTATTCTACCTGTCGCGTCAGGGCGCGCTCCGGCCTGCAATAGTCGGCGCAACCATCGCCGGCGTATTCCTGTCCATCGCGATCGGCTGCGGTCTTTTTGCGGCCGCCTTCTTCAGCGACAGGAGCGGTCATGATGAAGCCGTAGCCGCGGCGCGCGACGAGCATAAGCCGGATGCCTAGCCAGTCGCCTGATGGCTCCGAATCAACGAACGCCTATGGCCGACAAGCTCAGTTGTTCAGCGCGTCGGCCGTTGTCGTTGAGTCCTTTGCCTAAAGCCGTATCTTCCTACCAGACTAGCCAGCTATCTTGGGGGCATGCAGGGGCGCCCATCGATCGATTCCCTTCACCGAATCAACACCATCTAGAATTGCTCTTTGCGGCGGTTAGTCGAGCAGTCTGCCCGCGGGCACGCCTAGAGGTTTCGCCAACTTCTCGATGACCATTGCGGTTGGATTCGCGCACCGCGCTCGATGTCGCTCACGTAAGTTCGATGAATTCCCGCTCGGTCAGCATAGTCTTCCTGGCTCCAGCCCTAATCGTGCTGCAGCTTCCTGACGTTCAACCCTATGCGCCGGCGAATATCCGCCGCGCCTAAGGGCAGCACTATCGCCGATCGATCTACAGATGATGAGTGACATTCGACTTGACCGCTTGGGCAAGCGGAGCGGTAGTCCTGCTCGAGTGCCCATTGGGCGGGGATACCCAGCCACTCGTTCTCGGTGAAGTAGTAATAGCCGTCACGCTCGCGGGTCGCACGCCGGCCATTCGTCAGCTTAAATTCGATGTCGCGCTGAGGGTGATCGCCCCGCACGGGAAAGTCTCGATATCTCGACTGCGCGAGCTCAAGCTTGATGAACGCATAGTAGCCATCAACCTCCTCACTGAGGTACGCGAACGCCGGCGTCGTAGAATCGACCTGATCATCCTGCCGCGTCGCCGGGAACATCATAAGTTCGTGCAGGTAGGCATCTAGCCAAGGCGCAGATGAAGGCAGGAATACCTTCCCTGCTTCGATGAGGGCGGTTTGCGCCTGGAGACGCATGACCTTGCTGTCTAATGGCTTGACTGCTTGAGCCTTATAGAACCCTTGGCAAGGTCGAAGCGATTGAACCACGCCTCCTTGACCAGGCTGCCGCCCGGCGGCTCCGGTATCTGGAGGTATTGCGCAGGAAAATAGCGGCTCCCCAACGTTTCGCGGAGCTCAGCGAGGACCTCGGTTGAGATGTTCGCCAGCGAACGCTGGCCATTGTTCGGCCCGGAATAGCTTAAAAAATCATGCCCGGAACGTTCCTCAGTGGAGCCAGCTCCTCGTCTGTAAGCAAGAAGCTGCCGTCCGCTTCCCGCTTGGGCTGGCGCCCGTTGATGAGCGAAAATTGCATACCAGGATCGACGTGATTGACCCGGATCGTCGGCTCTTCCTGAATGCCGCGACGGGCGAGCACCTTCTGGCGATAAAACTCGATCCAAACATCAGCGCTGCTCAAATGACGCGTGAGAAAGTCGAGTGCCTGGGATGTCGAATCGACCTGATCGTCAAACCGTGTTGCCGGAAACATCATCAGTTCATGAAGATAGTCCTCCAGCCAGGGCGCCCGGTCGGGCACGAACACCTGCCCCGCCTCGATCACGCCGGTAATGCCCTGGAGGCGGATGACCTTGTCGCCCTTGGGCTTGATCGCCTCGGCCTTGTAAAAGCCGTCGTTCTTCAGATCCTGGATAAGGGCGATGCCGGAGGCGGCATCCTCGATCAAGACGGTAGAGGCGTCGTAAGCCCTCGCCTGCGAGACGATCGCGCGCTTAAGGTCAGGATACTCCAGCCGCTTGCGTAGGACATGGAGCAGAAAGAACTGCTTACCCTTGACCCCGTAGGTCGTGCACACGCTGAAGTCGGAGATCTGGCTCGCCCGGCTCGCCGTATCCCAACTTTGCACGACCCGATCGAATGGCGGCGGATTGGCGATGTCGAACCGCTGGAACCACTCAGCTTTGACAATGCTACCGCCGGGCGGTGCGGGCATCTGGAGATACTGAGCGGCAAAAAAACGCGTGCCAAGGGATTGGGCGATCTCTTCCAGCACTTCGAGCGGTTCGCGTTCCGGATGGAGGGCGTCACCGACCGCCCGACGATGATGACGGAGGCCATGCGGGGTGCGGATCGTCCAGTCCTCTTCCTCCTGCGCGATTGCCGGAAAGGAGATGACCTTCAGCTCGGAGAAGGTTGCAACATGGCCGATCATGTCATCCTCGTGCAGGCGCTGCATGACCAGAATGATCGTTCCCTTGGCCTTGTCATTGAGGCGCGTGAACAAGGTGTGCCTCGCCCAGGCATTCGCCCGGGCGCGCTCGGCATCGGACTGCGCCTCCTCGGGTTTGGTCGGATCATCGACGATGATGATATCCGCACCAAAGCCAGTCAGAACGCCGCCGACCGAAGTCGCGCGGCGGGACCCCCCGGCTGTGGTCTCGAACGCCGAGACGCTCTGCTTGTCGGCGGCCAGCCGGGTTCCCGGGAATAATCGCCGGTACCAATCCGACAAGATGACTTGGCGGCAGTTGCGGGCCAATTCATCGGCAAGCGCCTGGCCATAACTGGCACAGATGATCGCGCTCTCGGGGGCGTGGCCCAGCAGCCAAGCGGGATAGGCAACCGAGATGATGATCGACTTCAAGCTCCGGGGCGGCAGAGCGATGGCCAGTCGTCGGCATCGCCCGAGCCGCACCTCTTCAAGCTCGGCGCAGATGGTGGCGATGTGAAAGTTGTCCATATATGGCGCCGAGCCGTTCAGCTCGACGAACACCCGCTCGACAAACACGTTGAAGTCCAGACGCGTCAGCGCGTCATATTCCTGAGGGCTAGGCATCAACATCGGTGGTTTCCTCGACAAAGGTTGCACGCAGGCGCGCGATGAATCGATTGACAATGTCGCGGTCGTTTTCCGTAAGCGGCGGCGCCTGAGGCAGCGCCTCCTGTTCCCGCTCGGCCTTGAGTGCGAGGTCGAGCGTCAACTTGGCGGCACGGAGGTCGCCGGAGGCACCCTGATTGGCGACCTGCTTCAGGCTCGCCGACAGTTTGCTGATGTTCTTGCGCTTCTGGTTCTCGGTGACCGGTACCGAGGCGTTAAGCTCCTTCAAAATGGTGGCGTTGACCGATCGCCCCTTGCGGGGCCGGCCGTTCGGGTTGGCGCGATTGCCCGGCCTGAACCGGCCGTTTTGCTGACGATTACCGTCCATCGGCCGCCTCCTCCTCGAGGGTGCGCTGCTCTTCCACCCGCGCGAAGCTCAGACCCGAGAGCCCGTGGATCGGCTCGTCCCCGGTGAGCGCCCGGTAGCGGCGCAGGATCGTGTCGCAGTAGAGCGGATCGATCTCCAGGCCATGGGCAATTCGGCCTACCCGCTCGGCGGCGATCAATGTCGTGCCTGAGCCCATGAAGGGATCGACCACCACGTCGCCGCGCGCTGTGACATCGAGAATGGCGTCGGCGACCAGCTTGACCGGCTTGCACGTCGGATGGTCGGCCAGCAGATCGCCGTCTTCGCTATGCCGGAAGGCGGAAATCGATGGATAGCTCCACAGGTTGGTGCGATTCCGGCCGTGGCGGCCGAGCTCGACATTGTTGCGATGCCGAGCACGGCCGCTTTTCCAGACGAAGATGAGCTCGTGCTGTGACCTATAAAGCGAGCCCATTGCGCCAGCGGGCTTCGCCCAGACGCACAGGTTCTTCAGTTCAGTGAAGGTCGCCTCGCCAGCCGCCATCATTTCGCTAAGGTGGCGCCAATCAAGGCACACATAGTGGAGACTTCCCGGCGAGCTATGCGCCGCCATCAGCCGGAAGCTGTCAGCCAGAAAGGCGGTGAACTGGTCGCGGTCCATCTCGCCGGATGCCATCGCGAACTCGCGGTGCCGAACTTTGCCGAGCCCCGAGACGCATCCCTGAACGGGCAGATTGTAGGGCACATCGGCAAACACCATTGTGGCCTTTGTGCCGGCCATGAGCGAACTCCAGCTTTCGGCATCAAGCGAGTCGCCACACAGCAAGCGATGCCGGCCAAGCCGCCACAGGTCCGCGTTTTGGGTCACCGGAACGGATTGCCGGGGCGGGCGATCGTCCACCCCCTCCCCGCCCGCGTCGTCGAGCGCATCGATCCTGAGATCGATCTCCCCCACGGAAAAGCCGATCGCATCGAGCTCGAAGTCGAGTTCCGCTACCGACAGATCGCGAAGCACCTCGCCGAGCAGCCGCTCATTCCAGAGACTCGTGTCGCACAACCTGTTGTCCGCGATCATGTAGGCACGCCGCTGATCCGGGCTGAGGTGCTCGACGCGGATGACCGGCACCTCCGCCAATCCCAGCTTCAAGGCCGCCGCGACGCGCCCGTGCCCGCATATGATTGTTCCCCCAGTGTCGATCACGACCGGGGTCACGAACCCGAAGGTGCGGATCGAGCGGGCGATCGCGGCGACCTGCGTCGGCTTGTGGACGCGGGGATTGCCGGGGTCAGCGGTCAGGTTCGATGGCGCGCAATACTCGAGGAGCAAGGGCGCCTTTACAATTGAGCTAGTGTCGGTCTTCATGGCTCACCTCCAAAAGTGAGCCCGCTAAGAATCACCCAAAACGCATGCGCGATAGGGTCAAAAAGTTCGCGCCAGAAAAATTACGGTCCCCATCGGAGTTTCAGCAGGTCGATCGGCTTACGGCTGAACCGACGGTCGGCCAGAACCACGTCTTCGTGAGTTCGTGCCACCGCAACGACGCGTCGGTGAAGCTCCATGTCCTGGGTGTCATAACCGACGTCACGCTCGCCCGGGCGAGCGTGCTGATGAATGACGTCGATGGCCATGGCGAGGTGAATCACCCGGCGGCTTCGCCGCCAGATCCGCTTCTCGACATTCTCAGGCTCACTCTGGCCGCTTTCGTGCAAGACAAGTCGGCAGAGCTCGTTCAGCGACAATCTGGCCATGGTGGACGGCAGAACCGCGTCCTGCCCCGTAATAGCCTCTTGGAAGAAGCCTCTCGCCATCCGAGCAGCCACCATCCTGTCTCGAAAGCGCCTTCCGGTCTGACGAACCCGCCTGCTTATCGTCTTCTTGTCGAGGCCGGCATATTGAGGGAACTGTTCAAGCCATGCCTTGCCCACCTGCGGATCATGCTCACGCGTCAGACGCAACGTCTCTGCGCACCAGGCCTTGGCGGCCGACGCTCTCGCCCCCTCCTCGCCGACGCCCGGAAACGCCAGTGTAGCAAGCAGCAAGGCGCCGATCTCGAACGGCTCAAGTTCGGCGCCGATGATTATCTCGGACAGGCCGCACCTCCGCTTGCTGCCATTGAACCGCAAGCACCACTATCCCAGCGCACATATTAGCACCGTTCATCGCTAGGGAATTGGTCGCTTCACAGTCGGCGGCGGTGTACCGGTTCGGCCGCGATTTGACCCGGTTCTACACCGGTTTTGCCCCGGTTATATTGCTGCGGCGATCCGCACCAAAAGGACGGCATTCCCTCGACTTTACCGTTACATACGACCGACAGCCTCCGTCGCCGAGGTTGCTATTTACCGGTTTAGGCGCGGCAAATCCGGCGAATAACCGGTAAAACCGGTTGAGACCGTTTAGCCCCGGACTGCGTCGCGAGCCACGCAGTCCACGATTTTTTAGCTCTCCGTGGCAAACCCAAAACTCGTAGAATTGGCCCGTATTTCCGGGCCTTTGCGACGTCTATTTTCAGCGCAGGTAGCCAGAGACCGTTTTGGCACCCCGCAAGGCGTCCATGTCCGCTTCGCGCTCGGCTCGGACGTTCAACGGCCAAATTGCGCTGCCAGAAAGCGGACACCGACTGAGGTCGCGATTGCCAAGCCGGCACGTCCGCTTGCCGAGGAACGAAAGGGACCCTCTGAACGACTGGGCGGAGTGGAAGGCCGACGTTCGCGGCTCGCCCATTGACCGTCAGAATCTCGCCCATCGTCGCCGTTCCGAGTCCTCCAGCGGTTTTCCGCCGTGAGGATAGGTCAGAATGCGTTGGAGCGCGCCAGCCAGGGGCCGATCGCCCGCAGATTAGCCTCTCGCGTGAGGTGGTTGTCGTCCTTGAACATCGGGTGCCCGTCCACCTCTGCCATGCATCGGCGGCCGGGACAGAGCGCCGCGCCAAGATCAACACCAGCGACTCCTAGCTGCTCCGGCCCTTCATAGGCGATCCTGGGCATCGGCCTACCATGTGCGGCGGCCACCGCAAGCGCCCATGGATCGCTATTCTGCGCCTCCGGTAGGCCTTGGAGGATGACGAGTCGCTTGCCGAGGCTCCGCACATAGCCGGCGGTTCGTGCCACAGCCGGTCGGACATCCAGAGGACTGCTGCGGAAATAGCTCCGCCAATAAGCGGCGATAACAAGCGTCCGTATCGAGGGATCGGTCCTTAGACGATCGAACAACGCGTCGTTGCGTCGCCGGCAGTCTTCGCGGTCGACCGATGACCTCGCCGTCGGCTGCCATCCTATGAGCGCTGGGCAGCTGCGCAGCCAGTTGATCTCACCACCCCGCCCCTTAACTCGGGTAGCATAATCGATCGCATCAGAGAGCGCGCCCGCGTGCGAATCTCCTGCGAAGATAAAGTCCACCGGTCCGCTGCCAAACCGACAATAGCGCGCCTCGCCGCACGCTCGGGCAAGCTTCGAGTAGTCGTCCGAGGCCGCCTCCAGCCTGACCACGGATTGCGGAAAGCGTGATGGCGCGCCCTTGGCCATCACGGCGACCACGGCGACGGCTGCGAGCGCCAACGCGGCTCCTGCGCAACTCAAGATAAGCGTCCGTGTCGAGGTACGACGCCTATCTCGGGTCGGCTTCTCGACCAGCCACCAGCTGGCCGTCGCCAGTACGAACGACAGCAAGACGCAGAGCACGAGCCATCGTATGCGCAGTGGTCCACCGACCTCTTGTCGTGCGAAGACGATCACCGGCCAATGCCAAAGATACAGTGAATAGGAGATCAGCCCAACGAAGCGGAGCGGCTGAATAGCAAGTGCTCGGCCGACGAGGGTGTCACCGCCGCTGGCGATCAGAAGGCCGGCTCCGATGCAGGGGAAGAGTGCCGTGGGGCCGGGAAAAACGGACCATTGGGTCAGGCCGCAAATACCGGCAAGGATCAGCGCCAAGCCCAGAACGGCGCTGACCTGGCGCCACGGTGGCCGCACGGCCCCGACGGCGATCACGCTGCCAACCAGCAACTCCCATGCCCTGGTCGGAATTAGGTAGAAAGCCGTAATCGGATAACGGATTACAGCTACCCAGGAGAGTGCGAACGAGATCAGCGCGCCAAGGATCAATGCCGCCTTGAGCACGGCCGGACGCCGCACCAGCAGGCCGACGAGCAACGGTATAACAAGATAGAATTGCTCCTCGACCGCCAGCGACCAGATATGCAGCAGCGGTGAGACGCCGGTCGTGGCTGCGAAATAATCCGACTTCCCCCAGAACCAGAAGTTGGACGAAAAGATCTCTGTCGACAGCAGCGCCTTGGCGAAGTCGATCAGCTGGCGAGGAAAAAGCAACAGCCACGCCGCCACCGAGCTGACTAGCAGCACGGTCAGGAGTGCCGGTGCGATTCGCCTGATCCGGCGCGCATAAAAGCCGCCGATCGAGAGCCGGCCGCGCGCTCCCTCGGCGTAAAGATGGCCGGTGATCAGGTAGCCGGAGATGACGAAGAAGATGTCGACGCCGGTAAAGCCACCCGGAACGTGCCGCAGGCCCGCGTGGAAAAGGACAACCGGAACAACCGCCAGCGCCCTCAGACCATCGATATCGGGGCGATAATCGCGGGGGGTGTGCTGCGATTGCGAAATTGAGGCAGTCGCGTCCACGAGGGACTAATCAGGCTTGCTTCGGGTTGTGATCACCAGCGAGCCGAGGCGCCGCCCTCCATCAGCTCGCATTCGCGGCCAGACCCTCATGAGCCACCCCAAACCCACTAGACAGCGAGACCAGACGCCACGCATTGAGCGCCTTACCCGGCGAAGTGTCACAGATCCACCCTCCGCCGCAGCTTGGTTCGGCCAATCAAGCAACCGCCGCTTTGCATCCTCGCAATCGCGGCCCTGGAACGCCGATTCTTGTCCATGTTCCGCGAATTGGGCGAAGGTAGTTCTGTCGCCCCAGACAAGTATGCGGTTTAGCCGCTGCGCTCTCTCTTTCGGTCAAGGGCGTTTTTGATCAGCCGAATGGGACTCAGTTCAATGCCAGTCAGGTTTCTCGTTGAATTTCGCGCGTGCCGGCGCACGAGAAGGGTGATGGCATCAATCCGATCAACGCGGGTATCGGTATGCATCGCATTGGCGAACCAGTCGGCGTCTTCACCGAAGCGAAGTAGCGGATCAAAGAGTCCGTTACGCTGGAACGCTTGCCGGCGGTAGAGTGCGGCACCGATATAGCAGGTAAAGCTTTCCGCTGGGCTCCCGACAGCTTGAAAGGCGCCATCTTCGCCTTGCTCCATCAGTTGCGCTCTTCCGATCACTACGTCGGTCTCTAGGTGCTCGTCGAGCCACATGAGCTGAGCATCGAGCTTATGCGAAACCCACAAGTCATCAGCGTCCAGGAAGGCGAGCAGATCTCCCGAAGCGGCGCGTATGCCGAGGTTGCGCGCCGCAGCGGGACCGCCATTGGCTTGGCGAAGCAAACGCACTTCCAGTGGCAGGGATGCGACTGCTTCGGTGAGCGCATCGGTAGACCCGTCGTCGACAACGATGATCTCAAGCTTGGGGTAGTTTTGCGCGAGCAAGGAAGCAATCGCTTCAGGAAGCATATGCGCTGCATTGAACACCGGGATGATTACGCTGACCAATGGCCGTGCCAGCGACTGGCTGGACGACGCCGGCACGCGCTCGGGCCGCTCCAGCAGCCGATTGATCGCTTTTGGCGCCCGGTTGGGATCGGTGCCGAGAACCATGCGGAAGGTCGGCAACCGCTGCAACTGAGCTTCGATGAAGTCCATGGTATCCTGCCCGGCGTGAGGCAACTGGGCCATGGTGGTATAGGAAGCAGCACCAATCAGCTGCGTCGGCTCGATAGGTTCGAACCTGGTGTCTGCGGCTTCGCCAAACTGGGGCGTCACAACTGCGCGTAGCGGCAGCTCATGCGTCACCTCATCGAGGTACATCACTGCTTTTTCGCCGCCCTCTGTGTTGGTGCCTCCCAACAGCCTGGGGTTGAATCGAGCAAAGCGATCAGTGTCGCCTGCGTTGACTTTCGCCGTCCGGTAGAGGCTGTGCGCAGTCACCGTCTGACCAGTTGTCAGCAGAACATAATCATCACCGGCATAGGCGAATCCTTGGCCAAGACAGGTCAACGCGGTCGTGGACTTTCCGACCCCTCCCTTGCCCGTGATCAGCACGCCACCGGCCGCCGTGCCGACCGCGGCCGCGTGGACTAGCTGAGCGCCTCGCCTTCGCGCCCACCAGTGAAAAAGGGTCCGAAAGGGCGAAGCCTGCGTCCAGTAGGGAAGCCCCTCAGTGCTCCGAATCCAGAACACACCTTCGCCATTTCCCAGATCAAGCAAATTCAGCGAGTATTCGCTCCAATGAAAGGCGCTCCGGATCCGTTGGCTTTGAAAGCTCCAAATATCCCCCCGGTCGCTGAAGCAATGCTGCTCGACCGGTGGTGGGCACATGGCAACCCCGGTGCTTGCGCTGTCCCAAATGTGAAGCACCAGCTCCGGCGCTACCGGTTCGACGACCGCTCGGTGCGCGAGCGCAGGAAAGAGCAGCCGCTCTAGCACCGCGCTCGCGAAGATGAAGCGGATTACCATACCGGCAATCTCAACATGCCGGACGACCGCGTCTCCGCGAGCCTCGGCCATCCCGGCGAGTGCGAGGACGCGCCTGAAGAAGCGCAACTGTTCTGCTTCCGAGCGAGGCAGCAAATCAGAACGATGCCCTGGAAGGATCATGCGTTTATGACTTGGTCGGCAGCAGGCGCCGCCGCGTCCATCGAAGTGCGTGACGTGGCAGATGGCGACGATTGCCGTTCGTCGCAAACCGAGCGACAAAAGCCAAGAAGTTGAGCAATGATTGCTCGCTATCGCCGCCTTGCCGCGCAAGGTTTGATTGGAAGGCTCGCTGCTCAATCGCCTCCACCAGGCTAGGGCGGGCTGCCACCGCCTCGGCTGGCACGGCAGCGCCGACGTGGTCGCGCAGATATTCGAGGCCACTGGCTATCCGATGTTTCAGGCGCATTCTTGACGCAAAAGCGAGTAGATCGCCCCAATCAATATTTCCGGCCTCCCGGCGCAGGATCATCGCGGCATCGACCACCCATCGGATCGGCGACATTATGTTCGGTCGAAGACCGTGAACGAGGACGTGGAAGAGAAGGTCGGAAGTGCTCGGTCGAACGGTCGCTACACCGCCGATGGTGCACGGCACCGCGCGCGTCCAAAAACGCTCATCCGCTGCCGACGAGGCGAAATCCTGATGGAGCCGCCAGTGCAGGTCAAGCTCGCCATGAAGCGGGTGATAAAGAGCAATGCCGGGTGCAAGCTCCATCAGATCGCGCTCACCGCGTTCACGCCAATACCGGGCCACCTGCGCATCTGAATGCCATCCACCCTCCCGGAGCACCGCCAACGCGTCGGCAGCGCGCTCGCGCGGCACATACAGATCAATGTCCGACATCGGTCGCAGTGCCGCGCTCGGGTAGAAGTCCACCGCCAAGGCTAAGCCCTTGCTGATCATAGCGTCCATACCGGCGCGGCGCAGAATGGAAATCGCTTCTCCGCCGCGGCGCAAGTGAGTCTGCGCTTCGCACCAGCTATAGCGATAGATGCCTCGCAGGCGCGCCATCAACGGATCATCGAAGCCGACTCTCATCAGGTTGGAGTAGACGAGAGGAAGCAGCCGGAAGCTGCCGCCCTCGATCGGGCCATCGAAGTCTACCCGCTGAAGCCAGTCCACAAAGGCGCCCCGCGCCGGCTCACCCTCCACGAGCGCGGCGATGAGAAGCAGCTGCTCGGTCTCGTCCGGCCATAGCCGCATACTAGTCACTGCGCTGAGCTCTTCTCCGTGCCACCACGCTCCGTAGCACCGCTAAACTGTTTGGGTCAGTCGCGGCCCGATTTCGCGTCATGTTTGTCGAATGGACGCGCCGAAAGAGTACCGTCGCCTCACAACTCGCCTGGCGCAGAGCGACTTCATCCGCGCGCGCGACCCAATCTACGGTCTCAGCGCTGCGCAATCGCTCGTCGAACCAACCGACCCGCTCGAACGCTGGCCTCCTTACCAGCATCGCCCCTGCAAGTCGGCCTGGTTGTTCCGGACCTGACGACGGCGCGTCGGCGGCCGGTCTGCCGAGGCATTGTCGAATGCGGCCGAAGACAAGCTCGGCATCCGCTGCCGCCATCACCGCCAGCCGGCACGCCAAACTCTCCATCGGCCACACATCGTCGGCATCAAGAAAGGCGAGCACGTCACCGCCGCTCGCCGCGACGCCTCTGTTTCGCGCTGCAGCGACGCCTTGGTTCGACTGAGCGATCAGCCGAACCTGGTTGCCGAAGCTTGCCGCCACCTCATCGCTGCCGTCGTTCGACCCATCGTCGACGATGATGATCTCGAATGGACGGTATGATTGGTTGATGACGGAAACAATCGCCGCCCCGAGGTAGCTAGCCTGGTTATGACAAGGGATGACGACGCTGACCCTATCCATTCCGGCTCAGCTTTGGGCTGGGCTGCTAGGCGGCTTCGGTGCGGGCCACCCGACTTCGTCGACGTCGTGCACCGGGTCGAGCAATAGCATGTCAGCGAGATCGGTGTGGACACCCAAGACGGGCTCGTTGAAGGAGCCTTTGACCGCCCACACCACTTCCCCGCCGGCAAGGTCATTGGCAGGACCAGGCCGGATCAGATCATGCTCGACAAGGGTGGAGACAAATCGCCGGACGACATCGAGCGCCTGCTCATGTGTCAGCTCGAAAAAGCTGGCGAGACGGTCGGCTACCACATGAATCCTGGCACCGCGCTCAATCAAGCTCCAGATTAGGACGGCGCTATCTGTACAGTTGAAATAATGACCGCTGCCGTGATGCATGATGATCGTCTCGTCGTCGATCGTCTCGCTCACAACGAGAGGCTCATTCACGATATATGCTTGTTCCTCAATCAAACTCTACACCCGCATCGAAGGCCCGTGGACGGACAGAATTTTTAGTGCTCGCGAAAAATAAATCAAGCCGGCGATCGATGCGACAAATACCTGTAAAATAAAAAATACCGGCGGCCGCTCGCACACGAATATAAGGTTCGCCTAAGCTGGATTTATAGGAGGCAATCCAGACAATATGCTCAATAGTTGAGTTGACGGTCAGTGCGATTGAGTGTTCATCCGGCTTTTCCAAATCGAGGCCGCAGCCTCCTTGACGCGTGGCCTGATCAGTTTGAATGCCTTCAGAAGTATTAGGCAGTTACATGTGAATTGAGGTTCTGCCGCTTGGCAACCCGTCGAGAAGCGTCAGTGCGTCGCGGCGGAGATAGTTCTTCCGCATCGCCTTGCGGACCATTCGCGGGGTGATAGTGCCGTAGTCGAGGCACTCCTTCAGCATCGTGAAGAAGAGCTTCTCTTGGCGGGAATCGGGGTGCGCCTGATGCACGGGCGTCTGTCTCGGCGGCCCGCGCAAAATGCGACGAGCCAGGCGCTTTAGCGTTTCACGAGATGCGATAGGCGGCGGGGCATGCCGCTGATGGTCAGCGAGCAGGCCGGTCTTCCAGGGCTGGGTCTCGATTCTGGTAATGTGTAGCAGCTTCGTCTGCGGCGTCAGGGTGTCACAGTGGTTCCACTCGTCCTCGAGGTGACCAATGCGCTGAGGCGCCTCGTCGAGTAAGGCAAGGTAGGCTCCGAGCTCCCGTTTCAGCGCGAAGAGCTCCTCCAATTCTTCCTCCCACCGCCAGTGCGTCAGCCGTTCACAATCGAGCAGCATCACCGCCGATGAGTTGAGTCGGCGGCCCTCGCGCCACTCCGCTTTTTGGCAACACAGGATTGCGCGGTCGTCCATCTCGCGGGAGAGCAGCTCCCAGACGTCGCCCACTGCAAATACATCAGGGTCGATGACCAATGCTCGCCCTCGGAAATTCAGCATTGCCGGCACCATCCGACGAAGCGGCTGGAAGGATTGAAGATCGCGCCTCCGCCAGACATTCGGCTTGAGACCCTCCCACCAGATGAACTTCTGCCCGTCGCGCTTGCAGAGAGCCGGGGTGTCCTCGAGCCGGAGAATACGAACGTCGAACCGGTCCGGGCTGCGAGACCGCGATTTCAGCGAGTGGGCGCCGACCAAGGCTGCGATCATCTGCTGATCGTTCGTATGGATGACCACCGTAGGCTTCGGGACCGGTGCAATCATGGCGAGCCCTTTAACTGCCTCAGACGGTGCCCCGCTCCGAAAAGCGGATCTCGTTGTGCGCGCCGACAGCTTCCGACTGATCGAAAGCGAGAGCGGTAAGTAGCTCGACCTCGTGAAAGGGGTCTTTCCAGCGGTGTGATTTTTGCCCGCTGGCAGACGGTACCGGGAGCCGTCGCAGAAATCGTCTTCGCGCTGGTCGCGCAATAGCGCCTTTCGGAAATTCATGGACACCGCCATGCTGTGTGTCGAGCAGATGCTCGCGGACGAATGTCCACTGCTCATCGCGGGCACCAAGATATCGGGCGCGTGCCTCGGGATCGACAGCGTCGTGGTGGCTCAGCACGTGCAATGCATGGACTGCTTCGAGCTGGACCCACCAGCTTCGATGGCTCGGCGCACCTTCCTCCAGCCAGGTGCACCCATCCGCGTTGACGGCAAAACGGAAACCACCCTCGCCATGGCGGGCTAACGATAGACAGAAATCCGTCAGCTCGCGGCTCCGTGCGAGCGCCTGGCGTTTAAGATCGGGGCTGCACTTCGCCTGCGCGAGTGCTCGAGCCATTTGAAACTGATGGCCAATCCATACCAGTCCGGCAACCGGATGCCAGTCTCGCCGAAACGTAAACGGCATCGCTCCCGAAGGATCGATCAGACGCTCTGTCACCAGCCTAACGAGTGTATCGAGCCGCTCGAGACACCTCCCCTCCGCGCCGCTGCTGACGAATGCTGAAAGCGTCGCGATGGCGTCGCCCTGCGTATTGATTTCCTTGAGGTTGGGCAAACGCGCCAAAGGGTCCTTGCCGTCGCGCGTCGGCAGTGGACGATCCCTGTAGCGCGCAAGATCGCGGCGATAACACCCCCAATAGCCCGCGTCGTTCTCATCCCAGGCGACGGTGTCGAGCCAGTCAAGAGCGCGGTTCGCCCAAAGATCGGCATTCGGCACGATCGCGCCACCGAGCCTGAACGCTCGTGCGACATAGGTGATTCCGTGGGGATGCTTCAGACCTTCCCACAGCGGCCGGCCTGTCCGATCGACGAGGGCGAAGAACCCGCCATGCTGCCGGTCCCACATCGCGTCCGTGAGGAAGCTGAAACCATGGCGGGCAAGTCGGTCGCACCCCTCGCCCGGCAACAGTCGATCCAGGATCACAAAGCAAAGCGTTGTGCGGGCAGCGTGTTCGAGGCTCTTGTCATGCGGCCCACAGGGTCGCCACCGTTCGTCGAAGTCTACGAGGAAACCGCCGTGCTCCTCGTCGATGCAGTGCCTGAGATAAGGCGTCATCACATGGCGCCGAAGTGCATCAACTGCCTCCTGCGCAATTGGGGTCGATAGGCACTGCGGTCGTTCTACGCTATTTTGCATGGCCGCCCTGTCGAGAGCAGGGTTACCGTCGAGCGCTTTCTTCATCATGCGCAGGGTCCCAGCTCTTGGAAGGTCGTGACGCGCGTCATGCTTGTTTTCGGGCGTTTCCGATCGATCAACGCAACTACGAAGGGGAAAGCACGTCAGCGGAAGATCGTCCACGGTTTATTGCCCATGGCCTCGCCGCTCAGTCGGCTTGTCCTCGGTCTGGACCAGAGCCGCCGTGATCTCTGGGCCTTCCAGCCGAGCAAGGTACCCCGAGGCAGCAAGGGAAAGATGCGCGTAATCAACTGCCATCAGAACCTGTTCGCCCGGCACCTGAGCGAGGCAGCCGCCCAGACTGCAAAGCTTCGCGATCGGTCGGATCAGAGTAAAGTCGGTAGCGCCGGCATAGCGTGCCGCCAGCGCTCGATCGGTCCGAAAAGTCGCCTGATCCAGGCCGATCGCAACCCGCCGATGGTCCCTGCCCCAATAATGCTTTGCGACGATGGCCGGCAGAGACGGATACCATTCCGGTAAAGGCCCGAATAGGATGACATGGCGCACGCCATGGCTATGAAGCCAGCGGGCGATGGCGTGCCAGTCGGTTGCCTCGTGATCTTCCTTCTGCCCCATGATGACCGTCTCGGGATGCGCTTTGGCAATGAATCGGCGCGCAAAGCCGTTGCTGGCGTCACAAGCCCCGCCCGGCGTCCACTTGCCGGCGGCATGCAACGATGGCGGGCAGCCGCTCGTTCCTATCTGTGCGAACGGACCCGGCAGCGCCTGCCTGAGCCCAATTGCGATAGACCGCGCATGTGAATCGCCCCAGACGAGCACTTTCGCGCCGGCGGGCGTGCAGCCCGGCGAAATCGCTGGCTTCAGCGCCGCCCGGCGCCAATCGTAAAAATCGCACTCGTGGCTGAAGGATGTTTCTGGCCCGTAACGATGTAAGTCGACATAGTCTTCCACGAAACGCCGTTGCGGATCGCGGTTCGCGTATCGCCCGGGCAAGCCATCGATCGCAACATACGCCCCGACCGCGCCTAGCGCGATCATCATCGCGACCAGTTGTCGTAGCGACGTCCAGCGTCGGGATGGGATCTCGATGAGCCTGTAGGTGAGCGCGGCGAGTACTACCGCCAGCAACACCATCGCCAGCCGCACCCATCGATTTACCGTCTCTTGGAAGTTGAGGATGAAAGGAAATGCCAGGAGGGGCCAATGCCAGAGATAAAGTGGGTAGCTGATCAGGCCTAGACCTACGAACGGACGCCAGGCGAGAATGGTGCGATTAGCCCAGACGGTCGGCCCCGCGCCGATAATGAGGGCAGTTCCCACAACCGGAAGAAGCGCCCGCCAGCCCGGAAACGGCGAGGTCCGGGTAAACAGGATGCAGCTTGCCAGGATCATGGCAATCCCGATGAACGGCGCGGCTTCCCGCGCTCTCGGATGACTGACCGGGAAGAAAGCCACGAGTGCGCCGGCCATCAGCTCCCAAGCGCGGCTTAGCGGAGAGTAATAAGCTGCCGCCGGGCTAAGCGGTGTCAGCCAGAGTGAATAGGCTAACGACGCTAAGGCGACAGCCACCGTCAGCGCGCGGAATCGGACCGCGAGGATCATCGCTACTGGCCATAACAGGTAAAACTGCTCCTCGATTCCGAGCGACCAGAGATGAAGCAGAGGCTTGTTGGCTGAAACTGGATCGAAGTAGCTGACGTCGTTCCACAATACGAAATTCGACAGGAAGAAGGCGCCACCGGCGACATGCCGACCCAGCGACCGATATTCGTTCGCCAGCAGAAGAAACCAGCCGCCTACCAGGACGGCCGCAAGAACGACAATGAGTGCCGGGAAAATCCGCCGCACCCGTGCGGCGTAGAAGTCGGCTAATCTGAAACTGCCTTGGTCAAGCCTCCGGGCAATGATGCCCGAGATGAGAAATCCCGAGATGACGAAGAAGACATCGACGCCGACAAAGCCGCCGGGAACCAATGTCGGCACGGCATGATAGAAGACGACCGCGCCGACTGCGAAGGCGCGCAGCCCGTCGATCTCCGGACGATACTCTCCATGGGTCGGTCGCACCTAAGATTACGACCCTGCGTCGCGGCAACCTGATCGCTTCATTGACCTCCCTTCGATCATGCGGACGACGATAGCTCGATCGACTGAGGCCGACAGGCACACTCGCACGGCTCTTGCTACCCCAAAACGCGCGTTCTCAATGTCCTATTTGCGCTGGGAGGATCCGGCAATGTGCAATCATTTCCGCATTTCGCGATAGAGGCGGCTAGCGATCCGGACGAGGCGGGATGCCCGGCCCGTCAGCCGGGACCAGAACCAGGCCGACCGACGCAACAGCGGCGCGAGCTCGGGAAAGGTTCCTGCCAGATCCTCTCGGCGCAGATCATCAAGCTTGCGCGCCATCTCCATGAATCGTGTGATGTCTCCTGTACGATGTTCCGCCTGCATGTATGCCAAAACACCGTTCAGTCGTGCTTCGAGCTTTATCGGATCACCCTCCGATAGGCGAACGGACCGGAGGAAGCGCCTGATCCCGTCTCGTGCTTTCCGCTTCAACGCAAACGATAGGATCTGCGTGCGGTAGAAAGGTGGCTCTTGCAGCGAATGCAGGTGGAATGAATCGGCTGTCGCGCCGCACTGTGTCATCAAAGCCCACAGCAACTCTGGCAGCGTCAGAATATTGAACACCGAAACGGTGATGCCAAAGGAAAGCTTGGCGTGCGGACAGGCATGTCGCAGTGAGGTGACGTTCGTTGTAAAGTTTAGCCAATCGAATTCTTTGCGAATAAATTCGCCGCGTGCGCCAGCGCCGTCGACGCTCGCTTCGACCGACAACCGCGGGAAATGCGACCACAGGTCAAAGATGCTGCGGCCCTGCACTCCCGTGACCGATAGATTGCTGGTGTAGATCAACTCGACGTCGGTCCGCCCGCGCGAGATCAGCATATCGAGCAGGGCATAGTGCTCGGGCATGAGAAGCGGCTCGCCGCCGGCGAAGTAAATTCTCTCAATCTCGTCGAGACCGCTCGCAATCTGGGTCTCGAAGTGCGCCAGATTGTCAAAGCTTCTGATCTCAGCCTTGTCGGATGCGACCACGCCGATCGCCTTGCCATCGACGAACCATTTCGAGCTGGCACCGTGCCAGCACGTCCGGCATCGGAAATTGCATAGATTGGACAAGCGCAGGTCAAGATATTTGGGAAAAGCGGTTGCAAGCGGCGCCGACTGCTCGTCGCGGGCGACGAGATCGGCATAATCGAGCTTTTCGAGGCGGAGGCTCCCACTTTCGTGCCGTTCGCGGTCGGCGCATTTCCAACAAGCTGCTATGGGCTCGCCCGCAATAAATTTCTCTCGAAGCGTCGCGAGTTCCGATCCCGTCCATACTGTCTCCAAGCTCGTCGTCCGGACGTTGCCGAGATCACCCGAATACTCGCAGCATGGCGAGATCGATCCTGCAGCCGAGATGTGAAGACCAACGAAGGGGAGCGAGCAGAAACCGGGCGGCAGGCTGCGCTCGGCGAGACTCGCAGCGATATGCGCGGGATCCGTTCGCTTCGCCGAAAGCACGTTGGGCTACTCCATTGTCTGGGGGACGAAACCGCCATGCTTCTGGTCGACCCAGTGCCTGAGGTATGGCGTCACCAAGTGACGCCTAAGCGCATCCTTAGCCTGTACGGCCGTACGCATGAAGCGAGGCTGCGGCCGCGATTGTACACCGAGCGCATCGGAAGCCAGCTCGATTGCGCGGTCGAGCACGCTTTTTATCGTCCCAAGCTCACAATGATGGTCACTCCGGCTTATCCCCCGAGTTATGCTCGATCATTCGGCCTCTTCCACCACGCATTCTATCCCAACACACACAACCCGCAATGTCTGCTATGGGTCGATAGCCGCCCGTCCCTTTTTCTGCACTCGCTCCGCTCGCATCCGCTGGGCTTCTTAGGAGAGGCGAACCGCCTTTCTAGAGGCCCGTAGAGCCTCGCCCGGCGCCCTTAGCCGACATTCGCTGCCTTCTGTGCCGGCCCGTTATTCCGTCCCTGGAACGAGGGGAGCGAGAAGCCGTTATACTGTCACCTGGCCGAGACCAAAGGCCGGGAAATAGGAGGGATCATGTTTAGAGCCACGAAAGAGCTTTCGGTAGCAATGGCCATCGCACTTCTCGTAACGGGCGCTCCGTCATTGGCGCAAATGAACTCTTCGACGACCGCGACCAAGACGGTGACAAAAAGTAGTTCAAGCGACACGGATGCATCTGCGACTACGAAGTCGACCGTCCGCAACAAGACCGTGGTCAGGAAGCGCCACGTTCGCCGTCATCACCATCCACGGCACAAGGTAGTGCACAAGACTACGACGACGACAACGGACGCCACCACGGCGAAGTAATCGGCGCGCAAGCGAACGAGAGGCTGTGGTCGTTCAGTTGCCATGGCCTCTCTTCGGCTCGACGTAGATTACGGCACAGCCTCAAGTACTCTCGCGTTCAAAATAGCTAGGTCGCTAGGTCGCTCGGACACGGGCCCTTGCATGAAGTGCCGCCTGTAAACGTCAGCCGGGCCGATGCGGCAAACGCGGCTTTGCCGCGTAACGCTTCACTAACCATCAATCGATGGATGAAAGCTCCGGCCCCCGGCGTTTGGCTGATGAACCTCGACGCCAAAAGCACCCGATGGGGAAAAGAAATTATGAAGCGATGCTATTCGTGGACGGTCGTAAGATTCGTGACATATGCCTGCGGCGTTGTCGCAGCGACCGGCTGTGCGGCGAACGGTAAATCACCTTCGTCTTTCGTTGCGATGCAAGGTTCCACCGTCGAGTCTTGCTGTGCGACGAATCATTGGATTATATTCTTTGACGGTCGCAATTCGGGTATTACTCCGGAAGGCGAGAAAATCCTCGTTAATGTATTAAGTGATTACCGGAGAAGTCATTCGACGGCGATGAAGCTGGTCGGATATACTGACAGGTCCGGCAGCGGGGCGCACAATCTGGTATTGTCGCAACGACGCGCCGATGCGGTAAAGGATTGGATGGTCGCGCACGGGATACCGGCGGCCGTCATTACCACAGAGGCCCTTGTGGAAAGTAGTCCGCTCGTCGAGACAATCGATGGGGTGCGAGAGCCACAGAGTCACCGCGTCGAGATCGGCTTCAACGAGGCTAGATAGCTGAGAATCTCTCAATAAGGCCGTATGTAAGCTGGGCAGCTATTGCCGCCAGAAGTGACGGCTTTCGGGAACGCAGCGTGTGCTCGCGAGCCATCCAGCCAGGCTCTAGGCCGATTTCAGCGAGATAAGGACGGCGCGGGCGCCGCGGCGATCCGGCCAGGCCTGAGGCGGCGGTCAGCCGATCAGCGCACCCGCGACGACGCGGTGATGCTCGACCTGCTCCGGCTTGGCCAGCAGGAAACGATCATCCTCGGGATAGTAGCGCGCGACCGCGGGATCATCGCCGGCGAAGGCGATGATCGCGTCCATCGATTCCCACCAGCTCAGTGTCGTCACCTCAGTTGTGCCATCCGCAAGCCCGCGCATCAGCATCTGACTGCCGAGATTGCCGGGCGTCGACGCGTAATTCTTCAGCCCGGTCGCTGCGATATAGGCGACATACTCCGTCTCATCCGCGCTGCGGATGCGCGACGACCAGCGTCGCAGGATGACCGTCGCTGCGCTCATGCGCCGTCCTCCACCGAAAATTCAGAGATGGAAACGCGCGTAATCCTGGCGCGTGGCATTGGCCAGCAGCTCGCTGTATTCGGCGAATTGCGCCGCGCTCGGCGCGACGCTGCCGATCACCGGATCGGGCATCCGGTCGAGCGAGATCAGCGCCACCGGGCAAGCCGCCGGCACAAGCTGCGAGCCCTGGCCGACCTGCAGCGTCGTCAAGATGCCGTACATCGTGCCGCCGACGCTCGGGCGGACGATGCTGGGGCGGCCGAGCATGATCAGGCGATACTGCCCAACCTCATTGGTCACGAGATAGATGTGGCCGGAGAGATTGGGCATCGAGACATGCCCGGCCTGCTCGAAATGCGCGTCCTGCCGTTGCGATTCGGCAAAGCCGAGATGGCCGGCATCGTCGAGCCAGCGGATCGTCGTCAGATAGGTGTAGAGATTGCCCGGCGTGCTGAAGCTCGGGCGCAGGGTCAGATAGGTCCCTTCGATCCAGCGCACCGCGGCGCGCGAATAGGCGCCCAAATTCTCCGGCGCCTGCTGCGCCGGTCCACTGGCGGTGGCGACGCCGCGCAATGAGGTGCCGAGTGCCTCCTCGAGACGAATCGTCGATGCGAGGGTGAAGGGTCGGGTGCCGGCCAGCGCCTTTTCCAGGGTCGACAGGCTGATCTTGGCCATATCGGCGAGCGCCTGGCGCGACAGGCGGCGGCGCGCGAGCTCCTCGCGCACGCGGTCGCCGACGTGCCGGTTTTCGGTCTCGACCAGTTCGGTATCGGTCATGCGCCCCTTGCTCCCGGACATATCCGCACAAATCCGCACAGCGCGTCAAGCAAGGTGGACAGTATCGCCGTGTCTCGCCGGCCGATGCAGAGACTGGGCAAGATTGCTCGTGGCTGTGCGGCACGCGCTGTCCCTAATGGCGAGGCTCCACCCAATTGATGGAGCCGACCATGTCATTCCCGCTCTCCAGGAAAGTCCTTCTGCTCTCGACCGCCGTCGCGATGGCGGTGGTGCCCGCCGCGCTGATCTCGACCCGCTCCTTCGCCGCCACGACCGCCGAGCAGGAGGACGACGGCCCCGGCAGCGGCACGCTGATGCTGCAGGCCAAGGGCGTCGCGACCAGCCTGCCGGCGGTGCGCCTCGGCACCGACATGGACGTCACCGTTTCCGGGACGGTCGCGCGCGTTCGCGTCACCCAGGCATTCCGCAACACCAGCAATCAATGGGTCGAGGCGACCTATCTCTATCCGCTGCCGGAGGACGGCGCGGTCGACAGCCTGAAGATGGTCGTCGGCCAGCGCGTGATCATCGGCAAGATCAAGCAGCGCGAGGAAGCGCGCCAGACCTATGAGGCCGCCAAGGCCAAGGGCCAGAAGGCCGGCCTCGTCGAGCAGCAGCGCCCGAACATGTTCACCAACAGCGTCGCCAATGTCGGGCCGGGCGAGACTGTCCTCATCTCGATCGAATATCAGGCGCCGGTCCGCCAGCTCGACGGCAAATTCTCGCTGCGCCTACCGCTCGTCGTCGGGCCGCGCTACGTCCCGCCGCACAGCCTGACCAGCACGGCTGCGGTCTCCGATGCGCAGAAGGTGACGGCTGCGCCGGTGCTCGACCCGCAGCTTGGCGAGAAGCTCAATCCGGTCTCGATCACCGTGCAACTCGCGCCCGGCTTCGAGCCGGCCAATCTGATCAGCGCCTATCACCGCATCGCGATCGATGGGTCGGGCGAGCAGCGCAGGATCCGCCTGGTCGACAGCGAGGTCCCGGCCGATCGCGATTTCGAGCTGAGCTGGCGATCCGCCGCGGCCAATCCGACGGTCGGCCTCTACCGCCAGCATCTCGGCAACCACGACTATGTCATGGCGAGCGTGATGCCGCCGGCGCCGGCGACGAATCTCGTCATCCCGCCACGCGAGATGGTGTTTGTCATCGACAACAGCGGTTCGATGGGCGGTGAATCGATGCAGGAGGCCAAGGCGAGCCTGGTCCATGCGCTCGGCACGCTGCGCCCGCAGGACCGGTTCAACGTGATCCGCTTCGACGACACGATGACCCAGCTGTTCGAGCACAGCGTCGCCGCCACCCCCGATCAGGTCCAGCTCGCGACCCGCTTCGCCCAGGGCCTCGAAGCCGCCGGCGGGACCGAAATGCTGCCCGCGCTGAAGGCGGCGCTGGCCGATGCCGCGGCCAGCGGCGACGCCGCGACGGTGCGCCAGATCGTGTTCCTGACCGATGGCGATCTGTCGAATGAGGATGAGATGTCGGCGGCGATTGCGGCGGACGGCGGGCGCAGCCGCATCTTCCTGATCGGCATCGGCTCGGCGCCAAACAATTATCTGATGAACCGCATGGCGGTGATGGGGCGCGGCACCTACACCAACATCGGCTCGCCCGGCGAGGTCGTCACCAAGACGACCGCGCTGCTCGACGTGTTGCAGCGGCCGGCCGTGCAGAACCTCAAGGCCACGGTCAACGGCACCACGCTCGAGCTGACGCCCAATCTCCTGCCCGACCTCTATGTCGGCCAACCGCTGGTCCTGCTCGGCCGCACCGACAAGCTCGCGGGCTCGCTGACGATCAGCGGCACCCTGGGCAAGCGCCTATGGTCGTCGACGGTCAACCTGGCCGATGCGATCGAAAGCCCGGCGATCGCCAAGCTCTGGGCGCGCCGCAAGATCGACGACATCGAGACCGACCGCACCCGCGGCAAGATCGAAGGCGAAGCAGCCGACAAGGCGATCACCGTGATCGGGTTGGAGCATTCGCTCGTCACCAGCCAGACCAGCCTCGTCGCGGTCGACGAAACGCCGAGCCGCCCGGCCGGCGCGACGCTGACCCGCGAGGAGCTGCCGATCAACCTTCCCGCCGGCTGGAAATTCGACACCTTGTTCGGCGGCGATGCGGCGAAGGCGGCAGCCGACAATGCCGCGCACCCGAGCACCGAGAATGTCGCCGATCCGGCGGAAGCGATCGAGCTGCCGCAGACCGCGACCGACTTCGAGCGCAAGATGATCACCGGCCTCGCCCTGCTGCTGTTCGTCGCCGGTGGGCTGACCATGCTCCGTCGCCGCACGGTGACGGCGTGAGCCGGTCGATCGCGCTCCCTCGAGGCCGCGAGCTTGCTCGCGGCCTCGCCCGCACCCTGCTCGTCGGCCTCGGCCTGATCGGGCTGGCCCAGCTTGCGATCGGCGCGGTAATCCCGGTCAAGGCGGTCGTCGCACAGATTCTGCTCGAACGCGCCTTCGAGAAGAGCGTCGCGATGCACCAGCCGCAGCGGCCATGGTCCTGGGCCGACATGGCGCCAGTTGCGAAGATCACGATGCCGCGCCTCGGCGTCTCGCGCATCGTCATCGACACCGGCTCCGGCCAGGCGATGGCATTCGGTCCCACCCTGCTACCGAATTCTGCGGCGCTCGATGAACTCGGCACCAGCGTCATTGCCGCGCATCGCGACACCCACTTCCGCTTTCTCCAACAAGCGCGGCAGGGCGACCTCATTCTCGTCGAGGGCCTGGACGGCGCGACCCGCCGCTATCGCGTCACCGGGCTGCGCATCGTCCGCTGGGACCGCTTTGCTATTCCCTCGGACCATTCAGGCCGCCGGCTGGCACTGACGACCTGCTACCCGTTCGGCGCGCAGGTCCATGGGCCCTGGCGCTACGTCGTCTACGCCGATGCCGAGCTGCGCTCTTGATCCCGGCGGGCCAGCCAAGCACTGCTGGCGGTGACAGGATCGAAGGGACGAAGGATGCGCATCGGGGTCTGCATTCCCACCTATGACCGCTATGGCGATGGCGCGGTCCAGCGCGATCTGATCGTCGAGGCGGAACGGCTCGGTTTCGATTCGGTCTGGTTCGGCGACCATATCCTCGTGCCGAGCTATGCGACCAAGCAGACCGATCCGCATTGGTACGACGCGGTCAGCACGGCGATCTTCGGCGCGGGGCTGACCAGCAAGATCGCCTTCGGCACCGATGTACTGGTCGCGCCCTATCGCGATCCGATCCTGCTGGCGAAGATGGCGGCGACCGCATCGGAGCTGTCGAACGGACGGCTGATGCTCGGCCTCGGCGTCGGCTATCTGAAGGGCGAATTCGACGCGCTCGGCATCACGCCCTATGAGCGGCGCGGTGCGGTCACCGACGAATATCTGCGCGTCATGCGGCTGCTGTTCGAGACGCGCGGGCCCGTCGCCTTCGACGGCGAATGGGTGAAATTCTCCGAGGTCGAATTCGGCCCGGTCCCGGCGATCGCGCCGCCGTTGCTGGTCGGCGGCAATCACGATCGCGCGCTGGAGCGCGCCGCCCGGCTCGGCGATGGCTGGCATCCTTTGTTCGCCTCGCCCGAGGTCTACGCCCGCGGCCATGCGCGCATCACCGAGATCCGGCAAAGCGAGGGCATCACCCGCCCGTTCACCTTTTCGTACAGCTGCCCGCAGACGCGGCTGCTGGCAGCAGGCGAGCCGATGCCGGCTGCCTTCGTCCAGAACACCGAGGATGCGCCGGCGGATTATGATTATGTCCCCGATACCGGCCGCGCGCCCGACGGCCGCCAACGCTTCATCGGCACCGCCGCGCAGTTGCACGACGACATCGCTGCCTTCGCCGCGGCCGGCGTCGACCAAATGGTGCTGCGCTTCGCCATGTCGTGGGACGATGAAGTCCCGCCCGACAAGATCGGCGCGCAGTGGCAGGCCTTCGCCGAGCAGGTGATGCCGGCGGTCCGCAGTCGCTAAGATTTAATGACTCGCAAACGCCAATGATCGGTCGAGCTGCTGACGAGTTCTTGGAGCCTCGCGGGCTGGCCTTATGCGCCTCTGCGCTTTGGCGGTGGCTTTGCCCTTACGGGCGCGGCTGCGCCGGCCCAGGAATCGTCCACGAGCTTGGCGCCGTTTCCGACGAGCTGCGCGGTGGCTTGATTGCGCTCGCGATCAAGATCGGCCGCGACGTCATTCGACAGGCAGAAAGGCAGTTGCGGCGTTGCGATCGCATGGCGGGCGCGAAGCTGGGCCGTCCATCGCGCTTTCAGCACTGCACCGGTGGCGGCGCTCTGAAATATCGCCGACCGGTAGAAAGCTGCGTAGTTGGCGTCGAAGGCACCACAAAACCATGATGGGCTACCGATCTCGGACGGCAAGGCGACCGGCGGGTCCTTGGCAGGCCGGCCTCTCAGCTTCGCGATCAGAGCCCTCTTCAATACCACGCAGGCTTCCGATTCCGGACCGGCGCGGTTTGCGCAAAGGTCCGCGTAAGAACGCTCAATTGTCTGAGGTTCGGCGGCGGCCCCTTCAACTTGTGCGGCTTGCTGCCGCAGCACTGGGATCGCTGCCGAAGAAGCCACTGGTCGCGCCGCTAATCTCACTGCGAAATTGTGGGTCCTGCCTCGACGTGCGGCACTGATCTGTTGGCGGGAGCCAGGGCGCTGGGACGCCAACCATGATTGGAGTGAAGCCTGATCTCGGATACGAACGCTGTTCGGGAACCACGCTCCGATCTCAAACATATTATAGATCTCGTCACCCACCTGCATCTTCGCGAGGGCCGCCGGGCTACCCGGATCAACACCCACGATAACTGCATGTCGAACCTTTGCGTCATCCGCCGGTTCAACTCGGAGTCCCAGATAAGCACCCGCTTGCGCGGCCGGTGAAACCAATGCGCCTTGCCCGAGCGCCTGGGCCGGTAGCAAGCCGTGCGACACGATAAGAAAGGCCGCTCCCAGGCGCGCGTTCCGCCACATCCGCCTCACTCCCGACCGACTACTGTGGCGTCACACATTGTGACTTGCTTCCCGGTTCACTCTTGCAACCGGTATAGCCAGCCGGGCGCGGTCGGTTGCGCCTTGCATCTTCCCTGGCTGCAGCGAGCTTCTCGAGATCAGCAGTCAGGGCTCTTCGCCGCGCGATCTCGGCCACGCTGCGCTGCTTCATCTCGGCTTCGTTGCGCTGTTTCATGGCCAGGACTGGCGCCGGCGAAATGTTCTCAACTGTGATGCTTGCCGCGCTCGCTCCTGACTGCGCCGTCTTGCGGGCATTCGCTTCGCGTGAACGCATAGGCTTGTCGTTGGGAGACCAGCTAATCCGAACGCTGGGCCCCAAATAGTTACGCGCGACATAATTTTCTGCATCCGAAGTAGACGCCATCACGCTGCAACCGCGATAGCCTCCCGTATCACCAGTCGTTTTGTTCGCATAATCGCGCCATTTTTCGTTTAGCTCAGGGTCAGAGTCAGAACTCTCGAGGATCGAATAGGTACTGGGATCGGATGCATTGCCATATAGGCACAGATACGTAGCAGAGAAAGCAGGACTAGAGAATAAGCCCATCAAGAAGTACGCAAGCACGAACTCGAGCAAAGGTCTAAAATATTTCCCGAGAAATGTCGGATCGACTCGCATGCCTTACCCCTATTTGATGGGCGATTACTTAATTTAAAAACCATAGGGTGCTAACACGATCAGCATGCCACCAATCAGGTCCATCCCGAAGGCAGCCGTTAGGCTGCACGGCCCAAAACCGCGCTGATTACTCAGTTCTGCGGCCATCAAAGCGCAGGCCGTAGTGACCGAATGTCATTGTCCCGTACGAAAGCCATCGAAGAGGATCCAGCTGAATAGGAGCGTCGCGGCTCCACTGATTATCGGAAATGGCTTCGCTCACAGATGCATCCGCCGGCTTCTGCCTTCACCAGCTCACCCGGCCATTCCTTGAACCTCCCCGGATCGTCGATTGTAATTTGCTCACTCCCCCGGACCACCGCTCCTCTATCCTACCTGCAGGGCCAATCCGCAATGACCGCAATGGGTCGATTGCAGTCGTCGCCGCCCAGGCGTTTAGGCTTGCTCAGGCCATCCGGATCCGGGCGCGATATTCCGAGGGCGAGCAGCCGATCCGGCGGCGGAACTCGGCGGCGAAATGGCTCGGATTGGCAAAGCCGACCTCGGCCGAGATTTCCTTCAAGGGGATCGTCGCGGAATCGAGCAGCGCCTTGGCCCGTTCCAGCCGGACCTGCGCGATATAGGCGTGGATCGTCGTACCGGTCGCCGCCTTGAAGCCGCGCATCAGATGGCGCGGGCTGATCGAGCAGCGCGAGGCCAGCTCGGCCATCGTCACCGCCCGCCCGTCGACCGGCTCCTCGACCAGCGCGCGGACCCGCTCTAGCTGCCAATGGGCAAGCTTGCCGGGGCGGCGCAGCGCCGGATCGCCGAGCTTGACGACGCGCGACAGCTCGAAGGTCAGCGAGGTCAGCAGCGCCTGCAACAGCGTGTCGGAATCGGGCTGCGGGAAAACGACCTCCTGCGCCAGCCGCTCCATCACCGCCTCGACGAAGGGATTGTGCACGCCGAGGAAGGTCGCGGTCAGCTCATTGGTCCATTCGGTAATGCCAAGCATCCGCTCGAAATAATCCGGCTCGAAGATGCAGGAGACGAAGGTCGCTTGGCCGCCGCTCGATTCGACGATGATCGGGCAATGCGGCGGCACGATCGAGATTTGCGCGACGCCGCGCGGATAGGGTTCGTTCGGCAGGCGCCAGCGAATTCGCTGCTTGTGCCGCATCCGGGTGAGCAGCCGGGAGACGTGATAGACTGGCAGGTCGTAGGTGATCGCCTCGGGCTCGTCCCATTCATAGGTGCGAACCTCGACGAGGACGTCGGGCATGCGCACCTGCGCCTTGACGGTGTGCCGCATCCGCGCCGTCTCGGGCACGACTTCGGCGACCTCATAATCGGCGAGGGAAACGCGGGATTCAGGCGGCGAGAGTGTGTCTAGTGTCGACATGACGCGTGGCGATATCGCCAATCCTCTCCTCCCCGCTCGCGTACCGCCTTTTTACCGGGCAGCGGTGTCGCTGAGCGGACAATCTGTCTCGAATTTGTGGGAAGGCTCTCACCCGGTCAACCGAGGAAAATAGTAATTATTGGCCATGTCATCAAAATAACGACATGATTTCCCGGCATCACGCCCGGCGCAAATCCCGCTTGCCTATCGGCCGAGCTTACCCTGACAAGCGGTTTCCACGCACGCAATGAATCGACGAAGGACTAGGGGATGCAGCTCTATTACGCGCCGGATTCGATCGCGCTCGCCTCGCATATCGTGCTGAGCGAATCCGGCCTGCCCTATTCGCTGATCAAGGTCGATCACCACATCCACGTCAACGAGGACGGCAGCTCCTATTTCGAGATCAACCCCAACGGCTATGTCCCGTCGTTGCGGCTCGACGACGGCCGGATCCTGCATGAAAGCCTGGCGATCATGCAGCTGATCGCCGACGGCGCGCCGGGAAGCGGGCTATGTCCGCCGGTCGGCGATCCGGCGCGCTATCGCGTGCTTGCCTGGGCGACCTATGTCTCGACCGAGATCCACCAGAAGTTCATGCGCTTCACCATGCCAGACGTGACGCCCGGCCAATTCGGCGCGATCGTCGAGCTGCTCAAGCAGCGGGTCGCCTATGCCGAGGAGCAGCTCGAGCGCAGCGCCTTTCTCGAGGGCGACGCGCCGACGATCGCCGACTTCTTCCTGTTCGTCGCGACCGGCTGGCTCAAATATCAAAATGTCTCGACCGAGCAGTGGCCGCACCTCCACCGCTACCGCGCGATCATCGGCGAGCGGCCCGCGGTGCAGAAGGCGCTGAAGGAAGAAGGGCTGCTCTAGCGCACGATGAACTGGCTGCGGTCGAGGATGCGGCCGCTGCTGTCGACCAGCGCGAGGCGATGCTGACCCGGGCCCGGCAGAACCATCGGCGATTCCGCGGCGATGCCGAGGTCGCGATCGTCGAGCACCAGCCGCTCGCCGCCGACCGCGCCGACGACGATCATCCGGATCCGCTGCCGGTCGATCGGGATGTCGGGATCGAGCGCATAGACCGTGCCTGACACCGGCGTGACGATGCGTGGGCGTCGCGCCGCCTGCGGCGCGGCGGCCAAACTCGTCTGGCCGGTGCCGGCGAGGAAGTAATCGGCGCGCGGCGGCTCGATCCCGTCGGCGAAGCGGACGATGCGGTGATCGATCCCGGCCGGCCGCGCCGGCGGGCGGCCTGGTCGATCGCGATGCAGCGCGAGCATGATGTCGCGCCAGACCGGCGCCGCGCCGCTGGTTCCCGAGACCCGGCTCATTGCATCGCCCTCGGCATTGCCGACCCAGACC
>Ga0068855_100001393_pt1 | contig 29968 bp, 26 predicted proteins | sample KBSCornC52_FD_66592 | JGI IMG/M metagenome (GOLD analysis project Ga0068855, IMG submission 66592) | Corn rhizosphere microbial communities from Kellogg Biological Station, Michigan, USA - KBS Corn C5-2 | ecosystem: Host-associated > Plants > Roots > Rhizosphere > Soil ... | reverse complement strand
GATCCGACGGCTGGCCATGAGATGTTTCCATGGACGATCACATTTAAGCACTGGGACGCAAAAGTACACACCTTTATCCAGAAGACCCAAACCAACCGGCACCACTTTCAATCACACCCGTCACGCCTCCGCCGGCAAAACGATGCTCGCCGAGGCCATGCTCATGTGTAGCGGCGTGATCGGGCGCATGGGATCCGTCGCCAACGGCACCACGGTTTCCGATTACCACGTCAGCGAAAAGCAGCACCAAATCTCCACCCAGGCTTCGCTGCTACACACCGAGTGGCAGGGCAGGAAACTGAACATCATCGACACGCCCGGCTATCTCGACTTCCTCAGCGAGTCGCTGGCCGCGTTGCATGCGGTCGACTTCGCCCTGGTGGTCGTGCACGCGCAGCATGGCATCGGTGTGGGCACCGAGCGCGTTTGGAAATGCGCAACGGATTGCGGCATCCCCAAAATCCTGGTGGTCAATGCGATGGACAAACCGAACACGCGCTTCGACGAGGTCCTCGCCGCGGCGCGGGAACATTTCGGGCACCGCGTTTTTCCACTGAACGTGCCGGCCAATCCCGGACCTGGCTTCAACCAGATCCTCGATGTCCTGCGCAGCGACCTCGTGACTTACGACGCCACGGGCCGTGGCAAATTCCGCGAAGACCCGGCGGTGGGTCCGCGGAAAGAGCGCGTCATGCAACTGCACCGCGAGCTCATCGAATTGATTGCCGAATCGGACGACACTCTGCTCGCGAAATTCTTCGACGAAGGCGGACTCTCGGAGGAAGAACTGCGCGCCGGGATTCACGCCGCGTTTCAGCGGCAACTCTTCATTCCGCTCTTCTGCATTTCGGCGGAGACCGACATTGGCGTAGCCCGACTGCTCGACTTCATCGCAAAGTACGGATCTTCACCGCAAGACCGAAAGGTCGTTACCGCCCATAACGGCAGCGACGGCGCCATCGAAGTTCCTCTCGATGGACCGGATCCGGTGGTGCAGGTTTTCAAAACGATGGCCGAGGAACACTTCGGCGAGATGTCCTTTTTTCGCGTCTATTCGGGAAACATTTCCACCGGCATGGAACTGTGGAATGCCCAGCGCAATCTCACCGAACGCATTGGCCAGATCTATGTACTGAACGGACACGACCGCGCCGCGGTGGGCAGCTTGCAAGCCGGGGATATCGGCGCCGTGGTGAAACTCAAGGATACCCACACCGGTAATACGCTCTGCGCCGCCTCCCACCCGGTGACGCTGCCGGCCACCGAGTATCCAAAACCGGTGACTCATGCCGCGTTGAAGACCAAGGCGAAGGGCGAGGAAGATCGCGTCGCCGCGGGCCTGGCGACATTGCATGACGAAGATCCGGCATTTCAATTTCACGTCGATCCCGAGTTGCACCAGACCGTCGTTTCCGCGCAGGGCGAGTTGCATCTCGAGGTGGTCGTCGAACGGCTTCGCCGCCGCTTCAACGTGCACGTCGATCTCGCCGAGCCCCGCGTCGCTTTTCGCGAGACGATCAAGATTCCCGCCGAGGCTACCTATCGCCACAAAAAGCAAACGGGTGGCGCGGGACAATTCGCCGAGGTGGCGCTGCGCATCGCTCCCGCGCCGCGCGATTCGGGAATCGTATTTTCCGAATCGCTTTCCGGGCAGGCCGTGGATCGCGTTTACGTGCCTTCCGTCGAGCGCGGCGTCCACCACGCCTGCACCGAAGGCATCATCGCCGGGTTCCACGCCGTGGACGTGGCCGTGGATTTTCACGACGGGAAAATGCATCCCGTCGATTCCAACGATATCTCCTTCCAGGTCGCCGGCTATTGGGCCTTCAAGGAAGCCTTTGCGAAAGCGAAACCCTGCCTGCTCGAGCCGATCCACAAGATCGAGGTCCGCATCCCGGAAGAATGTGTCGGCAAAGTGATGGGCGATCTATCCAGTCGTCGCGGGACCATCCTCGGCGTCGATGTGGACGGAGTTTTTCAAGTCATCCGTGCCCAAGTCCCGGCCAAGGAACTCTATCGCTACTCCAGCCAGTTGCGCTCGCTCACCGGCGGACGCGGCTTGCATAGCGAAGAGTTCAGCCACTACGCGGAAATGCCCCACGAGTTGGAACTGCGCATGTTGGAAGAAGCCAAAGGCAAGCGCGGCGGAAAATAGGTCCGGTGCACAAATCGGACCGGGCACTTGCGCTCCCGCGCAAACGGTCGGATGAGTAATCATGCACCCCGTCCACTTGCTCACAGGGGGATTAGGGAAATCACCCAGGAGTGATGTCACCTTCGCGAAATCAGCATGATGACATCGGCTCTTCCCCGGCATCAAAAGGCCATCGACGATGCAGAGAGTCTGCTCTTCTCGGACCAGCAACACCTTGGTTTCGCCAAGGGTCTATTCTTCGGCCGCTTTATCGCCGACTGGGTCATGCCCTACCCGACCCTGTCCACCGCCCAGCGCACCGAACTCGACGCGGTCCTTCCGGAACTGCGCGAATTTTTGGACGATACCCTCGATCCCGTGGCGATCGACCGCCACGCCGATATTCCGCCCGAAGTCATCGAAGGACTTGGCCGGCTGGGCGTCCTCGGCATGACCGCCCCGGCGGAATTTGGCGGACGCGGTTTCTCCCAGATGGCGTATGGATGCGTCCTCGAAGAGATCGGCTCCCGCTGTGCGTCCACGTCCGTTTTCGTGAATGCGCATCACTCCGTCGGCATTCGCGCGCTGCTGCTTTTCGGAACGGAAGAACAAAAACGCCGTTGGTTACCACCCCTCGTCGCAGGCCAGCAACTGGCCGCCTTTGCGCTGACCGAGCCGGAAGCCGGTTCCGACGCGGCCAACGTGCAGACGCGCGCTGAACCGAGCGCCGATGGCACGCATTACCTCTTGAACGGAGAGAAGCGATACATCACCAACGCCGCCATTGCGCAGGTCCTCACCGTCATGGCCCGGACTCCCATCCCGGGCGGCAACGAAACGGCCGTAACCGCGTTTCTGGTGACGCCGGACATGCCCGGCTTTACCATGATCGAACCGCGCATGGAAAAGCTCGGCATTCGTGGTACCGCAACCGCGCGGCTCGCTTTCCGAAATATGCGGGTGCCACGAGAAAATATCCTCGGGCCGACCGGCAAAGGTTTGAAAGTCGCGCTCAGTGTGCTGGATTTCGGACGCACTACTTTTGGGGCCTGCTCCACCGGCGCGGCGAAAGCTTGCCTGCGGCTGGCCGGCCTTCACGCCAGGCGCCGCCGCCAGTTTGGCCGCTCGCTGGGTGAATTCGAATTGGTGAAAGGCAAGATCGCCCGGATGGCGGCGCATACTTACGCCATGGAGGCGATGACCCGAGTGACGGCTTCACTCATCGATCGGGGGCTGGAAGATTACATGCTGGAAACGGCGATGTTGAAGGTCTTCACCACCGAAGCGCTGTGGCAAATCGTCAACGACACCTTCCAAATTTACGGCGGCTCGGCTTATTTCACCGACCTTCCCCTCGAGCGCATGCTGCGCGATGCTCGCATCAACCAAATCGGTGAAGGAGCCAACGAAGTGCTCACCTCTTTTATCGCCCTGGTCGGCATGCGCGGCCCCGGCATGCAACTGAAGGAGATCTGGGATGCAATCCATCATCCCGCCGGGCATCTCCGCAGAGCCTGGAGCGCCGGCCTGGATCGCGCCGGCGCCGCGCTGCACGCCCCGGAAGTTCCTTTCCGCAGCGAGTCGCTGCAATCCCATGCCCATCGCCTCGGCAAGCTCATCTGGTATTTCAATATCGCCGTCGATCGCACGCTCATTCAGCACCGTGAGGAAATCCTCGATCGGCAGTTTCTGCAGGAGCGAATCGCCAAGGCATCCATGGAACTTTTCGCCTCCGCGTGTGTCCTCAGCCGTTGGGATGCCGAGCTTCAGGCAGGCCTCAAGGAACACGATGCGACAGCCGCACTTTTCCTCCACGAATCCGCGCGCCGCATCGGCCGGGCGTTAGCCGAGCTGCGAGAAAACGATGACGACGCCCTGGTCGCGGCCGCTGAAGCCGCCCTGCGGTAAAAAGCTCAGACGCTGGGCCGGAAGCGTCCCACGACATCGAAAAGCCGCCCGGTAATCTGACCGAGGGAACAGCACTCGACGGTTTTCAAAAGCTCCGTAAAGACGTTGCCGCCGCTTTCGACGACGCGGGTGAGTTCATCGAGAGCGCGGCCAGATTTCTGACGATGACGGTGCTTGAATTTGCGGAGACGGTCGGCCTGCAATTGCTTCCGGGATCGAGGTGTCCGGAGGACCTTGGGTTCCAGGAAGCTTTCGGTCGAGTTGGGGTAACGATTCAAGCCGATCATCGGCCGGGTGCCATCGCCAGTTTGTTGTTCGTAAAGGTGCGCAGCCCCCTGGATCTGGCTGCGTTGGTAGCGCTGCTCCGTTGCGGCCAGCACTCCGCCAAGACGGTCGATGGTGCGGAACTCCTCGAGGATCGCTTTTTCGAGCGCTTCTTCCAGGATCCTCATGCCGGGCGAACCGGTGAAGAGATTCATCGTGTGCCGGAAGAGGCCGGTCTCTTCGAGCAGAATGGACTGCGCATTAGCGGCGAGACGCACGTATTCCTCGCTCGGAGTCGTGAACGGTTCGTCGGCACTATTGCTGTGGCAGGAATTGGTGGAGTTGAGATAAGCGAGAAACAGTTCGATGGCCGTGCGCGTGAGGTTGTTTTTGAACCCCAGCGCGATCAACGAACGCCCACTGGTTTGCGTGTGCAGCTTGAACCGCTGCGCCGCCTCGCCCGCACCGAAGACGTCGCGCATGCCAATCGCCCACAGCTTGCGACAAACCCGGGCCAGGGCGACGTACTCGATATCCAGACCGCAATCCAGGAAGAAGGAGAGACGTGGTCCGAAGCGATCCACGGCCAGCCCGTGCTGGCGGAAGAGTTCGACGTAAGTGAACCCATTGGAAAGCGTGTAAGCGGCCTGCTGCACCGGCGTCGCGCCGGCTTCGCCGATGTGGTATCCGCTGATCGAAATGGGATACCAGCGCGGCAAGTGTTCGGTGGTGTGCGCCACCATATCCGCGAGGAAACGCAGCGAGGCCTCCAGCGGAAAGATGATTTCATTTTGCGCCTGCACTTCCTTGAGAATGTCCGCCTGTACGGTGCCGCGCAGTTTACCCACGGCTTTCGCGCCGAAGCGCCGCCGGGCCGCCGCCACATACATGGCCAGGAGGATGGGCGCCGGACCATTGATCGTCATCGACACGGAGAGCCGCTCGTCGCCGAGTGAAAACCGATCGTAGAGCCGCTCCATGTCCTCCACCGTATCGATGGCGACACCACCCTCGCCAATCTTGCCGAAGACGCCGTCGGCATCACTATCCAGGCCGTAGAGTGTCGGCCCATCAAAAGCAGTGCTCAGGCGGATGCTGCGCTGGTGCTTGGTGAGATAATGAAAGCGTTCATTCGTATCCTCAGCCAACCCCAGGCCAGCGAAGAGGCGGGTCGGCTCCTCCGGCGTGCGCCCTCCCGCCGCAGGCAAATACATCTCGCGATAAATCGAATTCACAAACGGGAACTCCCCCGGGAATCCTTCACCGAATAGATAGCGGGCGATTTCGCCGGGATCGGTGCTGGTCGGAAGCGCGAGGGAGGGCAACGCGAGGCCCGTTGGGGTCTTCACGGTGGCGATGCTGGCGCGGATCGCCTTCCAACGTTTGAGCAGCCCGGCTCGGAATTTTGGCTCATCGCGGGCGCGGTGAATCTGTTCCTCAACAAAGCGCGCCTGCGCTTCGAGGCTGTCGCAAACTCGGGCCAACGCACTCATGATCGTAACTCCTCGAACAAACGGTCCACTCCCGGGTCGCGATGACGTTTGGCCACGGTCGCGATCACACGTTGACCGTTCCGGCCTCTTTCGATCCGTCGACCGACCTCCGCGACCGCGGTGAGCGCACCGGCGAGGTCGCCTTTGTTGACGACCACCATGTCCGCCACGTCGAGCATGGCGATCTTTTGCAACTGGAGCTGGCTGCCATAATCGGCACTCATCACAAAAATCGATTTATCCACCCACTTCGCACGAAACGGCATGGCCTCCTGCCCAATGCCCACGGTCTCCACGAAAACGACATCGAACTCGCCCTGTTTCATGGCACGGACCCATGGCGCCGTTTCCGGCGACAGGCCGCCCGCCCGTCCGCGCGTCGCGAGGCTCCGCATGAAAACGCGATCGTCCTGCGAATAAATCATCGTCGCGCGGTCGCCGAGCAATGCGCCTTTGCCGACGATGCTCGGATCATGCGAAAGGATCGCAATTCGCGCGTTGGGTTGCGTCTTCAGCCAGCGGAGCACGAGTTCATCGATGAGGGTCGTCTTGCCGGCGCCCCCGGGACCCGTAATGCCAATGCACGGCGCCGCCACCTTTGCTTTGCGCGCTGCAAACCGCGGCAGTCGAACTCCCCTCCTCTGCCGTTTGCCGTATGCCTGGCGAACGAAACGGATCATTTCCTCCATTGGTGTCCCGGCAAAGAAGATCCGATCCACTCCTTTGCGCTGCATGATCGCGGCGTCGGCTTTGGTGATCGTGCCGCCACCGCCCCCAAAGACGCCGATATCGGCCGCTTTCCGCTTTTTCAATAAAGCCACCACCTCGGCAAAGAACTCGATGTGCCCCGCGTTGTAACTGGAGATGCCAATCGCATCCACGCCCTCCTGGATCGCGGCGCGGACGATATCGCGCGCCGAGCGATGATATCCCAGATACACTACCTCCATTCCATGATGAATGAACTCGAGGTTGATCGTGCTAATGGCGCTGTCGTGTCCATCGCAGATGGGAACGGCGGTCAGTAAGCGAACGGACGCGGCCATAACCGAACTTAGTCCATAATGGATTGGCGGGCAACGAATCCGCGACTAGATTGGTTTCATGTCCTACGATTTCTCGGGCAAGGTCGCGTTGGTCACGGGCAGCTCACGGGGAATCGGTGCGGGAATCATTCAGGCGCTCGATGCCGACGGGGCGCGGTGCGTCGTCAATTTTGTCGCCGATCCGCAGGGCCGCAACGAAGAGGATGCGCGCCAGGTCGCGGAAACGCTCCAGAATCCGTTGGTCATTGAATGCAACGTGGGTGAGGCAGCGCAGGTCGAGGCCATGATGCGCCGCATCGGAGAGGAATGCGGCGGACTCGACATCCTGGTGAACAACGCCGGCATCCTGCGTGATCGCACCATCAAGAAAATGACCACCGCGGAATGGGAGAGCGTGTTGCGCGTCAATTTGACCGGAACGTTCCATTGCATCCAGCAGGCGCAGCCTTTCTTGCGTCCCGAAGGCCGAATTGTGAGTCTCGCTTCCGTGAGCGGGCAACTTGGCCTGTTCGGACAAGCCAACTACGCCGCCAGCAAAGCAGGCATCATCGCGCTGACCAAGGTCGCCGCGCGCGAATTCGCGCGCCAGCAAATCACGGTCAACGCCATCGCCCCCGGATTCATTCAAACGGAAATGACCCGGGACCTCCCCGAGGAGGTCACCAGGAAGGCGGTCGCCGACGTGCCACTCGGGCATTTCGGTGAAATCGCGGATGTCGTGAACGCCGCGCTGTTCCTCTGCTCTCGAGAAGCCCGCTATATCACCGGCCAGGTCGTCAACGTGAACGGCGGTTTCTTCATGTAACTTCCGGCGCGCTCTCCCAGATTGTCACCACGGTGGTGGTGAAGCTGCCGCCAATATTGCAGGTCAGGAAATGCTTCGCTCCCGCGATCTGCCGCGCTCCTGCCTGTCCGGTCAGTTGTTGATGCGCCTCGACTACCTGGCGAACACCCGTCGCCCCCACAGGATGCCCATCACCGATAAGCCCCCCACCGCCATTGACCGGGCATCGACCGTCTGGCAACGCCGTGGCCCCTCTCTCCAGCAACGCGATACCCTCACCGGCGGCGGCGAAACCGAGCAACTCGTACTGGACGATTTCCGAAATCGAAAAACAGTCATGCACCTCTGCTCCGTGAATCTCGTGCGGACCTATTCCCGCCATTGCATACGCTTGCGCGGCAGCTTTCGCGGCGATGGGGAAGGACGGTATCTCTTTCCTTTCGAGCGAAAGATAATCCGTCGTGTGGCCAAAACCGCGCAGGCGCGACGCGTGACGAGGACGAAGCCGCCGCAGGAAGCTTTCGGAACAAAGGACGAGTGCCGCGGCGCCATCGGTGATCTGCGAGCAATCGCTGACTTTGAGAGGCGGCGCGATCATTGGGTTTGCCTCACTTGCCACCCGCGCCCGCTCCAAGGTCAGGTCGGCTTCTCGCATTTGCGCCAGGGGATTGAGATGGGCATGCGCCATGTTCTTCACCGCCACCCTGGCGAGTTGTTCCTCGCTCAACCGGTAGCGTTCGGCATACCCCTGAGCGATTCGGGCGAACAGTTTCGGAAATAGGAAGTCGCCATACGTCGCCCGTTCTTCGGAATAGTCGGCGGCTGCGCTCAGCACCTCTGAACCCTGTAGTGGAGGCATCGTCTTCTGCTGTTCGACGCCGATGACCAGCACCGCCTCATTGAGTCCTCCCATGATCTGCCTCGCGCCACTCAATACCGCCACGCCTCCGGAGGCGCACGCCGCTTCCACATGCATCGTGGGAATTCCTCGCAGTGCTGGATCAATCTCCACCATGAACGCTCCAAGGTGGAGTTGATGAGCGAAGAGGCCCGCGGCGAAATTGCCGACCACCGCCGCTCCGATCGCGCTCGGTTCGATCCCCGCATCCGCGATGGCCGCCGCACCCGCTTCCACAATCAGGCTGCGAATCGTTTTCCCTTCCTTGCGCACGTTTCTCCGAAAATCGGTTCGCCCCACTCCGATGATATAAACCGGTTCGCTCATCATGGATTCCTAACACCAACCCTTACGGCCGAAACGCCACGGTTTCAACCGAGGCGAGCTCTTTTATCCACGCGGCTACTTCTCCACCCCGTCCACGAGAGGCATCAAGTTCCCGATGGCGGAATAAAGTTCATCGGGATCGAATGGTTTGACCAAATGCGTGGAGAAACCCGCCGCCGCGCTGCGTTTCAAATCGCTGGGCGAACCAAAACCGCTCATGGCAATTCCCGCCACCCGATGGTGCGTCCGCACGATCTCCATGAGTTGCCAGCCATCTCCATCGGGCAGCCCAATATCACAAACGAGCAGATCCGTTGCGCCGGCCTGGATGGCTTCCAACGCCATTCGCATCGTTCCCACCGCCGTGACTAAATGCCCCCGATTCCTCAATGCCGCGGCCAGAACGTGCAACGTATTTTCGTGATCTTCGACCAGCAAAATCCGCGTATTCCTCTTTCGAGATCTGCGGGGCGCCTTCATCCTCCCATTGGTAACCGCACCCCGCAGCAAACGCCATCCCGAACCAGTTCGTCGTCCATCGGGGCGAACGCTGGTTCGCCTCTCGGGTTTTCCGCGACGACCTTGTGAGGTCTAGAAGTGCATCTTCCGGCTCAGCTTGACCACCTCGCGACGCAGGGCCTCGAGATCCGGCAGGCGCACGGCGGAACGCGCATGCTCCCAGCGATCCCGACCCGCATCCGCCGCGGTGGACAGAGCCCCCGATAGCAGTTTGCGTCCCTGCCGGAGCGGTTCTTCGACATACAGTTCCTGGAGGCTATGGTGGCGACGGCGGGCCAGCGCGGCGCCGATGAGCAGGCCACCAGCGAGGGACGCCCAGACAGCCGCCATTGGAAAATTACGAATGCACGACTTCGTAAAGCCCATCAGCCCACCGGTTTGCTCACGAGCCTCCGACATGGACGGGGCAAGGGATTCCAAACGTTCACTCCCATCCCGAATTTTTTCCATCGTCTTCTCCGGGATGCGGGATGATTCAAGTTTTATATTCATGGCATACATTGCTTCGCGACAAAGGGAGCCCGTGGCCGGGCGAATCAAGGTCCCGTCACCGCGTTTCCAGCGCCGTCGCAATGGGGTGGCATTGCTCTCGGAATGGATTAATCTTTTTCATGCCCAATCTCTTTCGCACCCCTGATGGGAAAATCTGGAAAGCCAATTCCCGCATCCCGCTCTGGCTCGCAGACGGCACTACGCTGGAGGAACATTGGGCCGGCTCCGCGAAACACGAAACACTGGATGAGAAGTGGCGATCCAGAGCAGGCAGTCAAATCGCCCAAACCGAAATCGTCACCGCTATCGCGAGCCGCGCGGACGACACTGGTGAAATGATTTGGGGTGACGCTCCGCCCGATACCCGCCTGCTCTTTGTCGTCGTTCCGGAGCGCGGGAAAAACTACTCCCTGGCGAGAATGGTCACCACGGCGGCGACCAAGGCACAGGAAGCTCATTTCCGCCATGACCGCTCTGCTTTGTTCGGTCATCTCGAATCCAATGGGCGGATTGTGATCGCTCCACCGCTCGAGCCGCCACCGCCGCCACCGCCCGCGCAAGGCGAGCTGTTCTGAAATCCTACAACTCGCGGATGAAGATATTGCGGAAAGTGGTCATCACGTTGTGCGGTGACTTCTGCAAGCGCAGCGGGCCTTCTTCAGGGCCGCGCATCGGCGGATCGAATCCCTTCTCCACCGGCACGTTTTCCATGACCACTTTATCGTTGAGCGTCACGGTCACTTTGCCGTCGACCAACCGGATGACAAACGTGTTCCATTCGCCGAGCGGTTTATCCGCCACGACCGAGGGACTGACCGTGTACTTGTGATTGTAAATGAAGCCGCCCGAGCCGCTGTCCTTCGCCCAGATTTGCACCTGCTGGCCGCCGGGCAGATAGATGCCGCTGTCGCCCCGGAGCGGAATCTTCCATTCCAGCCGCAGCTCGAAATTCCGATACGACTTCGCCGTGATCAGATCCGCGCCCTGGCCATCGTTGATCAATTCCTCGTTCTCCACTTTCCAATGCTCCGCCGCCGTCGTGGCATCCTGCCAGCCGGTGAGATCGTGTCCGACAATCAACGGCGTGAAACCCTCCGGCACGTCAGCAGCAAAGGCGGAGGCGGCAATCAGCAGCAGTGGAAGGAACCAACGAAGAGGACTCATGGCATCGGGGGAAATGGAAGAGTCCTCATCGAATACAGAAATCGCGGTGGAATCGAGGCCTTACGAACGAAATCCCAAATTGCTGATGCAAATGTGCTTTGCAAACGCGCCGCGCCATGAAGCATTTCACTCCTCACTACTGCCCCTCCGCATGAAACTCAAATTCCTCGCCACCCTCCTCTTCACCGTCGCCGTCGCCAACCTGCACGCCGACGAACCCAAGAACTACGCCATCCAGCCGGTGCTTCATCCCGGCACGGAAGCGCGCCATGAGTCCTTCAATGTCATCTCGAAGAGAGGCGAGGCGCAGCTCGTCTTTCTTGGCGACTCGATCACGCATAATTGGGAGAAGGGCGGCAAGGATGTGTGGGAGAAATACTGGACGCCGCTCAACGCCGCGAATTTCGGCATCGGCGGCGACCGCACGGAGCATGTCCTCTGGCGCCTCGATCACGGAAACTTCGACGGCCTCAAGCCGAAGGAGATCGTCCTCATGATCGGCACGAACAACACCGGCCACCAAGGCCGCCCGCAAAAGGAGCTCGACGGCGCCGTCTATCAATGCACCGCGCAGCAGACCGCGGAAGGCGTCAAGGCGATCATCGACAAGCTCGAGACCAAGTGCCCCAGCGCGAAGATCCTGCTCCTCGCCATCTTTCCGCGCGGCGCCACGCCGGAGGATAAATTCCGCAAGCAGAACGAAGAGACCAACGCCATCATCAAGAACTACGCCGACAACAAGAAGGTGTTCTACATGGACATCAATGCGAAGTTCCTGCAACCGGACGGCACCCTTTCCAAGGACATCATGCCCGACCTCCTGCACCCGAACGCCAAGGGCTACGAGATCTGGGCCGAAGCCATCGCGCCGAAGGTCAAGGAGTTGATGCAGTGAGGGGGAAAGAAAGTTGATAGTAGGTAGTGGATAGTGGATAGACCACCGTCTTTCCATGGAATGCGCCGCTCCGCGGCTGTTTTTAACGCCGGAGACATTTTTGTCTCCGGCGTTTCTTTTTCCGGGAATTATGTCCTGAATCGGGCAACCCGATCGTCGCTGAGATAGAACCAACGCACCTCCATCCTATGACCACTCCCAACGAAACGAATACCATCCGCCTGCACCGCGTGCTACGCGCCACACCGGAGCGGGTCTATCGCGCCTTTCTCGATCCCGAGGCGAAAGCCAAATGGCTCCCGCCCCACGGCTTCACCGGCAAGGTTCACCATCTGGAAGCAAAGGTCGGCGGCACCTACAAGATGAGCTTCACCAATTTCACGACGGGGAAGAGCCACTCCTTCGGTGGCACCTATCTCGAGCTCACGCCTCACGAGCGCATCCGCTACTCGGACCGGTTCGACGATCCGAATCTCCCCGGCGAAATGCAGGTGACCATCGAGTTGAAGGAAGTCTTCTGCGGCACGGAATTGCACATCACCCAGGAAGGCGTCCCCGCGGTCATCCCGGCCCAGGCCTGTTACCTCGGCTGGCAGGAATCGCTCACGTTGCTCGCGCAACTCGTCGAGCCCGAGATCCCCGACCAGCCGTAGGTCGGAATCGATTTTGCCAAAGAGTGCCTCCGGCGACGGGGTGATTGCGTTGCACAGCCGCTTCCGCAAGGCTGCCGCAACGCCATCTCCTCCCATGAACTCGAAGCTCCCATTCTTTTTCACGACCGCGCTGCTCGGCTGTGTTTCCGCGATCGCCCAGCAAGCCGCGCCCGCTACCGACGACCGGCTCGCCGCGCTCAAGGCCCTCAAGATCGACGACGCCACCATCACGCTCGTCGCGCACGAGGCCTCGCCGTCGCGCACCGTCGTGAAGCTGGTCCTCCGGCCAGCCAAAGGCTCGAACATCAACGTCGAAGTCGATCTGCCCGACGCGGAGAAATGGAACGGCCGCTTCCTCGGCCTCGGCAACGGCGGCGCCGCCGGGAAGATCAATTCCGGCAGCCTCGCCGGCCAGAGCGCCGCGGGTTACGCCGCCGCCACGACCGACATGGGCACCGCGCCGAACTCCGACTCCGGCATCGACAACCACGAGGTGTGGAAGGACTTCGGCTTCCGCGCCACGCATCTCATGACCGTCGTCGGCAAGCAGATCGTGCGGACCTATTACGGCAAGGCGCCCGAGTTCTCCTACTTCAGCGGGGGCTCGACCGGCGGCCAGCAGGCCCTGCAGGAAGCGCAGCGGTATCCCGCGGATTACGACGGCATCACCGCCGCCGTCCCCGCGCACTGCCGCACCCCGCTGCACGCCTACTTCCTGTGGAACGATCAGATCCTGAAGAAGTGTCCGTTCAGCAAGGAGCAGGAGGCCAACGTCATCGCGGCGGCCAACGAATACATGGCCCCACGAGAGATTCCGTTATCCGCCGGAAAATTCGTTTCCGATCCGCGCTGCACCGCGAAAGACATCGAAGCGGTGATTGCGCTGGCGCGAAAAAAGGACCCGACGCTCACGGACGAACACGCCGCTGCGCTGCACAAGCTCTTCGACGGCCCGCACCATGCCGTCACCGGTGAACGGATCTTCAACGGCATTCCCCTCGGCGCCACCTTCGGCCCAGCCCGCGGCAATCTCTACCTCTTCCGCTGGGTCTTCGGACCGAACAAGCCGCTGGAGGAGATCAATTTCGGCGCCGACATCGATACCTACACCGCGGCGCTCGCACCGTATCTCAACGCCGAAAATCCCGACCTGACCGCTTTTGAAAAGCGCGGCGGCAAGCTCATCGCCACGACCGGCTCCGCGGACTCCGTCGTTCCCGCTCATGCCACGATCGATTACTACGAGCGCGTCATCGAGCACTTCGGCAGTCTGGAAAAGGTGCAGTCGTTCTTCCGGCTCTATCTCGTCCCCGGCATGGCGCACGGCGGCGGCCCGGGGGTGAATCAACCACCAAGCCTCCTCGAAAGCGTACGCTCCTGGCGCGAGCAAGGCACCGCGCCCGGCACCCTCACCGGCCGGCATGTGGCGAACGGCAAGACTGAATGGGGACTCCCACTGCAACCCTATCCGATGAAGACCGGCTGGAACGCTACGACGTCCACCTTCCAACCCGTCGAAGGCAAGCGCGGTGGCGTTGAACGCGTCGCCGAACGCTTCCGCCCGCCGGCTGCGGAATGAGGCCCAATCCCGCTTCCGGACGAGCTGGAGCGCCCAAACGAACTCCTTCCCTCCAGCTCCACCCGCATGCTATACGCCGGGCATGAAACTTCTCCCCCTGATCCTCATTCTTCCCGCGCTGACCGCGTCCGTCTTCGCCGCCGACCTCGGAAAGCTCATCTTCCAGGACGATTTCAATCGCACCGAATCCAAGCCCGACGTCGAAGAGATAGGCAACGGCTGGGGTACGAACAGCAAGGCCCGGGCAAAGGGGGACAAGCAGGTGGCCCTCAAGGACGGCGCGATGCACATCTACATCAGCGCCCGCGCGGACCATGCGGTCTCCGTCACTCATCCGGCCGAATTCACCAATGGCAGCGTGACCCTCCGCTTCATGCTCGAGAGCGACACGGACAGCCTCGGTCTCGACTTCGCCGACCCGCAATGCAAGGAAGTTCACGCCGGCCACCTGTGCGCCGCCAAGGTCAGCCCCAAGCAGGTCCAGTTGATCGATCACAAGACCGGTGGCATGCGGCTGGATATTCACGACGCCCGGACGGAGAAGAAGCCCCTCAGCGACGAACAGAAGAGCGCCCTTGTCGGCAAGACGAAGAACGTCCCGCACGCCACCGAGGTCGGCAAGTGGCACGATTTGCAAGTCACGATCGAGGGCGACGACATCAGCGTGCTCGTCGACGGCCAGGCCGTCGGAGATCTCCATTCGCCCGGCATCGCACATCCGACCAAGCGTATGCTGCGCCTTGCCGTGCCGCACAACGCGGTCGTCGACGACGTCAAGATCTACCAGAAGGACTGAGGTGCCTGCTGGCCTAAAGTTGGGTTTACGAATTGTTAGGCGCGAGGCTGCACGAAGCGCTTGGTAGGGATGGCGCGCCGCGCCGTCCTTCGCAAAAGATGACGTTTTCTTTCGGGGAAAACTCCGTGACAGCTGTGTCGATCCCAGGACGCCGCGGCGCGGCGTCCCTACCTCTACTCGTCTGCATTCCCAATTCCCAAAGGATCGCGACGATTCGCCAACACAACCCAGTTCAACCCACCTGCTGCGCCTCGCGTTTGCGGAGCTGGCCACAGGCCGCATCGATATCCGGTCCGCGGGCGCGGCGGAGATGCGCGACCGTGCCGTGAGCGCGCAACTCGGCGAGAAATGCCTCCGTCTGCTCCATGCTGCTCGGCGCGTAACTGCGACCGCGCAGACTAAGTCCCGTGGGATTGTAGCGCAGCAGATTCACGTGCATGGTCCGGCCCGCGAGCAGCCGGGAGAGATCGCGCGCTTGCGGCAGCGAATCGTTCACGCCAGCGAGCAGGCAATACTGGATGGTCGTGATCCGTCCGCTGCTCGCCTGGTATCGATCCGCGGCCGCCAGCACGTCTTCGACGGCAAAGCGCCGCCCCATCGGCAACAGATCGGCGCGCGTCGCATCATCCGGGGCATGCAGTGAAATCGCCAATTGCACACCGAGATCCGCCGCGCGCAGTTCGTCGATACCCGGCACAATGCCCACCGTGGAGATGGTCATCTGCCGCCAACCAAACGCGCCCAACTTCGGATCGCCAATGCGCCGCACCGCCGCGAGAACGTTCCGCAGATTCAGCATCGGCTCGCCCATCCCCATGAAGACGATCGTGCGGAGCGTGCGCCCCGCCGCGATCGCCTCGCGGCGCAGCCGAAGAAATTGCTCCATGATCTCGCCCGCGGTGAGATTCCGCTCAAAGCCCGTTTGCGTCGTCGCGCAAAAGTCGCAACCCATGGCACAGCCCACCTGGCTGGAAATACACCCCGCGGCGCGCTCTGGATGATAATCCGGCATCAACACCGACTCCACCGTGCGCCCGTCTCCCATCCGTAGCAGCAGCTTGGTGGTGCCGTCTTCCGACACCTGCCGTTGCGCCAGCGTCGCCGCCTCTTGCGGAAACGCCGCCTGAAGCCGTTCCCGCAATCCCACCGGCAGGCGCGCACTATCGCGGTCACCTCCTGCATTCGCCCCCAGCCACTCGCGCAAGACCCGCCAGGCGTGCCCGCCCTTGAAACCCTCCCCTTCCATCCATTGCGCCAGTTCCTCTGCCGAAAGATCGGAGAGAGAGCGGGAATCGTTGGTCGTGGCTATGGGCGCGTCCGAGGACATGGGTCTCATTCATACTCCAGTTCCGCGCTGATGCCCAACTCTCCCTTTGAGGGCCGAGAAAGTGGGCGCCCGATCAGGCCTTCCGTCCCACGAAATCAAGATAGCGCCAGACACCCGCGAGCGAGGCGAACTGACAGGAGTGACACTGACAGAGATCGCTATTTCTTCGCAGCGTCCCGGCGCACCACACTTGTCCCTCGCAATAACAGATGCCGCGCCCGCAACCGGTCGAGCATTTCCATTTTTTCAAGCCACGGCAGCTCACGCAAACGCCGGCGCTCTACCTCCTTGGATTTGACGATTTGCTGAAAGCCGGTGCTCACGGCTGGCGTGTAACGCCCAAGTCTTTACCCCTCAGCGGAAGCCGATTTTGCTGAGCCACGCCACCGCGTCCTGCGGCCAGGCCTTGGCGTCGCGGTCGCAATGCAGGCCGTAGCCGTGGCCGCCCGTGGGGTAGAGCTTGAATTCGTGCGCCACCTTCGCCTCGGTCAGCGCGGCGTCGTAGATTTTGCTGCCGACCACGTGCGTCTTGTCGTCCTCGCTATGGACGATGAGCGTCGGCGGAATCGACGCCTTCAGATTGAGATCCGGTGCCACGTGGCCTGCCTTGTCATCGAGATAGGCCGGGTAAACCAGCACCGCGCAATCCGGCCGGCAGCTTTGCTGATCCACCGCATCGATCGCCGGGTAACTGCGCTCCTCCAACGGCGCACTCGCTTTCGCGGCGAGATTGCCACCCGCGGAAAAACCCATCACCCCCACGCGCTTCGGGTCGATGTTCCATTCCGCCGCACGCGCCCGGACGAGACTCAAGGCCCGCTGGATATCCTGCAGCGCCCCCGCGCGATTGTTGGGGTTGCGATACTTCAGCACCAGCGCGCTGATACCGTTCGAATTCAGCCAAGCCGCGATCTCGGAACCTTCCTTGTCGATCACCACATAGCCATACCCACCGCCGGGACAGACGATCATCGCCGGCGCCGGTCCTGAGTTGGTCGAGGGGCGCGTCGCAGAATAAAGCGCCAGCGTCGGCCGGCTGACATTGGTGATGCGATGAAACCCATCATTCCGCGGCACCTCCGCCTCCGGTTCATGCGCCCCCTTCCCCGGCATCTTCCCCTCCGGCCAAACGTCCACGGTGGATGTCGGCGCAACCGGCGAAGTGGCCGTTTGAGCAACGGCGGTGAGGGTGATGATCAGGAAGGCAAAGAGACGGGAGAACATAGGACAAACTCGAGAGTCCTATCGTGCCGTCAGGCCACGGACGTCGGCAAGGCAATCCATGCCCCTCGACGATCGGCCAGCTTCATTTCCAAGTGGACGTCTCATTTCAGTTCCCGCGCGGGCGCGAATCACTATAGCGGCGGTGCCTTTGCCCACATCACTTTTGGCAAGATCGACTTGGAAAGACGAGTCAGCGTCGATGCGGTTGCGGCCTACCTGGGAGGGGCGATCTCCAGGTCGCCCTGCGTCGCGGAGCGACGCCCCAAAAAATGTGGCGCTGCGCGCGCTGCTTTCGGTCGGCGACCTGGAGATCGCCGCTCCCAGGAGCGCCATCTGTAGCGGTGTCCAAAGATGGGGTAAAGATCAGGTCACAGACCTGCTCTTTACCCACAAGTCGCTACGGCAACATCGCTGTGCAATGCGAGTTGGTGTTGAGGTGGCCGCAGTCACACGCTGGGAGGGGCGACTTCCCAGTCGCCCTGCACCGCGGAGCGGTGCCCCTCAGCAAGGGCGCTTCGCGCCGAGGGCCCTTTCGGTCGGCGACTGGGAAGTCGCCGCTCCCAGGGGCGCCGCTCGGATATCAGACGAGCCGGGCCAGGTCGGTGGGCAACTCGGACTCGAAACGGTGCTCCTCGCCGCTGACCGGATGCGGAATCCGCAGCGACCATGAGTGGAGACCGAGGCGTTTGGCGGGGTTGGTCTTCGCGCCGTATTTTTTGTCGCCGACAATCGGGCAGCCGGCGTCGGCGAGGTGGACGCGAATCTGATGCCGGCGCCCCGTCTCCAGGGTGAGCTCGACCAGCGTACGGCCTTTGCCCCGCTTGAGCACCCGGTAATGGGTGACCGCGTGCCGGGTGGTGGGGGTGCGGGGGACGCTGATGACTCGAAAAGGATCGGTCTCGTCGAGCCAGGAGCGGAAGGTTCCTTTGTCGTTGGGCAGGCTGCCTTCGACCACGGCTTGGTAACGCTTCTCCGCTTTGTCCCAGCCGGTTTGCAAAATGCCCTTGGCCTGGGGCGTCTTGGCAAAAACCATGATCCCGCTGGTCTCGCGGTCGAGCCGATGGACGACCCAGACGCGCTCCCGCGAGCGGACATCATTGCCGCGCAGGTATTCGGTGAGCTGAAAATAGACCGTCTTTTCCTGCTCGGCCTCGCTGGCGATGGTCAGGAGATCCGGCGGTTTGTCGATGACGAGCAGCGCGGCGTCTTCAAAACAAATGCGGATGTCGTCGCCGACGACCGTGCCGGGCACGGCAAAGCGATCCGAGCGAATGGCGACGATGTCCCCCGGCTTCAAGGGGTGGTTGAATTGGGTGACGACGCGGCCGTTGACCACCACAGCCTGATGTTTCAGCCAGGTGCGGACTTGTTTCTTTTTGGCCGTCGGCCAGGCAGCGAAGAGGTAAGCGAGAAGCTCCGCCGGTTGATCGACGGTGCGAGGTTTGTGCATCGGAGAGAGCTTCCACGCAAAGCCGGCGTATTGCGAGGGCGAAGACGAGGACGCCGGCAGACCGCGGGAGCTTATCCTGGATTTTCGCTTCTCCCCCACCCGCCTCGTTCTCCCCCCGCCCATCTCGTTCCCAATCCACCCAGCATCCACGGGCTGTCACCTGCCCAGTCTTCCCCGGGCGGCCGCGTCAGGGGTGAAGAGGGATCGCCGACTTGAGCATTTCGGGAGTGATCACAAAACCGATGCAGTACCACCCGTTCGACTGCTTCTCGGTTTTCACCCACTCGCTTCCCCCGCGGGATTCCGGAAGAATGCCCAGCTTCTCGCGCTCGTCCGCACCGTTCGGGTCGGGACTCGCCGCTACCGGAAGGGTCTGGCAGGCCTCGATCTCAGCGGCGGTGATTTTGCGAGGATCCTGATTTTCTCCCAAGTAGCGCCAGTCACTTTTCTTGATGGCGATCTGTCCGGCTTTCCCAGTCAGATTGATGGCGGCAACGATGGCGCGATAAACCACGGGCGAACGCACGTGCAGTAAGATCGCATCGCCGGCTTTGTAGGCGCGCTCGGGCACTTTGACCACGAAGTGTTGGCCGTTACCCGCCTCTCCTTTCAGCACGAGTTTTCGGCCGTTGTAATAGATCTCCACCGCGCCCTTGGCGTCGATCAGCAGATCGCCATTCACTGTCGGCGGATCTACCGCTCGCAAGCTGGGAGCGCCAACCAACAGACTGCAACCCACGAATAGGGCGGCCAGCATGCTTGGGATCGAATACCGGGGACGGCCGAGGAGGAAACGTTCATTCATAGCCAGTGCTCCGAGGCTAGAGTTTCTCCGCGAGTTGTCGATTGCCGAATCGGTGGCATTGGGCGCTGCGACAAGTGATCAACCGGCAACGCCACTCTACGGCTTCTCTTCCAGGACGATCCCCGCCAGGTCCACGGTGCCGGCTTTGGCCACATTGAAAAACAGCCACGCCGCGCAATCCCGGTCCGGCGTCCATTCGAAGCTGAAGCGCTTCCACTCCGTGTCCACCTCCAGGTCCTTCCCGGCGAAAAACTCCCGTGGCTCCTCGTCCTGCCGGAAGCCGACCCATGCGGGCGTGAGCGACGGGCTGCGCACCCAGCCGCTCACCACATAATTGGTCCCCTGCTTGTACGGCATCGCGCCAGTCTTCGTCGTCAGCTGCGCGTGATGCGAATCCACTTTGATCACGTCGATCCGCACGGCCCCCACTCCGTCGGCCGGCGGATCCTTGAGCTGACTGTAGATGATCGAGACCGGCGCCCAGCTCGAGTTATCCACCCAATCCTTCGGCAGCCAGCCGCGGATGTCGTAACCCGACTTGGCCTTGGGCTCGATCTGCCGGCCTGTGGTTCCAAATTCCGGCAGCAGGCTCTTCGGCGCTTCGGCCAGCGCGGAGAGCGCCAGTCCACCGAGCACGAGGCCCACATTCAGGAAACGTGGGATCGACCGCAGGGAGCCAAGGCTGGGCAAAAGAGGAGGCATATTTAGTGGGCCCAAGGCTAATGATTTAGGGATCACTTGTCGACCATCGACATCATCTTCTGGTGTGGCACCATTTCAACGCGACTACGGGCGGCTGAATGTTTGTGAGCGACTGCGCCAGGGTGCCAGCGTGGCGGATGCAACCCTTTCAGGGTAGATCCGTTTTGGGGCGGATACCCAAGGTAGTTGTTCGTTCCTCACACCAACCCTGGGCTGGATGATTTCAATCCCGTTGGGATTGGGAGCGGTTGCCCGCATCTACCCGCATCTGCCCGGCAGGGCGGGTCCGGCAGCCGTTTATTTCACCGGTTCGGCGTTCCAGACCTTGAGATCGTCGAAGAAGCCATCCTTGCCCATGCAGCCAAACTCGACCTTCGACTTCGTCGGGTGCGCGATGCCGGGAGATTGCAGGAAGGCCACGGCTTTGCCGTCGATCGTCACCCGCATGGTGTCGTTCACTGTCTCCAGCATGAACGTGTGCCAGGTCGCGGGATCGAGGGTGATGGGGAAGGCGGCGTTTTTGCGGCCGGCGGGGGCGGGCGGTTCCCCGGTGGCGCCTTCCGGCCGGGCGACCGCGAGCCCCTTCTGGTCCACGAGCGTGATTTTGTCTGCCGCGATGCGCGCCATGCAGATGTGCCCGTAGTGTGAACCGTTGAACTTCCGGTCGTCATACTCCGCGGTGACCGACTGGGCGCCGCCGAGCTTGAAGCGGAACTCGATCACGCTGTCCTTGGTCGGGATGTCATTGCCGATCACGGCCTGATGTCCCTTCACCGCCGGTTTGGCCGGGGCGCCCGTCGTGGCTTCAACCGCCGGCGCATCGAAGCGCATCTGCGTGCCCTTCAGCGTGCCGTCCTCAATGGAAAACGTCGGCACGACGATCGCCCAGGGTTTTCCAAGTTCGGTCCGGTTGAAGTCATCGGAGAAGAGCAGTTCTTTCTTCTTCGCGATGGGCTCGGTTGGAATGGAGGGAAGCTTCGGCGCATCGGCGGCAAAAGCAGACGCGGCGACGAGAAGGATTGGGGAGAGGAGGCGGAAGTTCATGCAGATGGGAAAACGGATGCGACTCCCTCTGTCAACCAGTAAAGGCAGACCACTCCCGTTGTCGGTGATCGAGACGCGGCAGACCTCGGCGATGTTCCCGGCTTCGAGACATGGTTGAATTGAGTAACGAAGAGGCTATTGGCTGATGTCTCAGCCGCCTGTAGAAGAGGTAAAAGAAAAGCTTCGCTTGCCTGGAGATTTCCTGCGTGCAGGCGCTTTGTGAGAAGGAAGAACTGCGCTACTCGTCAGTTTGGATCATACAATTCATCGCACACGGACCGAGATGATTCTGACCGACGTGAAAGGCAATTTTATCTCCGACAGCTGGTGGTCTGTGGTTATCGAAATTCCGCACCTGGCCGAAGTGCATATAATATTCCGCCCCCTCTTCTGTCTTCAGGAAGGCAAAATCCTTCCCAGGGATCACACGGTATATCTCACCGATAAGGGCTTCACCCGCAAACTCCACACTATCTGGAAACCCAAGCGAAACCAACGCTTTGGAAAGCGCCCCCTCAATCATTCCGCAACGCTCACGAGACATATCGTCCCCGCCTGCCTTAATACAACGTTTGATGGCGCCGAGCGCCCTCTGCAGGGTATTTGCAATATGCCTATCGCGCAATTCCGGAGACATTCGCCCGTATGCCTTCACCAAACCTTCTAAAAAATCGGTTGCTTTTTTCGGGTCATGTTCGTGCAACGCGCCGTCAGCTTGCCTCTGAAAAATTTGGAGCCTGATATCGTACGTTTTTCGGCTCAGCCAAATAGGAACGGAGCCTTTACCTGCAATTTCGTCAATTAATTTCTCGGCTTCCTGGTAGCGGCCCATAAAAATAAATAATCGGGCCGTCTCTATCTTCACGTGTGACTCATTTGGTGCGAGACGCATCGCCTCCTGATACTGAACCAGCGCTCGCTCGTTGTCATGGCTGTATCGCATTAAAAATCCACCATAAAGCATCCGCAGCGGCGCAGAATTTGGCTCCAACTCCACCGCAACTTCGTAACACTCCTCTGCGGCCGGGATATTACCAGAGCTTGCGTTAACCCACGCCTCAACTCGATGCACCTCAAAATTATTTGGGGCAAGACTTCGAGCAAGGCCCACCAATCGCTGCGCATCTTTGAAGTTGTGCTTCTGCACATACCTTAATGCATCAAGCAAATATTTCGCGACGATCACGTCCCCCTTTGATTTCGCGACGATGCTGAAAACCGAAAAAGGATTACGGCTCTGTTCAGCATCGAGTTGAATCCGCGCCGTAGCGATCTGTTTTTGGCGAGCTTGAAATATTCGATACTCGTGAGGTTTTACCGCGTGATGTCGTTGCAAATATTCGCGAGCCAGCTCGGAGAGCCCATATTTCGTTTCCGAGTGACTCCCGACACCGACACTCTTCATCACGATCATATTCGTTGAGAGCAATTGATGGAGTGCTCTTTGCAAATCCAAAATATCGATCTCGGTCAAGACCCCAATTTCCGCCTGACTCAGATTACCCGCCACGCTCTGCATCGCCTTAACGGTTAACTTACTATATTCGCTGAGGTATTCATAAACGTTCGCCAAGCAGAAATCGAGAAACAATTTTGGTTGATCCAAAATCTCTTCTGGCCGCGTCCCCGCTTGAACTGCAGAAACAAACCATTTTATATAACCGGGATTGTTTTGCATTCGACTGCATAAGCCCCGAAGGTGTTCTGGGCTAGCACTCTTTAGAGACTCGATGCCACGCAACCTAATTAGCGACCTCAGGAGATTGACCGCTTCCTTAGAATCCAGTGGCTCAAGCTTCAATCGTCGCTCAAACTCCCCGAGCCCAATACGCGATGTGATTAATACCTTACTTCCTACTGGCAAGCGCTCTAGAAAATTTACAATGCGCTTATCGATGACCGTCTCCAAGTTGTCTAAAATTAAAAGCAACTTAAACTCGGTAAGGTATTCGATAATCTCTTCGATGGGATCCGTTGGTGGCACGCCGGTCAATGCCTCCGCGACAGAATGCAGCATTCCTAGTGAGTCTGTTATCGCCTTTTCGATTCGCACTATTTCATGAGCTGTAATCGTCGCTGATTTAGCCGTCGTCCACACGATCGCATCAAAGGATGAATCGGGATGATCTAATAGCTCATACGCGACTTTTAGCGCCAAAGCTGTTTTTCCCAAACCACCCTCGCCGATCAAAGATATTACGGGATAGGGTCCGAAAATCAGTTTAACCAGTTGATCAACTTGGGCCGCTCTCCCTAGGAAACCTGTTTCGTCGAAATCTGGGATAGGCAAATTGTGCGTCGTTCGCTCTTGGGGCGCACTCGGCATGGTCTGATCAAGAACGAAGCCCGGGTTTTTTCGAATTCGACCTTGGGTATACGCCAAATTTTTCCAATCCGCCGGAGATCTTGTTTGAAACTCTTCCGAAGCGTCGAGCACGGCATCAAAATCTTCGAAATTTAATGGCCGAGAATGAGCCACTCGATTACGTATCGGAATAAGCTTCTGCAACGACGGAGTTACTTCTTGCAACATCTGCCCCAATTTTGTCGGCAGAAGGTTACGGTTTGCATTTAACACCTGATACGAGTCCGCAAAATCCAAATAATCCACTAAATCAGTAATCGAGGAAACGCCTCCAAGATCGCCACCATCCTTTACATAGCGCTCGAAAACTCGATCAAATAAATCTTTTCCGAGTAATTTCGTTAAATCTTTTTCCGCCCCACAGTGAATTACGAGCATCTCTCTTAAGTCAGTCTCAATCCCAGACAGTAGTGCATAGAGAGTCAGCCGTGAAGCACTGTAGGTCATAGTAATAGTTTAAATTTAAATGTGAGACTTCTATTTCTTCACTTACAAATCCGTTCGTTTCTCCGCCATCCCCTTGGAACAGGCGGCGGCGGTGAGACCTCGTTTAGTGGAGTGTTTGCGGAGGCCTTCACTAATGTTAACAATACTGCGTCTCCGCAGCATCGCCCTTCGGGCAACGCTTCGCGTTGTTTGTTTGCCAACGAAGAGGTGATCGGCGAAGTGGTGGGTTATCTCCGCTTCGCTTCGGTTCAGCACGCCCACTCGCGCGCCTCGGCTCATCGAGCAGAAGTGCGGGCCGCACATGCTTGGTTCGAAACAGGCATTCATTTCCTCTGCGTAGTGTGTCGGTAGTGGCGGGGGGACTCAAGTATCGCTTTTAGTGGTTTTCGGCAGAATCACCGGCTTTGGTGCCAGTCTGCGCCGCGCCGCGGAGGGACCTGACTCTGCCGGTCCAAGAGGGGCGCCTGGCAGCCAATCCTCCGGTAGATCCTCTTCAGCGGGCGTGAACCGCTGAGATGGGCCCGAATTTTCCTGCTGGCGAAGTTCCCACCACCCCTACCGGGGTGGGGCGCCTAAATATGGGCACCCGGGGGTGGCGCTCGCAAGCTCGCTTACCCCCGGCTAAAGTCTGATATCCCTCCGGGACGACCTGCCATTTTGCCTCAGGAGACCGTCGAGTGGACTAAATTACGCGGGGAGTGCTCAGGGCATACGCGCTCACTCCAAAGCGCTTCGCGCAAAACTCCGGAGGGGCCGCGAATCGTTTGGATACGGCGCACCGCTCGCGTTAACCTCGGGAGCATGAGCGAACTGCATGACATTCTTTGGTCCCTCTGCCGGAAATTGCCGTCGGACTTCCGGCCGTACGGCGAGCGCGATCGGGCGAAGGCCGAGTCTCCCGCGGATTGCTCGAGCGGTTGCAGGCATTTCCTGCCGCTGGACGGCGAGGTGGGGACGGATTGGGGGGTGTGCGCGAATCCGAAAAGTCCGCGGGCGGGTTTGCTGACCTTTGAGCATCAGGGTTGTCCAGAGTTCGAGGCGGATACTGAGGCTGAGGACGGAGCCGCGGAGGAGGAGATGGCGCCGGCAGAGGAAGACGACGAAGAAGTGGCGGTTGAGGCGGCGCCACTCCGGAAACTGAAGATTATCGAATACGAGCTGACGGACGCGCTCGCACAGACCAACACTTACGAGGGCGAATCGATTCTCGTTTATCTCGATTCCGAGACGGGGGAGATTCTGGAGCTCCTTTCGGAGTGGGAGGATTACGAAGAGTTGAGCGAGCGCATCGAAGGAGCCCCGGACCGGTATCACCAGGTCAACGCGCTCGACTCGCGCGACAAGTTCCAGATCATGGAGAATTTCGCGGAGTCGTTGCCGGAGTCCTCCCGGAAATCCCGGTTGCTCGATGCGCTCTCGCGCAACAAGCCATTTCGGCGATTCAAGGACGCGGTGCACTCGGATCTCCAGTTGCGCGATCCATGGTTCACTTTTCAGCAGGAGTCGCTGAAGGCGTATGCGCGGAAATGGCTGAAGAGTTTGGGGATCGAGCCCGAGTTTGTGCGGACGATAGATCCGCAGTGACGGATGGAGAGTTTCCGCCACCGCCTTCGGGGTGGACGGGATGCCTTGGCCGCGATCCCCGGATGAAACTGAAGCTACGGCTGAGTTAAACGCAGAGGACGCGGAGGCCGCAGAGGGCCGCAGAGAGGTGGCACTACTTTGTGTCGGGCTGCGGAGGACTCTGCTGGCCCAAAGCACCCGCCCGGGAGCCAGTCCTCCGGCACGTAGAAAGGACAATCCGGATCGTACTCGGGATCGAGGCTGCCTTCCCGCGGCTATATATTGAGCGAGGAGTTTCTCGCTCTCGTGAAAGCGCTCAATCGGCGAGAGAGCGAGCCACCTTTTTTGCTCTTCAGGAAGGTCCTCGTCCGCCATGGATGCATATTAACAGCATCCGGCGGCGACTCAAAGGCGGGATTTATTACGCTGTCGCCTGATGTTCAATGTCCCGCTGACTGTATTCATCTTTGGGAGAAACCGGATACACGCGCCGCGACGCGCGCAGGCTGAGCACTCTTGAGACGCCGGGAAAGCTCGATGAGTTCGGCGACGCGCCGGAGTTTCTCCGCATAGGGAAGGCGGGCGAGGGTCTGGCGCATCTCGGATTTCATCGGTCAGGAAGCTTCAAATGATGACGCTGTAGAATAGCATCGAGAAGAGAGCGGTCGAACTCGGTTTGCTCGAGCATTTGCTCAATCCGAGCTCGATCCTTCAGTCGCCCGACGCTCGCTGCGATCGCGATCAAGTGCTCGGCCCGCATAATCCTTCCAGGAATCGATTCGAACTCGATCGATTGGGCCTCACGGACTGCCTCCTCCGTCAGACCCGCCGTCGCAAGCCATTGCACAGGGAATCCGCCAACGATCGTGTGCTCCCGATCGATGGTATGGCCCAAGCGCTGAAGATGTTGGTAAATCGCTGGAATTCCCGCACTCAGGCCGGAGTCCACCGGGATGAAGAAAATGTCCGCATCGTAAGTGGTGAATGGTTCGGTGTAACGGATCGCCGCCAGGGCGCCACCGAGGGCGTATTCTTCAATGAATCCTTCTTCCCGCAAGCTGTTCGCCGCAGCAAAAATGTCGGCGAGAGGGATGCCGGGCGCAGGCATAGGGAGCGAGCCAGGGTTAGGCCTTCGCGTAAACCTCGGCGCCCTGCTCGACGAACTCCTTCGATTTTTCTTCCATCCCCTTGGCGAGGGCGGCGTCTTCGGTAAGGCCTTGTTCGGCGGCGTACTTGCGCACGTCTTCAGTAATCTTCATGGAACAAAAATGAGGCCCGCACATGCTGCAGAAGTGGGCGGTTTTCGCCCCTTCCTGAGGCAACGTTTCGTCGTGGAATTCGCGCGCGGTTTCGGGGTCGAGGGCGAGGTTGAATTGGTCTTCCCAGCGGAATTCGAAACGCGCTTTGCTCAAGGCGTTGTCGCGGTATTGGGCGCCGGGGTGGCCTTTGGCCAGGTCGGCGGCGTGGGCGGCGATCTTGTAGGTGATGACGCCGTCTTTCACATCCTTCTTGTTGGGCAGGCCGAGGTGTTCTTTCGGCGTGACGTAGCAGAGCATGGCGCAGCCGTACCAGCCGATCATGGCGGCTCCGATGCCGCTGGTGATGTGGTCGTAGCCGGGGGCGATGTCGGTGGTCAGCGGCCCGAGGGTGTAGAAGGGCGCTTCGCCGCACCACTCGAGTTGCTTGGCCATGTTTTCCTCGATGAGGTGCATGGGGACGTGGCCGGGGCCTTCGTTCATGACCTGGACGCCCTTGGCCCAGGCGCGGCGGGTGAGTTCACCTTGCACTTCGAGTTCGCCAAACTGCGCGCGGTCATTGGCGTCGGCGATGGAGCCGGGGCGCAGACCGTCGCCGATGGAGAAGCTGACGTCGTAGGCGGCCATGATGTCGCAGATCTCGTCCCAACGGGTGTAGAGGAAGTTTTCCTGGTGATGGGCGAGGCACCACTTGGCCATGATGCTGCCGCCACGGGAGACGATGCCGGTCATGCGCCGGGCAGTGAGCGGGACGAAGCGCAGGAGAACGCCGGCGTGGATGGTGAAGTAATCGACGCCCTGCTCGGCCTGCTCGATGAGGGTGTCGCGGAAGAGTTCCCAGGTGAGGTCTTCGGCTTTGCCGCCGACTTTCTCCAGGGCCTGGTAGATGGGGACGGTGCCGATGGGCACCGGCGAATTGCGCAAGATCCACTCGCGGGTGGCGTGGATGTTCTTGCCGGTGCTGAGGTCCATGACGGTGTCGGCGCCCCACTTGGTGGCCCACCGCATTTTCTCGACTTCCTCCTCGATGCTCGACGCGACGGCGCTGTTGCCGATGTTGGCGTTGATCTTCACGAGGAAGTTGCGGCCGATGATCATCGGCTCGAGCTCGGGGTGGTTGATGTTCGACGGGATGATGGCGCGGCCGGACGCGACTTCGGAACGCACGAATTCGGGTGTGATTTCGGCGGGGATGCGTTGGGGGAAGCGCTGGAAGACGCTGGGCGTGTAGGGGTTGGGGATCGCAGATGGCAGATGGCCAATGGCAGATTGGGCGCTGCCGGCGTGCTGTTTGTCGAGGTCGTTGCGCGCGATGTCGGCGGATAATTCCGCAATCCGCATTCCCACTTCCGCATTCCTCCGCATGTTTTCCCGGATGGCGATGAATTCCATCTCGGGGGTGATAATGCCTTGCTTCGCGTACCAGAGCTGGGTCACGGGGTGGCCGGCGCTGGCGCGCAACGGGCGGCGGCGTTGGCCCTTCAGGCCGGGAAATTCGACGAGGCGGTTGCGCTCGGCTTTGCTGGCGTACTCGGCGTGTTTGCCGGAGAGGTAGCCGTTATCCTGCGGCTTCACTTCGCGGCCATCGTAGGCTTCGACGTCCTGGCGGTCGGCGATCCATTTGGCGCGCAGGGCGGGCAGGCCTTCGTCGGAGGTGCCGGTGAAGGCAGGGTCGCCCCACGGGCCGGAACAATCGTAGACGCGCACGGGGGCGTTTTCCTCGATGGCGCCGTTCATCGACTTGGTCGGCGTGAGGGCGATCTCACGCATCGGCACCTGAAGGTCGGGAAAGAGCTCGCCTTGCACGTAGACGCGGGTGCTGGCGGGAAGCTGGTCGCTGCTGTGGGGTTCGAGGGAGTCTTTCGGGGCGATCATGGGTGAGGAAAGTGGATAGTTGATGGGTGATAGTTGATAGCCGCGTTCTCTGAAATCAGTGTTTTTTGAGAATTCGGGTTGCGGAATCGGAAAACGAAAAAGCCGTGCGGCAGGAGGGTGCGGCACGGCTGAGCTTTGAAACGCGCCCTTTGGCTCGGCGCGGCTCCCTGCGGCGGCATGACCCGCGTCAGGTTCAAAGGGTCGTTTGCCTCGCTCGCGCGATGCAAACCTCTCAGCCAAAACGGCTCCCCTGCTTTTTGGAGGTCAAAGGTGAAACACGCCACCTGCCGCGTCAATTCCGCATTTCACGGAAACGAATAGGGGTCGAACCGCGCCGCCTGGATAAATTCGCTCAAGGCCTCGGCGGGCGACGCTTGAGTTCGTCGAGCAGCAAGGCGTGGCGAAAGCGCCCGAGGGCATCCACCAGCTCCGCCCGATCCGGCAGGGCTGGGAGGCTCCCTGGCTGCTGTCCGCTCAGCAACCCTGGATAATGCTCCTAAAAGGTGGGGCCGGCGGCAATCTTCGCCAGGAGTTGCCACTGCCCGGGCGCGACCTACTCGTGGACGATGAGCTTTTTCTCCGCCGCAGACGCCAGCAGAGAGGTCAGCGTGAAGGCGGTAGCGAAGAAATGTAGACGAAGGTCATGGGACCGGCACGACCGGGGCCGAAGCGGCTACCGGCGCCGCGCCAGCGGGAAGATAGGAGGTCCGGCGGTCCGACTCAATCCGCAACGCGGCGTGGGCGTTCTTCTCGGCCTCGGTGACGGCCGAAATGAATTCCGGGATCAAGCGCCGGTGCGCCTCATCGGTTTGCTGATGCTGGACCACGCGCACCAAAGCCGGATCGAGGAAACGCCCGAGGCCGAGGGCCCGCGTGGCGGCGACGATCGCCGGGCGTTGCTCGGGCGAGGCGTGGAGGTACTGGTCGAGGTGCGCCTGCAAGGCCTGCTCCATCGCCG
>Ga0068855_100001390_pt1 | contig 29985 bp, 47 predicted proteins | sample KBSCornC52_FD_66592 | JGI IMG/M metagenome (GOLD analysis project Ga0068855, IMG submission 66592) | Corn rhizosphere microbial communities from Kellogg Biological Station, Michigan, USA - KBS Corn C5-2 | ecosystem: Host-associated > Plants > Roots > Rhizosphere > Soil ... | reverse complement strand
CAGCTTCTATGCGCTCAACGTCCCCGGCGCCGTCTGTTGGGTCTTCGACGCCACGACGAAACTGTGGCATCGACGGACGTCGATCGATGGCATGAGCCTCGCGGTGCGCGGACATGCCTATGCGAATGGCGTGCATCTGGTCGGCTCGCGGACCTCCGGCGTGATCTACCAGATGTCGGCTGACCTCTTCACCGACATCGATGGATCGGGATTGCGTCGCCTACGCCGCGCGCCGCATCTTACTGATGAAGGACGCCGGGCCACCTACGACAGTCTCCGCATCGATGCCGAGGTCGGCATCGGCCTGACGAGCGGCCAAGGATCTGATCCGCAAGGGATGCTGCGCTGGTCAGATGACGGCGGGCAGACGTGGAGCAACGTCTATACCGCGTCCTTCGGGCCACGCGGGGCCTTCCGGACGCGCGCGATCTGGCGCCGGCTCTACGGGCGGGGCGACGATCGCGTGTTCGAGTTCAGCTACTCGGAGCCGACGTCGTTGACCCTCATCGATGCCTATCTGGAGATGCGGGCGGGGATCTCCTAGATGGCGCTCGTCTTCAGCGAAACGGCGACGGCGGATACCGGCGGTACCTTCGTCGGAACCGGGGCGGTCTATGACTCGGGCCATGCGACCTGGATCCTGCTCGGGATCCGATCCCCGGCCAATGCCGCGGCGGTGCAGTATTCGACGGATGACGGTGCGACTTGGACCCTCGCAGATTTGCCGTCCACCGATGCGCATCGGGCGATCGCCTATGCCCCGACGCTGGGCACGGCGGGCCGCCTGGTCGCGATCGGCAACGGGGTCGCGGATTGGTCGGACGACGGCGGCCGGACCTGGACCGCGACCACGTCCCTGCCCGAAGCGAACGCATGGATCGACGTGAAATGGTGGCCAGCGCAGTCGATCTTCGTGATGCTCGCCTTGCAGGGTGGGGCGCATCAGGTCGGCACGTCGACAGACGGCAAGTCGTGGACGATGCAGACGGCCGCCGCATCCAAGGGCTGGGCCGGGCTGGAGGTGTCGGGGACGACCGCGGTCGCCGTGGCCTTCTCGGGACTCGCGAGCACGCAGCTGGTGATGACGAGCACCGATGGCGCGACATGGACGCTGCAAACCCACGCCAGTCTCAAGACGAGTGTCGCGTTGCCCAGCGTCTCGGGGCGGATGGGGCTGGGCTACAGTGCGGACCTCGATATGTTCGTGTTCGCCGGCACCGATGGCAGCGGGATCACGAAGGCCTATCGCTCCACGGATAGCGGCGTGACGTGGACGGCCTCCAATACAATCCCGACGCTGGCCGATGCGACGGCGCGATCGTTTCTGTGGCTGGCCTCGCTGAGTCAATGGGTGATGTTCTGCACCGATGCGCATCTCGGCGCGTCCACCGACGGGATCACCTGGACGGTCACCGATACCTCGGGCGCATGGAGCCATAGCGGTTATACGCAAGGGGCCTGGGATGACAGCGGCCAGACCGCCATCGTAGCCAGTACCGCCAGCCTCGATGGCGTGCTGCGGGGGGTCATCCCGGTCCTTGTGGCGGTCTCGCCGCCGGCCGGGACGCGACGCGGCGGTACCGTGCTCACGATGACCGGCAAGGGGCTCTCGTCCGTCGCGACCGGCGACATCCTGATCGGCGGCACCACCGCGACGGATGTGGTCCCCGCGACGGACGGGCGCGCCGTGACGTGCCTGACGCCGGCCCATGCGGTCGGCACCGTCGATGTCGTCGTGACAGGCGTGGGGACGCTGACGGGCGCCTATACCTACGTCAGCGTCGATCGGGTCACCCCGAAGGCGGGATCGGCGGCCGGCGGCGAGACCGTCACGATTACCGGCTATGGCTTCACGGCGGCCACGGGCGTGCTGTTCGATATGGCGGCGGCGACCGATGTCGTGATCGTCAGCACCACACAGATCACCTGTACGACGCCCTACCATCGCACCGGGACGGTGGACGTCACCGTCAGCGGCGTCGACGTCGGGGCGCAGCTCTTTACCTACGAACTGCGGTTCACGTTCCGGGCGCCCGTCTCCTTGATGCCGCCCTTACCAAAGACCCCGATCGCGGACAAGGACGGGATGCTCTCCCGCGACTGGTATGCCTGGTTCAGCCAGCAGAAGCAGCGGGTCGAAACCCCGCCGAGCATCGTCGCCGAACAAGTCGCCGGCACGTTGGGCGCGGACAATCTCCCCGACAACATTCCCTGGGGGCAGATCAGCAAGACCGGGTCGTCACTGGCGGATCTGGGCACGCGAAACGCGGGCGATCTGACAGTCGGCACGCTCCCCGCGGCGCGCTTTCCCGCGCTGACCGGGGATGTGACAGCCGGACCGAACGCGACGGCGACCACCTTGGCCGCCACTGGCGTCACGGCGGCGACCTATGGGGACAGCACGCATGTTCCGCAGATCGCGGTGGATGCGAAGGGCCGGATCACGTCAGCCGCGAATGTCGCAATTGCGGCGAGTGGGGGCGGCAAGATCGCGCAGATCGTCAATACGGAAACCGGGGCGGTCCAGACCGGGACGACCACGATTCCCTTCGATGATACCAAGCCGCAGAACACCGAGGGCACGGAGTTTTTTACCGTCACGGTCACGCCGACCGACGCCACACACAAGCTCCGGATCGATGTGACGGTCTTTGCGACCGTGACCACGACCCCCTGGATCATTGCGGCGCTCTTTCAGGATAGCGGCGCGGATGCGATCGCCGTGGCGGCGTCCTTCAACAATTTCAACACGGCGGGCATGACGATCACGTTCACGCACCATATGGTCGCCGGCACCACGTCAGCGACGACGTTCAAGGTCCGGGTGGGGCCGAGCAGCGCCGCGACGGTCACGCTGAATGGACAGTCGGGCGGGCGGATCTTTGGCGGGGTGGCGGTGTCTGGGATCACGGTCACGGAATATGCGCCATAACCCGGTTTGCATCGGTGGCAGGAGGACTTGACAATGACGAAGGATTCCCCACATGGCTAGCCTACTGGCCGCCTCGCCCGCTGCGGGGCCCAATGCGTTGCTGAACCGCGGGACGGTCACGAGCCAGATCGCGTATCCGACGCCAGCGGTCCCGAGCGTGCCGCCGCCGCCGAGTGGCGTGCCGACCAGCCCCGGCACGTTCACCGGCGCGGCGCCGGTCTCGAGCCCGTACGGCGCGTTTACGGCGCCGGACCCGTCGAGCCTCGCCACTGACCCGTATACGCAGTTCCGGATCGCGCAGGGGTCGCGGGCGATTCAGCGCGGGGCGGCGGCGCGCGGCACGCTGCTCACGGGCGGCCTCCAGAATCGGTTGCAGCAGAGCGCGCAAGAGATGGCCTCCGAGGAAGCGCAGAACGCCTTCAATCGCTCCCTGGCCGGCTATACCGCCAACCGTGACACGAACGCGCAGAACTTCGATCAGCAGATGGGCACGTTCAACGCGAATCTGGGGGCGTTCGGCGCGAACACGAATGCCACGCTCGGCTACGACCGACTCGCCCAGGACGCCACGTACGGCAACTACGATCGCGCCTATGGGGCTGGTCAGGATGCCGCCAACCGCCTCGATCGCACCAATCTCATCAACGCCGACAACAACGCCGCCGCCGCGCAGACCGCGCAACAGGCCGCTGATGACTGGTACGCGCGACAGGTGGAAGCCACGCGGCAGCAGAACGAGGCGCTGAGTGCCGTCGCGGCCCGGCCGATGGCGAAGACCGGCTTCCCCACGCGGGTCATGCGATGAGCGTCGCCCAAGATCGGAATTTCGGCTTGGCCTCACGGGAGCGTCAGCGCCGGTTGGCCGAGCTCGCGGATGATCCGTACGATCTCGCCGCCGCGCAAGCGGTCGGCCAGCCTGGATGGAATGCCTTTTTCGGGGCCTTGCGCGAAAAAGCGGATGACGCGCACGCGCAGGGCCTGAACTTCCGTGCGGACATCAGCGGGATTGGGCGTCCCGCGACCAACCTCGGGGCCTTCGGCCAGGCGGGTGGGGGCGTGCAGTATCCGAGCGATGTCAATGCCGTCGCGACCAACAAGGCGGCGGCTGACGATGCGACGGAGAACGGGCTGCGGACGTTGGCGACCGATGCAGCGATCGATGTGCAGCGGCAGCAGGCGCTCGCGGATATGCGGCGTTCCTATGCCGATCAGGTCGAGGCGTCGATGAACGCGCCGCCGATCGATCAGCCCAACATCTCGCTCACGACGCGGCCGGATGCTGGCGCGAATGCCGTGCCGGCCTTTGGTCTGGCCGCGCGTCCGGCGACTGCCGACGCCCCGCCGACGATCACGATGCGGCCGGCGTCGAGCGATCCGATGACGCAAATGCTCGCGCGCATGCCCCTCGCGCAGCGGTTGGTGATCGCGCAGCAGCAGGCCGGCTTGGACGCGCTCCGCGCCAAGACCAGCCTGGAAACGGCACAAGCCGGCCTCAATACGGCCAAGGCGGCGGCGACGTCGGCGCATGGGGGGAGCAACTATAGCGAGATGTCGCCGGACGACCAGAAAGCCGTCGATGAGATCGCGCCCTTCTTTGCGCAGACCGGGCGGCTGCCGGTCGGATTCCGCGTCTATGGTGATCAAGGCTCCTTCCTGAAGGTCGTCGCGGCACGCGCGAAAGAACTGACCGATCAATCCGGCACGACGCTCGCGGGCGCGGGCGCCAACTTCGCCGCCAATGAAGGATCGCTAAAGAAGCTGCAGGCGACCTACGACGCGGCGCAATCGTTTCTGACAACGGCGGATCGCAACTCGCAGTTGCTTGATGAATCGCTGAAGCGGATTCCCGATACGCGGAGTCCGTTGTTCAATCGCCCCCTGCGGGCGTTCGCGCAGCAAGTGCAGGGCGATCCGAACATGTCGCAGTTTGCCACGTACCTTGCCTCGGTCCAGAACGAATACGGGAAGATCATCCAGAATCCCTCACTCGCGGGCCAGTTGACCGATGCGGCGCGGCATGAGGCGCAGGCCCTCATGGATCCGAACGCGACGGTGCCACAGATCCTCTCGTCGTTGAAGGCCCTCCGGTCTGAGGGGGGGAATCGTCTGCAATCACTCGATGATCAGGTCAAACGTGTCCAGGGACGGATCAGTGGACAGCCGAGCGCGCCGGCGGCGCCGCCCGCGCCCGGCGGCGGTGGCCTCGTCGCCATGGTGGCACCTGATGGCCGGCCGCTGATGGTGCCCGCCGAGAAAGTGCCCGAACTGGAAGCGCACGGCGCGAAGAGGCGGCAGTAATGCCCGATCAGGATCCCTTCGCCGCATACGTCGTGCAGCCGACAGCGCCGGCGGCGGATCCCTTCGCGCCGTACGTGGTGTCCTCGCATCCGGCGGCGTTGCCGACGCGGCCCGTCTCGGCGGAAGATTTCACGCGAGATGCAGGGCCGCAAGGATCAGCGGTCGGCCGCTTTTTCTCGGGTGTTGGGGAGATGCTGAATCCGGTCACGGTCGCCGAAGGGCTCTATACGGCGGTCCGGCATCCTGTCGATACCGTTAGCGCGCTAGCCTCAGCGCAAGTCAATGAAGGACGCAAGGCGCTTCAGGATGCGCGAAGCGGACACGTCAGCGAAGCGATCGGCCACGGTGCCGCCGCGGTGCTGCCGGTGCTCGGCCCAATGGCCGCCTCGATTGGTGAGCAGGCTGGTACGGGTGACATCGCGGGCGCCGCCGGCAAGACGATTGTGGCCTTGGCGCCCTTCGCCGCCGAAGCCCTGCCTGCGGCAGCTGGTATGCGGGCACCGCTGGCGAATGCGAATCCCATCGCCGCCGATGCGGTGGACCTCGCGCTTGATCGAAACGTTCCGGTCGATGCGGGGACCGCGACGGGCAATCGATTCGTCAAGGCGATTCAGCATGTCAGCGATCGATCGTTGGGCGGCAGTCTCGTGGCGTCGAAAGCCGCCCAAGCGCAGCAGGAAGGACTCGCCACCCTCGGAGAACAGTTAGCGGCTAAAGGATACGGAACATCGGCCACGCTAGAGCAGGCGGGCGATGCGATTCGCGGCGCGATTCAACAGAACATCGCAGACGCGACCAAGACGGCAGATGCGGGCTATTCCGCGCTGCGGCGCCTTGAGGCAGATCCAGCGAACGCGCGTCCCGTGCCGATGCCTGATGGCTCGACGCAGTTGATGCCGATGCCGGTCGATCTACGACCGGTCAAGGCGGCAGCGAAACCACTTGCCGATGAACTGATGCGGCAGGGGCAAATCGCGCCGCTGATGGGTGACAAGGCAACTGCCGCGCGCGCGCTCGACAAGATCGTGAACGGTCCCGATCATGCCCCCCTCTCTGCCGCCGATGCAGCTCTGGGGGACTTGAAGACGTTTGCGAGAGCCGACGATTCAACGCTGCGATCAGCGGGACAGGGCAAGATCGCGGCGACCGTCAAGCAGCTTCATGCCTCCGTGGATGCGGAAGCGGCGCGCGTGGGACGGTCAGCAGAGACGGCGCTGCGTACCGGCCGCGAGGCGACAAAAGCCAAGTACGTCTCAAATGACGTGCTCGACTCGCTCCATGCCGAACCGGTCAAGACCGTACAGCGTCTCACGGCGCCGAAGGACTCGGCGATCGATCAGTTGCGCGCGGTACAGAAGCAGGCGCCGCAGGCGATGCCGGTCATTGGTCGCGCCTACCTGGATGACATGTTGTCAAAGGCGACGGCAGAGGGTGGATTCGGACACGGGCAAGCCTTGGCTGCGCAATGGGAGAAGCTTGGCGCTCAGACTAAGCTCGCGCTGTACCGCGATCCGGGCTATATCCGCGATCTTGATCGATTCTTTAATTTAGCGAAGATGTCGGCCGAATCGGCGAATCCAAGCGGGACCGCGCACACTGCTTTGGCGGCGGTGCAGGGAGGCTGGCTGTTTACGAACCCGATCACCGGCGTGCCGGTACAACTCGGCGCGGCGATGCTCTCGAAATTCCTTCACTCGTCGAGCGGGGTACGGTTGCTCGCGAAAGGCATGACGATTCCAGTCAAGAATCGCGCGGCAGCGGCGGCATGGGCCAACGATTTTGGGAATGCGCTCACCAGCCCCAGCGGATCCCAAACAGCCACAGCACCAGCTCGATGATCAGAATGGGAATCAAGATCATGACTACGATCAGCCCGGACAAGGCTAGCAAGGCGCGATACGCGACAAGGTACCAGGTCACTGCTTTGACGGGCCATTCAATCAAAATCTTCCGCCACATGGCGCAGAGGGTAGCACACCCCGCCTCGGGTCGGCAGCATACCGGATGTGTGCTCGGAGAGAGGATCTAACCCGTGGCCCAGGGCTTTGTCGTCCAACTTCCGCAGCGGTTATTCAAGACCGTCAACGGCGCGCTCGTCCCGGCCTCTGGCTGGGTCATTACGACCTTCGAGGTCGGGACCACCACCCCGAAAGAGACGTGGAGCGACGGGCAGCTCACCAGTAGCAACGGCACCTCGGTCACGACCGATGCGGACGGCTTCTATCGGATGCTGATCGCCCAAGGCGATGCCGTGAAATGCGTCGTGAAGGACGATGGCGGGGTCTCTCAATACACGTTCGATTATCAGCAGCCGATGATCGCCGATCCGAACGCGGGCAGCGTCACGGCGGTGCCCGCCGGGAGCGTCGTGTGGTCGCCCTACTCGACGCTGCCGACCGGCTATCTGCTCTGCGACGGGAGCGCGGTGAGCCGATCAACCTACGCCGCCTTGGCGGCCTTGGCGGCGGCCGATGCCTATCCCAATGGATCGGGCGATGGCTCGACGACCTTCAACCTGCCCGATCTGCGGGGTCGCGCCCCCTACGGGGTGGCCGCCTCGGGTACGGGGTCCACACTCGGCGCGACCTTCGGCTCGCTTGACCACACGCACACCGGCCCGAGTCACACGCACGTGACGACCGTGCCTCGGGATGGGTGGGGTCTGACGCTGAACACGCCCTCTGTGTCCGAGCGGCTGAACGTCGGCTATGCCTCCGGGACCGGGCAGTTCTCCTCGAGCTATCAGCCGACCGGCGACGTCGACGTGACGAGCGCGGCGGGGGGCACGGGCAACACCGGGACGGGGAATGCCCCCGGCGTGACGGGCTACTGGTTTATCAAGACCTAACCGCAGCGAGCGCCGAGCGGCCAGTCGGGCGTGAGACGCCGAGACGGCCGCGGACGGGGCCGCGCGGTGAGGGGGAGTGGGGGCAAGGGACGCGACCACGGAGGCCGCGCCTGAGAGGTGAGACGAATAGCCGAGTTCAGATTCATCACGAGGTTTGCGGATAGGCGTCGCTGATCCCGACGCTGAGACGGCCCTGAAGGCGTTCAGAGCCTTCCGCAGCAAACAGAACGCCAAGTGCGCACGCGGCACTGACTGACCGGGTAGACCGGGCCAGCCAGTGCCGCGTGTCGTGTCAAGGGGTCCGCAGTGGTCGGATTTGTCCACGGGGGGGAAGGGCGTATGTCGAACGAGGCGCAACTGGCGCGCTGCATCGCATTGCTGGAAATGCAGGGGGAAGACCTCCTGGCCATCAAGCGGGCCGTGGAAGCCCAGAACGGCCGCGTGCGCAAGCTCGAAACCGCCATGACGCAGGTCCGCACACTCTGGACGGCCGCCGTCGTCGTGTTCGGCATCTTTGCGCAGGACATCCGCCACAAGATCGGCTTGCCATGACCCCCCTCGATCGCGACCGCCTCGCCGCACAACTGCGTCGCCACGAGAGCGAACGACTCAAGCCCTATCGGGATTCGCTCGGCTATCTCTCGATCGGCGTGGGCCGGAATCTCGATGCCCGCGGCATTCGCCCGGATGAATCCGCCTTGATGCTCACCAACGACATGGATGAGGCCGAGCGTGGCGTGGCATTGACGTTCTCATGGTTCCCCTCACTCGATCCGGTCCGGCAAGCCGTGCTCATCAACATGGCGTTCAATCTCGGCGTGTCGGGCTTGCTCGACTTCCACAAGATGCTCGCGGCCGTGGAGCACGGTCAGTACGGACAGGCATCCGACGAGATGATCGAATCGCTCTGGGCTAAGCAGGTGAAGGAGCGCGCCGTGGAACTGGCGGCGCAGATGCGGACCGGCCAATGGGGGCGCTGATGATCGGTGACACCGTGCGCGTGGACGGCCGGGAATACGTCGTGGTGTTCGACGGCCGGCAATCGCTTCTGCCGCCGCGGCCATCCGCCGGACTGCCGATGACGAAGGACGAGCGTCGTCAGGCGATGCTGTCGTATCGCCGGTATCGGGGCGTGCAGCCGACGCGCCCCAAACGTCGTGCGCAGCGGGGATCAGATCAACTGGTTGTTTCAGGCTCCTCGCAGGGGCATGGACAGAGGGTGATCGGGAGCGAAAAAAGCACGTCTCCGTCCCCGCTGCGCGCTGAGATGACACGATGACCGCCAGGCGGTTGCCAGAACCGGCCGCTCGTGAGATCTACGAGCGACTGATTACCCCGCTGCGCGCGGTCGCGCGCGCACACGGCTATGCGCTGGCTGTTCATGGGAGCCTGGCCCGCGACATCGATCTGATCGCTGTGCCGTGGGGACACGAGGTCAGCATAGCGGCGGCGCTGGTCGAGGCGATCCGCGCGACTGCCGAGAACGTCACGGGCTACACCGCCTTCATCAAGAACGACCCGCGCGCGGATCCATGCGACTTCACTAGGCGGAATCCTGAGCCGAAGTTTCACGGCCGACTGGGTTGGTCGATCTATGTGAAGGGCCGCACGGGCGGCTACCAGACATACATCGACCTGTCCGTGATGCCGGCCTACGACCATCCGATCGAGCGGTATCACGAAGCCATCGAGGCGATTCGCATGACGAGCGCTGAGGTCACACGATGAGAAAGATCCTTAAGATTCTCGGCATCGCCGGCAGCATCACGGCCGCCGGCCTGATCGCGACGCATCGAGGCTCTGGACCTTCGACGCCGCCTGTCGATCACACCGCCGAATGGACCCAGGCGTGTTCCGACATTTTCCAACAGCTGCTCGAACGACAGATTCACGCGGACGAATCGGACACCTGTGTGCAGAAGGCGAGGGCCGGGGCGCAGGACAGCGATCTCCGGAACTGGGTGCGAGACACCGACGAATACCGTGCGCTGCAAGCCAAGAAGGCGCAGCCGCCAACGCCAACGCTCCAGCCGGTGCATGGCGACGGGCGGATCTTCCGCACGGCGGACGGCCAGCCGTGGCGCTACAAGGGCGTGACGGCCTTCGGGCTGCTCGCGCGGTTCGCGCGCGGCGAGGACATCAACGATTTCCTTGACGCCTATAAGGGCTTCAACGTGCTGCGCGTCTGGCCCTACGTGCCGGTAGCCGACTGGGGTGCGACGGCATGGGATGTTGTTGACGTCGCCACGATCCGCCGCTTCATTGACGACGTCAACGCCCGCGGCTGGTACGTCGAGCTCACACTCTTAACCGATGCCGATCCGGCACGGCTCGCGTGGGCGCAGACGCTAGTGCCGCAGCTGGTGCAGGGCGGCTGCCCGGCGGGACTGCTGTTTGAGGGCGCGAACGAGCCGAGCACCCACAAGCAGTGGCCGCTCAATACCTCGAGCCCATCGATTACCGCAATCGACACGCCGGCGCTGCGTAGCGTGCTGGCCGCGTCCGGCTGCCTTTACGCGAGCGGAGACTATGAAGACTCGGCACGAGCCTACGGGTCGTATCTGACGGCCCACACGGCGCGGGATGGGGCGTGGCCGCGGCGGTCCCATGATGCCCTGGAATATTTTTCCGGCGGCGGCCCGAACAGCCCCAGCGATCCGCCACATCGCGTGCCGATCGTCCTCGACGAGCCACCGAAGCCGGCCGACGTCGGTATGACGGCGGACGATGCGCGCGCCTACTTTGGCGGCGCCGCGCTGTTCGGTGGAGGCGCCACGTGGCACTGCGATACCTGCCGCTTCGGACAACTGCCGCGGCCGGACGAGGCGTCGCTCGCGGCGGTGGCGCTCGCTGCTCTGAACGCCTTCCCTGTTGACGCAGCAAACGGCCCCTATCGGCGCATCGTCGAGCCGGGGCAGTCGGACGCAGCGCGGACCTATGTGGTCGGCGACTTCATGGTGCGCTCACAGCAGCAAGGACGAACCGCGCCGGAACCGGGCTGGACGCCGATCGACGCGGACGGGATTCTCTGGAGGAAATGATGATGTCTCGGGATTCGATTCTCTTTTCGTGGCTCGCGGTGATCGTGGCGATTGCCGGGTACTTCGCGACCGGCGGCGATCCGCGCGCCTACACCTTTCAGCAGTGGATGCAGGCCATCGTGGCGATCGGCGGCATTGTCGCCGGCAAACTCGGATCGTCCCCGCTGCCCTCCAGCGCAGCGGCGAACACCGTCAACGTGAATAGGGGGCAGTGATGCATTTTGATTGGAAAGCCATCGCGCGCATGAGCGCGGCCGTCGTCTCCGCGTCCACCGGCCAGCCCGCGATTATGGCGGCGGAAGGCGCGGCGGAATCTGCGATCGGGGCCTCGCAGGCGCACAAGAGCGCCGCCGAGCAGGCCGACGCCTACGCGGCGCTGGCCGTCCAGGTGATCGAAACCGCCGAAGGCTTCGACGGGAAGGAACTGGTGGACGATGCGACCGTGCAGGCGCTCGTCCAGGCGGTCCACGATGCGCTGACGGCCCTCGCGGCCGGACTGGCAGCGAAGAAGGCGGCAGCCCCTTTGGCTGGCGCGACGGCGCCGACAGCGTAGAGGACTGCTCCGGAGCCTGTCATGGCCGATGGGATTGACGGCCGGCCGATCGTGCGCTGCCTCGTGGCGTGTACGCGTCACGATGGCAGCCCGATCGGGAAACCGTCCGTGACCTCGCTGGGCGCGGCCTATCTCGCGATGTGCGAGGGCTACACGATCGGTAACAATATACTTGACTAACCATTAACAACCTGCCATAGTAGGGGCATGGCAACCGAGAACGCCGCACCCCGCACCCTCCGCGAAGCCATCCTGTTCTTCGCGGATTACGAGAACTGCCGTCGGGCCGTCGAGTCGATCCGTTGGCCCGATGGCGTCGTGAAGTGCCCTACCTGCGGGTCGGACAAGGTGACGTATCTCGCCAGCGTGAAACGGTACAAGTGCTACGGAAAGCATCCCCGCGCGCAGTTCTCGCTCAAGGTCGGCACCGTGTTCGAGGATTCGCCGCTCGGGCTGGATAAGTGGCTCCCCGCACTGTGGCTGCTCACCGGCTGCAAGAACGGCATCAGCAGCTACGAACTCGCCCGCGCGCTCGGCGTCACTCAGAAGTCCGCGTGGTTCATGCTCCATCGGCTCCGGCTCGCCTTGCAGGACAAGAGCACTAGGAAGCTCGGTGGACACGTCGAACTGGACGAAACCTACATCGGCGGCAAGGCGCGCAACATGCACTACGCCAAGCGGAAGCGCATGGGCCTCGACCAGAAGAAATTCTCGATGGCAGGAAAGGTCGCGGTCATGGGCCTGTTGGAGCGCCACGGCGAGAAGGGATCGCAGGTCCGTCTCGCGCGCATCCCCAGCAACAAGCGGAAGCACTTGATGCCGCACATCCTCCAGCACGTCGAGAAGGGCGCGAACGTCTACACCGATTCGCTGAACTCGTACACCTCGGTCCAGACCGATTACACTCACCACGTCATCGACCACGCTGAGAAGTACGTCGAGGGACAGGTCCACACCAATGGCTGCGAGAACTTCTGGAGCCTCTTGAAGCGGTCCATCAAAGGCACCTACGTGTCGGTCGAACCGTTCCATTTGTTCCGCTACCTCGATGAGCAAGCGTTTCGGTTCAACGAGCGTGCGCTGAATGACGCGGCGCGTTTCTTCCTTGGACTCGCTGGCGTCGTCAATCGTCGTCTCACCTACAAGGCTCTCATCGGCTCGGAGTTGCCGCAAACGTGCTAGAGAAAAAGAAGCCCACCCGCAACAGAGACGCGGACGACATCCGCGCCGACGATCCTGATCGCGCCATGGCGCAATTCACTCAGGGTCTCCGACGCGTGTTGACTGCCCAGAAAGCACAACCTGCTGCTTCACATCGACTGGCTGAGCGGAAGAAAGCGCCTCGCGGTCTTCCTGCATCTGCTCGACGCCGAGGGCGTGAATCGACCTAAAGAATTTCAGCAACGGTTCGCCGTACAAGTGCTGGAATGTGTACCTGTCGAGACGATCTCGCAGCAGGCTAACCAGCGACATCCGCATCGCACGCTTGTTATCCAGCGCCGTTTCTGTAACGAATTTTCCCCACTCCCACGCGAGTGTGTCCGGCGCATGAAACGGCGAATTGGGACCCTTCGGAGTGACGCTATGGCCGCGCCACTGATACAGGTCCGTGACCGATGAAGATTTTCCGGCGTAGGACAGCAAGTGCTCTAGCTGGTCGTAGCCTTCGTCGCCAGCCTCAATGAGATAAGTAATCCCATCTCGATAGCCGTGATCCTTCGACCATGCGCCAAGTCCGGCCATCGCCATATGTCCAGCGATTGAGTACGCATGGCCGAAACCCTTGATCCAGGTCGGACCATGGCGCTCAACATCCTGCTTCCAACACGACGTCACCGTTCCGGCAACCGCGAACTCGCGGACAATAGAAATGCCTGCCGCAACCAGCCGGTCATGCTCGGGCCGATTGCCACGAAGGTGCCTAAACTGTTTTGCCCGCGCAATCAAATCAGCCCAAGAAAACGACTGCGGACCGAAAGTGTCATGCCATTTCTGGTGAAAGCATCGCGCCCGCTGTCGGCTTTCGAACATGTAACCGGCGACGGTAATTAGATCGCCCTTGTCGCCGTTCACCGGATGGACGTGCTCACGCGAACTGGCGTCGATGTAGGCTCTGAGCACTACGACGCAGCCTTCGCCGTCAGGCAACAGCGCATCCAGCAAGTCATCCCAAATATCGCTTTTGTCTAACAATCACTCCTTCCCACCGGTTTTTCACGGTGGGGCATACAATCACCAGCCTAGCGCCAACCCTAGTGGTTAGGCAAGTATATTGTTACCCAACAATCAAACGATTCGGCGCGAAGTGACGCAGCGCGCTGACGCATGCGCGAAGGATAGCACGATGACCGAACCAGACACCTTGCCGAGCTGTCCGAAATGCGAGAGCACGCTCAAGCCTGAACGCATCGGCGCGGGCCGGTACGTGTGTCCGTGCTGTGGGCGGATCATTCAGGTCTAGGGACGCGCTCTGAGCGGGCCTCCACGACGGCCTCACGCGCTGGGAGGCAGGGAGGCCGGGAGCGCCCGGCTCAGAGCCGTATCGGTACCATCAGACGTGCCAGCAAATTCCGTGGATCTCCGTTGATGTCCGTGGAGAAAGATCCAGATGCGTCGAGGCCGAGCCGAGACCGCAATATTCGCAAAATCCCTAGGAAAAACGCCAAGAACACTGGCGGAAGCGCCTGGGAGTCGAACCCACCACGGCGCCACGTAAGTGGCTGACTCGATTGACCGTGCCAGCTTAGGTGCCAGTATCCCATCCCTTGAACCGGCCATTGAGCAGTTCGCTGGCCCGCTGCATCCGCGCCTGCCGAATCGGCACGTAGGTCTGTCGCGTCGTGCGCAGATCGGTATGCCCAAGCATGCCGGCGATGTCCGCGAGGTCCACGCCGGCATCGCTGAGGGCAATCCCGAGGCTGTGGCGCAACTCATAGGGCCGGACCCCTGCCGTCCATCCGGCCGCGCGCAGCGTGCGCGCCATCGAGCCCGTATCGAACGAGCCCCAGGCATCGGCGTCGATGAACAGTTGCCAGGCCGCGAGCATTTCGTCGTTGAGGTACAGCCCTTCGGACCAGCCGCCTTTCCCATCGCGCACGCGCCATTCGCGGCGCGCCAGATGCACGTCCGCGGGCGTGGCGCGCATGATTTCTGACGGGCGCTTCCCGGTCACGGCGCGGAGCATGAAGCGCGCGCGCGTCTTGGCATCGCGAATGAGGCCTTGCTGCTCCCGTGCCTTCAGATTCGCGAGCACGGTGAGCACCTGGGCCGGGTCGATGATGATCGGGATGGTCTTGGTCTTCGGCGGCGGCGGAATGTCATCGACGGGCGTGACCGTTTTCCGACCATAGAGCACGCGGTACAGGTGTTGGAGGGACCAGCGCCGATTGCGGATTGTCTTGGGCTTCACGCCGGCGGCGGCCCATTGGCTCATCACCTGCCGAGCCATGGCGGCCGTGATCGCGCGAAGGCGATACGTCCCGAGGCGCTTTCCCTGCACGATGGCCCGCGCCCATGCGCGCAGCTCGGCGCGCCGTTCGCCCCAGGAGGCCAGCGCCTGCTCCTGCGGCGCCCAGCGGTCGATCGCGGCATCCAGGGAGTCCTTGGCGGTCTTCGGGATGCCCGAGGCTGACGAGCGGGCCAACGCGGCGGCGACATCGGCCCGCAGTTCCTTGATGGGGGTCGCTCGAGGACGGCGGATCTCGCGTTGCCGGCCGTCGTGGTCGCGGTAGATGATGACGCGGCCGGTGGCATCGTCATAGACGTTGGTCGCGATTTTGCGCCGTGTTCCTTGGCGTGGCATACCCGATTTGCGTCTATTCGTGAGACAGAGAGAGACTATGCGGCATGGAGAACATCGAACGGCAAGAGTTTGATGCGTTGGCCGCGCGCATCCGCGCATCGATCCGGCCGAACACGATCGGACAGCGGTGGATGGACGCGTCGGACCGGTTCATTGCCGAGTTCCCTCCATCGATGCGCGTCAGTGCGTTGTGTCTGTTCGTGGAGCTTTCGTTCGCAATAATCGATGGGCGGTTTCAAACTTCTCCCGTTGATCTGTCGCATATGGTTCAAACGCCGCCAGTGCCTGAGTAAGCTCAGCGTCGGTAATCGCGTCCTTCTCCTTCAGCAACTGAACGAGCGCGGCGAACTGCGCGGCGTCGTCAAAGATGCGCGCGATCAACTGGCCATAGAGCGTGTGCAGTTCGTCAAAGCGGCGTTCTATTTCCCGATCGTCCATGCCTCTACTCCAGTGGTGCGCCTAGCGCCTCCGCGAGGATGCTCCTAGCGATGCCCGCCAGCGCGTCGGCGTGTTTTGGGCTGACGTTTTCGAGTTCCGACATCAACAGCACGAACGACGTGGCGCGAATCTTTGGCGCGCGCGATGGCGTCCGCAATCCGGCGACCGACATCTTCAAGGGTTTCGACGAGCACCGGATCGAATTGCTGAACACCAAGCGGAGCTGCTGACGCTGGGACATCGGGCCTTCCTTCCTGGGAAAGATCCGATGCTGGATCCCCGCGCTGCCCGATTAGGTCACGGCGCTTCTGACGCAACCGGTCGTATGAGGGATCGACACCCACCACAAGATGTTCGACTGAGCACTGAAGTACCGCGGCGATTCGGACTAGTTGCACGGCATCAGGGCGCGTTTCGTCCGTCTCCCATTTAGAGACGGCAGACTGCGCAATCTCCATAGCCTCGGCCAATTGCCCCTGCGTCAGCTTGGGTGAATGCGTTGCGCGCATCGCCTTGATCCTCGCCCCAAGCGTAGCCACCGACAGAGCATAGCCAACGGAGCAATCCTTGTAAATCACTGATAGGTATACCCTTGCAAGGTATTTTTCCAAACAGGAATAAAACCCTTGACGAGCATACCCGCAATGCTCATAATCGCCGTATCGTGAGTCGCAACAAGGCCATCCTGATCGCCATCATCGAGAGCGAGAAAGACCACGGCGAGGTTGCCGCGCTCGCCAAGATTCACCCAACGCGCCTCTCGCAAATCATCAGCAACCGCGTCACGCCCACTGAATCGGAAAAACTCCGGCTTGCTGGCGTGCTTCATCGCCCAGTCTCCGACTTGTTTCCCGAGGTTGCGGCGTGAACCGCCATCAACGCGTGTTCGAGTCGGCGCCGCCGCCGTCGGAGCAGCCGCAGGGCCACCATCACAGCCCGGATCTGCTCACGCAGGTGCAAGTCTGCGCACGGCTCGGCATCTCTGATCAGACCTGGATGCGCTGGCGGAAGGCGGGACGGACTCCCGAGCCTGTCACCTTGCCGAGCGGCCGGCGCAAGTGGCGCCAGGAGGACATCGAGCGGCTGGTCGGAGCGCCGCAGCCGATAGCGCGGCGGCATTACTTTGGCGCGGTGCGTCATGCGCGCACGGTAGCGAACGTCTCGGCCTTCGAGAAGTCTCCCCGACGTACGCATACGGATGGTGGGCAGTGATCTGCGCCGCCTGGATCGGCCATACGGATCGCTCCCGCGCCTTGGCGCAGTGCATCGACGGTGCCCGCCGCGCCCTCGGCTGGACCGAGAAAGAACTAGCCGACAAGATGGGCCTGTGTTCCCGCGAGGAACTGGCGCAGATGCTCGCGGGCCGCAAGCCGCTCAATCTGTTCCGGCTCGCGGATCTGCCGGATACCTTCCACGCGGCCTACGACGCGCGCCGCGCCGGCCTACGGGGCGCGGTGGTCTTGGAAGCGCCGGATCTCTCCCTGATTCGTGGCGCGTGTGCGCTTGGCGAGAAGCGCATGGCGTCCTTCACCGATCCCGTCTACACGATCCAGGACAGGAGACAGGCGTGATGTTCGCGATCTACATCGATCCGCTCGTGTGCTCAACCTGGGCCGGCTACTTCATCCCTGAATGCTGGGGCCTTGCCGTGATGCAGGGCCTGTGGCTCTGCGCGGCGATTGGGAGCGCGGTAACGCTCCGCACGATCAGCGCGCGGGGGAGGGTGCAGTGAAGCTCTGGGCGTGGTTCCGCGTCCGTGCGCCGCATCGTCGCGCCGTGCTCGATGCGCTCGCGCCGATGGTGCCGTCAGCCGAGCCGCGCGTCAGTTGGCGCGTGTCTCGGAAGGCGGACGGGGTCCGCAATCTCCGAGAGTGGAAAGCACGCTACGACATACGGAGGTCGGCATGACACACCTGCTCTTGATCGGCGCGTGTATCGGTTGGACCTGGATGCTCTCGGCGATCGCCGTGGAGTGTACGCGGGAGATCCAGCGGGCGATTCGGGGCTGGCGCGTGCGGCAGGAGTTGCGCGCCGCCAACGAAGAAGAGGATCCGCTCAGCGAGTGGTTGTGATCGTGGGCGACAACGAGAAGGGCCTGCGCGCTGGCTAGAGCGGCAGGCCCCAACGACGAAACGAGGTGTGTTGTGACGGCAAGTGTAACCCCATTCCCTGTGACGATGCAATCCGAGGACTCGATTGCGGCGGCGAAAGCCGACAACCGCCAGCAGCGGATTTTGTGCGGGCTCTGCCCGGACTGCGGGGTGCCGGTGCGCGCGCATTACGGCGTGACTGGCACGCGTCTGGACTGCGTGACGGCCCGGATCGTCCGTCAGGCGATGGGCGTGGCCGTCGCGACGGGTGATCCGCGGGAACCGCCACACCCGCCGACGGAGGATGACTGGGAACGGCTGGCGGCGATGGAAGGGCTCGCCAACCTGATCCAGAAGTATTCCGCGAAGCGTGTCATCCGGTGGGTGACGAACTTGGCGGCCATCTACGGGCAGGAGGTCTAGCCGTGGCCGGCGAACTCCTGACCGAACCGATCGCGGCCGACACGACCGCGCCAAGCGACGAGCTGCTGTTGATCGACCTGTCGTCTATCGTCCATCCGATCTGGCACATGAGCCAGTCGGACCCCAACCCGGACGCCACATCGATCGCCACGGTGGACCGCGTGCGGCAGCTCGCCGGCCGGTTCCCGACCGCGGCGATCTGTTGTGACTCCGGCAAGTCCTTCCGGAAGGAACTGGACCCCACCTACAAGGCGCAGCGGCCCGCGCAGGATGCGCCGCTCAAGCATCAGATGCGCCTCGCGATCGAGAAGCTGAAGTCGGATGGCTTCCCGGTGTGGTGCATCGAAGGCTTCGAGGCGGACGACGTGATCGCGGCTGCGGTGACGCAGGCGCTGGCGATCGACGGCACGCGCGTGCTGATTGCGACCGGCGACAAGGATTTACTCCAGTTGGTCGGCCCGCGCGTCTCCGTGAAGTCTGTGCGCGACGGATCGATTATCGATGTGGAGGGCGTCAGAGCCAAGTTCGGCGTGAGCCCGGCGCAGATGATGGATTACCTCTGCCTGGTCGGGGACGCCAGCGACAACGTAATCGGCGCCAAAGGGATCGGGCCGAAACGCGCCGCTGAACTGTTGGCGACCTTCGGATCACTCGCGGCGGCGTATGACGCCATGGACGCCAAGACCGCCCTCATGCCGCAAGGCATTACCAATTCCCTGATTGAGTTTCGGGATCGGCTACCGACCGTGCGCCAGTTGATTGCGCTGCGGACGGATGTGGCGATCCCGTTTGAAGAGATCGCCGCCGAGCGGACGCCGAAAGATGTCACGCCGCTGGCGCAGGAGGCATCCATGCCGACAGCCCAGATTCCACAGCCGACAGCCGAGCACAGCACTCAAGGCGTGAGTGCCAGCGTTGACGCTGCTCAGGGAAGCGCCACTGGCGCGCGGGGGAACGCGACGGCCGCAGACGTCGCCTCGGCCTCCCCGCAAACGTCATCGAACGGAAACGGCCACGCCACGCCCACGATTACCGGTGAACTGGTGCCCGCGTCCACGGACTTTACCCGGCAACTCGAGCCGCAGTCCTTGCCACAGGCGATGCAGCTCGCCAACCACATGCACGCGGCGCGGATGTTCAACGGTTATGGCTCGCCGCAGGCCGTCCTGAGCACGATTCTCGCCGGCCGTGAGTTGGGGCTGCAGGCGATCGCCTCCCTGCGCGCCTTCCACATCATCGAAGGCAAGCATTCACCCTCAGCCGACGTGCTGCGCGGGCTGGTGCTGCGGTCCGGGCAGGCGAAGTACTTCCGCTGCATCGAGCGCACGGCCGAGCGCGCAACGTTCGAGACGTGGCGGAAGGACGAACCGGAGCCGGTGCGCCTGACCTACACGATCGAGGAGGGGTGGAACGCCTTCCTGCCGAACCAGCCGGAAGCCGACCGCAAGAAGAAGTGGGATGCGAGTGGGTGGGGGAAGTATCCCGCGAACATGGTGACGGCTCGCGCCGGGGCGATGCTGGCCCGCCTGGTCTATCCCGACATCCTCTTCGGCCTCTACACGCCAGAGGAGTTGACCGCGTAATGGGCGCCACCGACGAAACCTTGCGCCTGCTCCGGTCGATCGACAACAGCCTCAAGTCGCTGGTCGCGATGCAAGGCGGGGCGCGGCAGACCGAGCGCGTCGATCTGGACGGCCAGCACGGCGATCCCATCGTGAAAGCGAAGGATCCGCGCGACTGGACCGGCGATTCGATGAAGGGGCGCCGGTTCAGCGAATGCCCGCCGGAGTACCTCGACATGATTGCCGAACGGTTCGATTACTTCGCGGGCAAGGAAGAGGACGCGAAGAAAGCGAAATACAACCGCCTGGACGCGGCGCGAGCGCGCGGGTGGGCTCAGCGTCTCCGAGGAGGGTGGGCGCCGTCTAGCACGCCGCAGAATGCGCCGAATGATGCCTTCGCTGGCGTGACGGACTCGGACGGCGGCGATTGGGACACCGGCCCGGAGTGGGCGTAGTGGCGACTGTTCGCGAGCTCATCGGCGGGATCCAGCGCACCGTGCGCGAGTCCACGGATTTACCGCCAACGCAGGCGTCCGATCTGCTGAACAAGCTCACGGCACTGCTCGGCAACGTGCTGACTGAAGTCCGCGAGCGAGAGATGGTGTACCGCGTCTACTACGCGGACTGCCGGAAACGGTATGAGAAAGCGAACGCCGCGAAAATCGAAGCGGAAGCGAGTCCGCAGTATGCCGCGTGGCGGGAAGCGAAGGACACACAAGTCCTCACCGAACAGTTGATCGTATCGCTGCGCGCCTCGGTGCGGCTGCACACCGAAGAAATGAGACTCGGGCGATGAGTTCGTACGACGCGTGGAAAACGACCAACCCGCACGACAACGAACTGGGCCGCAGCAACGGCCAGCCTGAACTGTATCGCTGCCTGACCTGTACCTGGCAGGGCCGTGGAATCTTCGCGGCCACGGAGCACTGGCGTACCACCGAGCACAACGTGAAGCCGGCGAGTGATCCCAGGTTCACGGCTCACGCCTCAGAGAAAGCGAAGAGCGCATGAGCGAGCAGCCGAAATTTACGCCGGGACCGTGGGAATGGCGCGTGGTATCGGATGGATGGGACGGACAGACCAGTGCCCTGTACGGTCGTGATCGTATGGTGTTGATCGGCTGGGGCTATGACGCTTGTGGCATTTACTTCGGCCAAGAGGCTAAGTCGGTCGAGAGCGAACCCGATCTTCCAGATGCCCGTTTGATTGCGGCGGCGCCAGATCTCTACGCGGCTCTCCGCGGCTTGCTGGCGTGCTGCACATCAAGCGATGGCGCCGTCGGCCCTGAGCCGCACTGCCGACGCGAATGGCTGCAGTTCATGCTTGACGCTCGCGCGGCCATCGCCAAGGCCGAAGGACGCCAGGAGTAACCCCGATGCCGAACTACGCGCGTCAACCGTTCTCGCCGCAGCCGAAAGGCGCCCCGCATCGCCTCGTGAAGCAGGACGCCGAGGCGGACGTCGACAAGCAAGACCGTCTGGAGCGCGAGAAGTGCCACACACGCAGCGGCGGACGCTGCGAAGTGCTGGAAGTCATCACGCCGCTGTTTATCTTCGACGCGAAGACGATGGCGCAGAAGCCGGTGACGCAGGTTGCGGTCCGGTGCAAGCGGCGCGTGGGCGAGAACCATCACCTGATCGGCGGCATCGGCCGGCGGAACAAGGGCAAGTCGATTCTCGCGGAACACCGCCTGGATACCTGTCTGCGGTGTCACAGCGACATCACCGGCAAGGTGCTCGTGCCTGCGGTGAACGCGCAGGATCGTCAGCTCGCGGCGAAGGTCGTCTACGAGCGGAAGAAGTTGCCGAAGAAAGACAAGGGCCATGCGGACGGGGACCGTCGATCGTCAGCGACGGTGAGCACCTGACATCTCGCTTCTCGCCCGGCGGCGAGCGTTCGCGTGCAGTTTTTGGAAGCCGGTCTGTTTTCGGTATCGCACGAAACTATGGGTGCACCACGCAGAGGCGAAGAACGACTGATGTTGCGCGATCCTGTGGCTCGGACCGAACGAATCGCGGAATTGCGACGGCTCTATGAAATCGAAAAGTGGTCAGTCACGCGCATTGCGGCGCATTACGGAGTTTCGCATCGCTCCGTGTCTCGGGCGCTCCACAGGATTGGCGTCAGGATGCGCCGCAAAGGCGATGTGCGCCATAAGCACTGTTGCGAGGACGACTGCGCCCTGCCGATTTACCGGATTCGACATAAGGCGAACGGATCGCTCTTTGGGCGCCGCTGCCGCCTGCACTGGATCATCTACCGGTTGAGAGTCAACCAGGAATACAACGACAAGCATCTTGGAAAGGACGACGAAGCATGGTTACGGAGAATGAGGCAATTGCTGGCACGAGTTCGAAGGCTGAACCGCGAAGTCTCGCAATCGCTGAGGCCGGAATCGGCACCGGGAACGACTTCGCCAGATGCATGTCCGCGCTCATGAGCGACATCATCGCGTCGCGTGTGACGCCTCAGGTTGGCAACGCCGTCTGCAACGCTGGCGGCAAGTTGCTGAAGGTCGTGGAACTGCAATTGCGGTACGGGAGCGCGAAGGAACCGAACGGTGAGCGAGTACTGCACCTCACGCCGGCGATGTCTCTCGGAGATCAGAAGTAGCGAGTAGATCGACTGTCGCCGTGTGCGCGGTTCTTCCAAGGCACGGGCTGTTGTGACCTCCAGTCCGTGCCGCCCGCCGCGCACCCGGCGATCTCTCTGGAGTGAAGGATTTCACCACGATGCCGTATACCGACACACATCCATCGCTGCCGTTCGTCGGCAAAACGCCGCGCTCGCGGCAGAACAGCTATCTCGCGGCCGTGAGTGCGTCAGCCCATCGCGGGGCGAAGCGGGCGCAGTACCTGACCTGGCTGGAGACGGTGGGCAGTGCGACGGACCACGGAGCCGCCGAGCATTTCGGATGGCCGTTGTCGAGCGTGTGCAGTATCAGAAACGGCGCCGTGGATCTTGGCTATGTGACGGCACTCGGGGACTGTCTCGGCCGGTATGGGAAGCGCGTCACCGTCTGGCGTCTCACCGAGGCAGGGGTGGCGGCGGTCACGGCCATGAAGGGAGTCGCGTAGATAGATGCCTGACGAACGATTCCTTCACAAGCGGCTCGGGCATTCCGAGAAGGTCTGCTCATTGACGGATTTTGAGTTCCGCGTGTGGGTGCAATACCAGTTGTCCGCGGACGACTACGGGTTGATGTTGTTCACCGCTGCGAAGCCGCAGGCCGACAACGTCTTTCTGGCGCGGAAGCCGCAGCGGCTCGTCGTGCGCGCGCTTGAGACCGTCGCCAGCGTCGGCCTGGTGCACACCTTCGAGCATCAGGGGCTACAGTACGCCTACCAGACGGACTGGCAGGACTTCCAGCGCATCCGCCATCCGCGTGCGGCTCTCCATCCGTGCCCGCCGGTTGACGCGTTGCGGCAGTGCACCCCAGACACGATCGATTTATTCCGGTCGCATCCAGGATGTCCTCCGGAAGTGTTGTCGGAAGACTTCCGGAGTCTTTCCGGAAAATTACCGACACCCGCGCGGGCGGGCGGGCGCGAAATGGCTAACGGCAAACCGCTAACGGCTACCGGCTCTAGCTCAGATCCGGCGCGCGCGCGTTTTGAACGGTTCTGGGCCAGCTATCCGCGGCGTGTCGGGAAAGACGCGGCGTGGCAGGAATGGCGGCGGTTGCGGCCGAGCGCGGACGACGCCTTCACCGACCGCGCAATTGCTGCTGTTGAGCGTCAGAAGCAGAGCGCGCAGTGGCAGCGCGACGGTGGCCAGTACATCCCGCATCCGCGGACATGGCTGCATCAGGGGCGGTGGCAGGACGAGCCCGAGCACGCCACGTCGCCCTTCTCGAAAAAGACCGCGGCAAACGAAGGCGTCATCGCCAGATTCGCGGGGGACCGATGACGGTCGCTGATCGCAAAGCGTTCGCGCTGTTGATGGCCGGCTTAGCCGAGACGTTCGCCGAGGAGTTGTCGGATGCTCGCATGGCCATCTACTGGGGAGCGCTCGAGCATCTCGACATCGAGACCGTGCGCGCCGCCGCGAACACCATCGTCCGCACATCGACGTTCTTCCCGCGGCCGGCTGAAATCCTCAACGCGGCTGCCGGCAACGTCGAGGACCGCGCGGAGATGGCCTGGAACGCCGTGGTGAACCTCGTGCGGCGGGTCGGCTACCCAGGCGTCGACGGGCGCGGCAAGGCACCTGAATTTCCCGATGAGGCCACGCGGCGCGCGGCGCTGGAGTTGTTCGGCGGGTGGGTGGCGCTCTGCGAGCAGTTGCCTGGCGCGGGATCGCCGGCGTTCATCGGGACCGCGAAGCAGTTCCGCGCGCTCTACGGCGCCTATGCGCGGCGGGATGCGGCCTTGCCGCCGGGAGAAACGGGACGCGAGTTGTCACACGGGGAATCCGTGGCGGGGTTGACGCACATCAAGACCGCGCTTGACCAGCGCGGGCTACCGACGGGGAAACTGTGAGCACGCCTCGGGATCTCATGCTGTTGACAGCAGATGGCAAGATTCTTACTCCGTCTCACTGTCCGCGAAATGAAGAAGCGCAGCGTATTTTTCCGCATCGCTGCCCTGGTGAGCTCGGATTTCAGTGCGCGATTTGCAATTGGGTGCGCGAGAAGTGGAGCGGTCGATGACGGCTCAGCGCACCTGTCCCAACTGCCACGTCCCCGAATCCCGGTGGACCGAGAACGGCCGGCCGTGCGTGAACCTCGATCCAATCACCGGAAACTGCGTCAGGTGTCTCGCGGAATTAGCAAAGGAAATGGGCGCGACCGTTCGGCGCCCGTTGCCGTTCGATGCACGCGCCGCAGCGGCGAGGAACGACGTATGAGGGGCCTGGGTGCGGAGTGGTTCGCCCGTCAGCAGGAGCAGGAGTAATGGCGTACGAACAAGCGCGTCGGTTTCTCTTTCAGGAGGTTTATGCGGAATTGGCGAGCCAGGACGATGAGCGAGTGGCAACCGATCGAGACGGCGCGTGCTGACGAGCGGGCCATCGTCAGCGACGGTCACTATGTCGAGCTCGGCTATCTGTGGCCGGGACGAGTCCCCGTCTGGACGTGCGACTCAGATGGGACGAAGTTGCGCCCGCAGCCGACGCACTGGATGCCACTCCCGGTTCCCCCGCAGGAGTCCCCGAAGTGAGCCGCCGCGGCTGTCTCCGACACAACGCGCGGAGAGATCGCAACGAGCCGGAGATTGTCGAAGCGCTGGAGGCGATGGGCTTCCACGTCGACCGCATCAGTGGCAAGGGGCTGCCGGATCTGCTCGTCGCGAAAGCGGGCCGGATGTGGCTGGTCGAAGTGAAGACCCCGAAAGGCACGTTCAAGCCGGCGCAGAACAAATGGCGGATCAAGTGGACGGGGCCAGCGCCGATTACGTTGCGGAGTGTTGAGGATGCCGCGCGGTTCATGTTGCTCTGCTGTGAGCAGCCCTCCAGGGATCAGGGGATCCCGTCCCAAGAGGGTGGCCGATGATTCGAGCAGCCGATCTCTTCGCCGGCGCCGGCGGGATGTCCACAGGCCTTGTGGATGCCTGCCGGCAAGTCGGTGAAGACCTGGACCTTGTCGCGGTCAACCACTGGCCGACTGCCGTGCAGACGCACACGGTCAATCATCCGCACGCACGGCACTTCTGCGCGCCGGTGGAAGCGGTCGACCCGCGCGTCGCGGTGCCCGGCGGTCGGCTCGACATCATGATGGCGGCGCCGGAGTGCGTCCACTTCTCGACGGCGCGCGGCGGCCGGCCGATGAACGATCAGTCGCGGGCCTCGGCATGGCACCTGCTTCGTTGGCTGGAGTTGCTTCGTGTTGACGATGTCCTCATCGAGAACGTTCCTGAGTTCCTGACCTGGGGGCCGCTGGACGCGAAAGGGCGGCCGATGAAGTCCCGCCGCGGCGGGACGTTCAAGGCGTTCGTCCATGCCGTCGAGAGCCTGAACTACCGCGTCGAGTGGCGCATCCTGAACGCGGCGGACTACGGCGAGGCGACAACACGCAGGCGGCTGTTCGTGCGCGCGCGCCGCGGCCGGAAGGCGATCGACTGGCCGGAGCCCACGCACGGAAAGCGCGCTGGCGGCACGCTCCTGCGGCACGTGCGGCCGTGGCGGGCGGCGCGGGAAGTCATCGACTGGACCATCGCCGGGGAGAGCATCTTCGCGCGGAAGAAGCCGCTGGCCGCGGCGACGATGCGACGGATCGTGGAAGGGCTGAAGCGGTTCGGCGGCCCGGAGATTCAACCCTTCATCGTGTCGTTCTACAGCGAAAAAGGCGACGGCTGGCCACGCGGCCGCTCGATCGACGAGCCGTTGCCGACGATCTCGACGGAGAACCGCTTCGGCGTCGCCGAGCCGTTCCTGATGCCGGTGACGCATGGCAGCGACACGAGCCGCCGCGCGCGAAGCGTCGACGATCCCTTACCCACAGTGACGTCTGCGCCCCGTGGTGAGCTCGGCCTCGTGGAGCCGTTCGTCGTGGAGTTGAGCGGCACCGGTGACGACAACCTGCCGCGGTCGGCGCGGAGCGTTGACGAACCGCTCGGCACCGTCCGTGCGGGCGGGACGCACCATGCCGTCGTCGAGCCGTTCATCTTCGCCAATCGGACGCACAACGCGCCGAAGTCGATCGACGATCCGATCCCTCCGCTCTGCACAGCCGACCATATCGCCCTGGTGCAGCCGTTCCTGCTCGGCCAGCACGGCGGCGCCACGGCGCGCCCGGTGGACGAACCAGCGCCGACGATCGCCACCGGTGGCGCGATCTCGCTGATCGAGCCCTACCTGACGCAGTACTACGGCACCTCGAACGTGACGCCGGTCACGAAGCCTATGCCGACGGTCACAACGAAGGACCGCTTCGCGCTCGTGGAACCGATCGTCATCGACGGCAAGGCACTCGACATCCGTTTCCGGATGTTGAAGCCACACGAACTGTCAGCGGCGATGGGCTTCCCCAAAGAGTACCAGTTCACCGGCACGAAGACGGAGCACGTCAAGCAGATCGGCAATGCCGTGTCCGTCCGAACCGCTCGTGCGCTCTGCATGGCCGCGCTCGGTCTCTCGGTGCAGCCGGAACGATCGGAGCGGCTCGCATGACCCTTCATCAGGGGATCCCGTCCCCCGCAGGAGATCAGGCGTGAGATCCACGATCGCGAACGACGAAGACACTGATGCGCGCGTGGACGGCGTTCCCGGTCTTCCACAGGGGGATCTACCGCGTCCGCCAACGAGAACGCTGCCAGCGCCGTTCTACGAAGACGAGGCGGCGATGCTTTATCACGGAAATTGCTTCGACCTTCTGCCGTGGACTGTAGCCGTCGACCACGTCATCACCGATCCGCCGTACTCGCGGTGGACGCATGAGAAGCAGCGGACAGGCGCAACATTACCTGACGCGCGCGGGTCTGCGGTCGCCGGTAGGCGAGCGCAGGCAGCGAGTCGCGCGCGCTACCGCGATCTGGGGTTCGACGCGTTGTCGCCATTCATGGCGTTTTGGTGTGCGCGCCAGTTTGAGACGCTGGTGCGTCGGTGGGTATTGATGTTCACCGATGCAGAGAATCAGCGCCTCTGGCAGCGGGCATGCGAGCGCGCTGACCTTCAGCATGTGCGGGTAGGCGCGTGGATCAAGCGCGGCGCGACTCCGCAGTTTACCGGCGACCGTCCCGGCACTGGTTTCGAGGCGATCGAGATTGCGCATCCGCGAGGTCGTAAACGCTGGAACGGTGGCGGACGTCCAGCATTGTGGGAACACGCGATCGTGTTGAATCGTGGCGGCGACGCGCCGCGGATGCACACAACACAGAAGCCGCTCGCGTTGATGGTTGATCTCGTTCGCGACTTCACCGACGAAGGCGAAACCATCCTCGATCCGTTCGCGGGCAGCGGCACGACCGGCGTAGCCGCGAAGCTGAACGGCCGCAAAGCCATCCTCATCGAGTGCGAAGAGAAGTATGCGGAGATCGCGGCGAAGCGGCTCCAGCAGACTGAACCAGGTCGCCTATTTGACAGGCTGCCGAAGGCGAAGCCGCAATCCTTGCTGCTCGAGGATCCCTCATGCTGACGCCCTGCGCCCGTGGGGGCTGTACCGGCCATCTCCAGGTCAGCCGACCCTATCTCCTCCGTCGACGTCGGTATTGCTCCCGACGGTGCGGGGCGTTGGCCCGCTATACCGTCCGCGCCATCCCCGTGCCGACTCCATGTCGCCGGCCGGGGTGTCCGGCGCTCGGCCGTCCCGTCTACTGCTCACGGAAATGTGCAGCGAAGGTGAATGCCGCCGCCCGGTGGGCGCACTGCTACGCGGCGATGGGGGAGAAGGGACGCACAGCGCAACGGGAGACGGGCCGCGAAGTGTTGACGGGGACGGATCTAAGTCTGATGCGGGCGGGCCGGTATCGAGAAGCGGCGCGGGCGATCTACGACCGCGGTTATACCGCCGGATGGGTCGCCAGACACCACGGGTATCGGCAACTGCCAGCGAAGCGGGCGACCGTGAAGGGAGCGGCGTAACCGATGACGACGAACCAGCGGAAGGCGAAACAACGGAAGCCGGCGCAATTGACCTACCGCGAGATCGGGGAGCAGGCGATTTGCTACATGGCCGAATCGATGGCGATGCGCGAACCGTTGACCGACCAGGAGCAGAACTGGACGCTGCGCCATCTTCAAAGCTTCGCGGCGTTTATGTGCGCGCGTGATCGACGGCTCAGAAAGGCAGCACGCTGATGGCGGATGATCCGATCCCGGCCCCGCAGACCCCCGAGCGGATCGCGGATCTTGTGATCATGCTGCAGGACTACGCGATCGAGGCGCGCAAAGACGCTGACGACATCGGGTCGTACGAGACGTGTTCTGCGCAACAGCTTCGCGGATTCGCGTCGGCGATGGACTCTGCCGCGGCTGTGCTCTCCGCGCAGCAGGAGCGGATCGGGGAACTCGATGATAGACTGACCAATCTTCACGAGGATGGCTGCTGGCGGCATAGCTGGCATCACCGTCTCGGACGTGGCCTCGCTGAGCCAGAGGGTAAGTTTTACGAGCGCATGAAATGGCAGCAGGAGCGGATCGCGGCGTTGGAGCAGGAACTTGAGGAAGCGAAGGCCGACGCAACGGACTGGCTGCTCTGCATGGACGGGATCAAGCACGACCCGCGCTGCGCGAACCACTTCATGGGCGATCCGCGCAACGGTCCCTGTCTGCGGTGCAAAGCCGATTCGCTCCAGCAGGCCGAAGCCACTCTCGCCCGCGTCAGGGCGCTCCGCAAGCAGTGGCGAGAAGAATCCGCAGCGGTCGACCACGCGAGCGCCGAGGCATTAGTCAAGAGGTTTGGGACTCTTATGGATCCTGACGGTTATACCTCACACTGCTTGGCGCTTGAAGCCTGCGCCGACGATCTCGATCACGCCCTCGCCGGGGAGGCAGGAGAGCAGGAGAACAAGAAATGAAGTTCCGAAAGAAGCCGGTTGTGATCGAGGCCGTGAAGGTCATCTATGCCGAGATGCTGTCCAAAGGGCCGGAGTGCTGGCCGTGCAATGAACGGCCGGAGTGGCTGATTGAGGCCGTGAACAGTGGCACGGTAACGCTCTCAACGCGCGGTGCCCGTGACTATGCGGTGCTCGACATTCACACGCTGGAAGGCACGATGGAGGCGACTCCTGGCGATTACATCATCCGCGGCGTGAAGGGCGAACTCTATCCCTGCAAGCCGGACATCTTCGCGGCGACCTACGAGCCCGTGTCTGGAGAGCAGGAGAGGACGGAGTAGATGGCGAAGAAGAAACTGACGACGCCGCAGCGGTTGCGGTTGCGCGCGCTCGCGCGGGACATCGCAGTCGATCTATTCGGCTACGGCGTGTCTGAGCGCGCCGACCGCTTAGTGCAGGTCGTGGGACAACCGGAGCGAGCGTTGGGCGGATGGTCGATTGGACCTGCAATAGACCGCATTTACAAGCACCTGTTGCAGGCCAAGGAGCCCCGATGACCGAGACGAC
>Ga0068855_100001389_pt1 | contig 29989 bp, 21 predicted proteins | sample KBSCornC52_FD_66592 | JGI IMG/M metagenome (GOLD analysis project Ga0068855, IMG submission 66592) | Corn rhizosphere microbial communities from Kellogg Biological Station, Michigan, USA - KBS Corn C5-2 | ecosystem: Host-associated > Plants > Roots > Rhizosphere > Soil ... | reverse complement strand
CTTTCAGCACTGATAATCCTCCGCTTCCTTGGAATGCTGCTGGGGTTGCCATCTCGATCAGCCCAGCAACCGGGACAACCGCCACCACGGTGCTTGGCCTTCCGGCTAACGGAACGACCATAACGGCCTGCACCAATCCGCAAAGTCTAGTTTGGTACGGTTGCGGGCAGGGGGCTAATGTCAGCTTTACGAACAACCTCTTCCAGATGCGCCATGACGGTTCGTATCAGCCGTTTGTGAACTACATCGGTTTGATCAACTCCGGAATTGACGGCTTCAACCTGGACCACAATCTGTTGACTGATTCAGGCGGCTGGTATAGCGGCATCGCTCAGCTTATCATCGCGGTCGGTTATCCGGGTTCCGACGGCGTTGGACACTCCGGCGAGAAGAACATGCTTCTCCAGAATAATATTTTTCAGGATATTTCCAGCAAGCATTATATCGGCACCACAGACGGGGTGAGCCATCTGGACTGGGCAGCGATCAACTATGGATGCCAAACGGCAGCGCCCAACCCTACCTGGACCACAGGCGGGGATCAAGCGGCACAATGCGACGCGGCGCACCTAAAGGGAGGTTTCACAAAAAACCTTGCCTATGGGCTACCCTACACTAACGGTTACACCGGAATCGGCACTTGTCTCGTCGCTGGACTGACATGCAATTCCAACCCGGCTGACGGCAACTCTGGTGCAGGAGCGCAGCCAAACGACAATCCTAACGCGGACCATTTCTCGTCGCTCTCTTTCCTTCAGGCGATTCCCGGCAATACTGCGCAACCAGATTACACACTGGCCTACAACGCATCGAGTCCGCAGAAGTACATGCAGCCGGCTAACTTTGGCAATGACAAGAGGCCTTTAGGCCCTGACATGACCCAGATGAATTTTGTCCGGCTGGCCGGGGGTGCTCCAACGGTATCCGACCGGGCGGCTATCTTCACACTTAACATCGCACCGCCGCTGATGGCGAAATCCGGAATGGCGACCGTAGCCATCGATCCATTCTGTTTTTCACCTGTTGCCGATATGGACCCCGCGCAGTTTCCCAACCCGGGCTGGACCGATGCTGACCGCTTCCCGCAGTTCGCGGCGCAACGTGTAATTGTGGCCGGACTGAACGCTCCACTGTCTCCCGGCACGACGTATTATTACTGCATCGAATATCAAGGGTATGGCTTGCAAGGTAGCTTTGTGACGGGTGCAGCGCTTTCCGGAGTACGAACCATTCAGGTCCAGACAAGCCTTACCAACCTAACTCAGGGAGCGACGGGAGCAACCAATATGATCGTCGAATATGGCACAACATACTCGCGCGCCACGGACACGCTGACAGGCGGTGGCACGACCACGGCGGTGGCTTGTGTCGTGGGCGGCGGGACATGCGCCGCGTCGTTCACCGCTACCGCGGGAACTCCGATCTTTTATCGATACAAGATCCGCAATGCGGGCGGCACGGTTCTGATCACCCAGCCGGTGACAGCGCAAGTGGCACAGTAGGCCTAACTCGGTTCATTCACTTCTGGGATAGCAGAACTTCGGCGATGCGCCGGGCTGCGTGGCCATCCCATTTCTCAGGGATTGCCCCCACAGCCACCCGTCCATCGAGAACGGCGAAGGCCTCTGCTTTGATTCGCTGCGGATCGGAACCTACCAGCCGGTTGGTTCCGACGCTGCAAGTGATAGGACGCTCCGTATTATCCCGCATCGTGAGACATGGCACACCCAGATAGGTCGCCTCCTCCTGGATTCCGCCGCTATCGGTGAGCACCATCCGAGAGCGGGCGACCAAACCGATGAATTCCAGATAGCTCATCGGATCGACGAGACGGATGCCGGTATGCCGATCGATCCGCTCGCGGAGAGAGAATCGCTCAAGATTTTTCAAAGTCCTCGGGTGCGCGGGGAACACTATCGGAAGCCGACCGGCGATGGTGAGCAGCGTTTCCACAAGAGGGGTCAGTGTTTCCGGTCGATCGACGTTAGAGGGTCGATGTAGAGTGAGTGCTGCGTATTGCCCGGCGCGCAGACCCGCGGGCAACGGATGCGCGAGAGCACGATCCTTCTGCCGGATCAGTGTGTCGATCATGGTATTGCCGACGAAGCGAATCTTTTCGGAAGGAACGCCTTCGGCGAGCAAATTCTGGTCCGCGGACCGTTCCGTGGTGAAGAGGATGTCGGCGATGGCATCCGTGCAGAGACGATTGATTTCCTCGGGCATGGACCGGTCTCTCGAGCGCAAGCCAGCCTCCACATGGGCGACTCGAATCCCGAGCTTGGTAGCCGTGAGCGCACAGGCGATGGTGGAATTCACGTCGCCTACCACAACCACCCAGTCGGGCCGCTCCGTCACGCAAAGCGGTTCGAAGGCTTGCATGATGCGGGCGGTTTGTTCCGCGTGGCTGCCGGAGCCCACCTGGAGGTTGAAGTCCGGAGGGCGGATCCCCAGCTCCTCAAAGAAACTGCCTGACATGGTTTCGTCGTAATGCTGTCCGGTGTGAATCAGCAAGACACTCAGATCAGGATGAGATTTCGCGGCAACCGTCAGCGCCTCCAACAGCGGAGCGACCTTCATGAAGTTGGGACGCGCGCCGGCCACCAGAATGATCTTCATCGAGGTTCAACCAGCGCATCGAGCAGAACGGGTCAGCGTAGCCGCTTGCCTGCGCCCGCTGGTCAAAGGACCGCTACCAGTCAACTGCGCTGAGAGGCAGAATGGAAGCAACTGAACGAGAACACGTCGGATCATAATTGTGCCTTTGTCATTTCGTCAGTTCGGCCGCAGCCGCACTCACCAGCAATTCGCGGATTACCGGAATCCTGTGAACGAGGGGAAGGCCCTTGGTTGGATAAAATCGGACCCAGCGGATCTTCATGCCACAGGAGCGAATAATCCGGTTGAATTTTGCCAGCGTCATGCGGTTCAGCCCGCCGTCAACCTCTTCGAAGCGCTGGGCGCCGTCAGTGCGATACCTGCTTCGAACACGCATGAGAGTTTTCTCGGACCACCAAAGGTTCATCCAAGGGATGCGACAGAAGAAATTCATATGAGAGCCGTAAGGCGAAAACCAGGGCTCCGCAAAGGAGATGATGACAGAGCCCCCAGGCGCCACGGCTCTCGCCATATTACGCAACTCGCCCTCCGGATCACTGAAATGTTCGAAGCTGCTTGACGAGAGTACGAGGTCGAATGTCCCGTACTCCTTTTCATCCAGATGCTCCTTAACCGTTATGCGGTCGGAGAAGCCGTGCTCGGCGGCTTTGCGTTGAGCTTGTTCACGGCTTTCAGGCAGGATCTCCAGCCCCACTATTTCCTTGGCGCCGGCCTTAACCATGAGCATCGCCTGCCAGCCCCACCCACAGCCGTAATCGAGAATCCGTTTTCCCCGGATAATCTCTTTGAAATTCGGCACCGTCTTGATCAGAAAATCTAACGCATTCGACTCGTTATACCGGAGAGTGCCGGCCGGTATATCGCTCGTAGACGGATCCCGAGATAGTTTGATGAGAAGTTGTTCTCCTAAACTCATGACAGCCTCCTCCCGCACAAGTTGAGTGACAGTCCATAGGGTGCCAGCTCACCAGCTTCGCGCGAAGGATTAAATAAACGACTTCGTGCCATTTGGCCGACGCTTCCCATATCCTAATTGACTCTCTTCATTTAGTGCCTACCAATGTATCGAGCAGACGAGCCAGCAGGGCAGTCTGCCGGCGCCCGTCGAACGTCTCCTCAAACCAGGCGCTCGGCGCGACTGGCTCTGAGGGAAGCTGCAGAAACTGCATTACCTGCTCGTCGATGCGTGCCTGGTTGTCGTCGGGATGGACAGCCCGATACGGCGCTCCACTCGACGCTAAAATCCGTTCCACTGGAGAGTCGCGTGCCGTTATCGCCAAGATCGGACGTCCGATGCGGAGGTACTCGAACAGCTTGGCCGGGACCGTCCCATAACCTTCTCCGCCCATTACGTCAACCAAGAGCAGATAGTTGGCTTCCCCCATGATGCGCAGGGCCTGGGCACGAGGCAACGAGCCACTATACTCGAGAGCCTGACGCGCCTCTAAGTTGGCGAACAACTCCGCATGCGACCGGCGGATGTCCGCATCCAACTCTCCCACCAGATGAACCCGAACCTGCCGCGGAGCAAGCAGGTTACGGTCCAACAAGCGCTGCAGCGAGGCGAGGACGACCGCCGGGTGACGGAGCCCATACAGGTTGCCGACATGGGCCATCACCCTCTCGGCCCGGACCGGAATCGGTAGCGGGCCGATCCGTTCACCGGGATCGAAGCCGTTCCAAATCGTGTGGATTTTGTCCGCATGGAGCGGATACTGGCGGCGCCAATTGTCCGCGATGACGTCGGTTACCGAAAGGATGGCGTCAGCTCTGCGGAAGATCTGCGGTTCGAGAAACCGAGCCGTCATTCCAGTCATGTGACCGGAACCTCGAAACGGGTTCCCCAGCATGGGATCGCGAAAATCGGCGATCCACGGCCACGGATAGCGCAGCTTTAGCGAGAGGGCGGCAAGGTGCGTGTTCACCGGGGGGAAGGTCGAAAGAACGGCTGCCACTGGGTGCCTACGATGCAGTGCGCCGGCGAAGCGGGCCGCGCTCCAGGCCCAGAGTACTGCTTCGTCGTTGAGGAACAGGAACTTGCGCAACCCGATCTCCATGACGCCGCTCGCGGTCCGCTTGCTTGGGAACCGGGTGGGAGCGGGTACAGAATGAACGTGCGCGACCGGGCATGGCGGCGAGGCCGCGGTGATCACTTCGGGTTGATAGCCAAACTCTGGGAGATATTGAAAAAATCGATTGGGTCGCGCGGCCCCGGACGCATTATCGGGAGGGAAGTGAAACGCCAGGATGAGCACCCGCGGCAATGATTCGTTCGTTCGACAGATCACCGGCGGCAGGTTCCTAGATCGCTGGCAACTTTAGGACATCTGGCACGCAGCACTGACTATGATCTTAGGACTGGATTCTACAAATAGCAAGCTGTTCTAAGGCGCGTTTGAATCGGGCAAAGGGGAACGAATACCTGGGCATAGGACTTTCGTTTGCGTGATAGGAAGCATCAGACCAGCTCCTGCCTTAGTACCAATGTGTCAATAATTTGGCCAAATAGTTTGGCGTAATAGATGCCCCGTCTATAGTAAGATGAGACTGAAACATGCTGGCCACGCCCACAGCAACTCCCAACTTTAAGTCCAGGCAAGTTGAGGGTGCTGAAAGCGCGCTCCAAACCATCGGCACGCCCGTGGTGTTGATGGCTTTATTGTTGTTATTCAGTCACCTTCAGGACTACGTATCCGCCCTCCACTTGCCGCTCATCTTGCTGACCATCTGCCTCATGACAGCTACGATGTCGGGAGGGCTGTATCGCACCTTAGTGGAGAGCAGGACCGGACGATATCTGACGGCCTTGACAGTGTTTTTCGCCATCTCCGTTGTCTTCAGCGTCTGGAGGGGAGGCAGTTATGGCATTTTCACAGGTCTGTGGCTTAAATCATATGGCATCTATATTGTTGTGGCGGCTCTGCTGACGACAATGACGAAGGTCGTTCGGGCTATGTGGTTTTCAGTGATTGGCATGTTCTGGACAGCGCTGAGCGCCCTGTTTCTTGGAAGAATCGACCAAGGCCGCCTTAGCACCGAAGATGGACGCTTTGGGGATCCTAACGATCTTGCGCAAATCCTCATCATAGGGACCTGTCTGGCCTGCGCGCTGCTCTGCCGCAAGAAGACTGGATGGTGGGGACGCGGCACGATGATTGTGGCCCTTTGCGCGATGTGGGTTGCTGGGGCAAAAACCGGATCCCGAGGTGGGTTTATCGGCGCCCTTATTGTGGCTGCAGTGCTATTTTTCCAGTCTTCGGTGGCGGGCAAGGTCCGGATGGTATTGGCATGCTTGATGCTGACGTTCCTCGCGATCACACTTATACCAAGGGGGATCCTGAATCGTTATTTGTCGGTTCTCGGTGATGATTCGGCCCAACAGGAACTGACTTCAGCAGAGTCCGGTTCGGCCGAAAGCAGGAAGTACCTGCTCACGCAGAGCCTGTACGTCACGGCCCAACACCCCCTAACCGGGGTGGGCCTTGGAATGTTCGCGAATGCGGAGGACACGGCTGCCAAGAGCCAAGGGATGCTGCACGGGTCCTGGCACGAGACCCACAACATGTACACGCAGGTATCGAGCGAAGCCGGCCTGCCAGCGCTGTTTTGCTTCATCGCTGCGTTTGTGTACGGATTTAAGAATGTGAACTTCGTGTGCCGCGCGGCCAAAAGTTCACAGGATCCGGTGATTCAAGATGCCGGGACCTTCGCTTTTTGGATGAGGCTGGCTCTGATCGGACTGGCCAGCACAGGATTTTTTCTAAGCGTCGCCTACGCTCCTGAGCCCATGATCTTACTGGCCATGACGGTGGCTCTCCAACGGGCGGTGCGAGTCAGGATGGCGACTGCGCCCGTAACTGCGCTCGGACGAACCCAAGTACGTGTCGCATCGGTACCGGCGGCGCTCCCGCGGAACGTTCAATTCTCTTCGACGGCCGTAACAAACGGGGCGATGAGCGAAGTAGCAGAAAAAACGCCGTCCTTTGCGACGAACAGGAAGTCTCGCGGCTGACGCTGCGGGGTAGTCCCAACCTTCAGAAAAAGCAGTTGAATTCATGGCGCTCGGATTTGTCCTTAGAGTGTTTTTCTGCCGTCCTTAGCCGGAGAAGAAGTTGCTAGCATGAACTCTGTCTTGCTGCGATTCGGGGTGTTGTGCGCCGGTGCACCTGCGCTGACGGTTGTGCAGCGTCTTACCATTCGAAAATTACTCGACACAGGCGATACCGAGTTCGCTGTCCTGGTTATTCTGCAAGGTCTTCCTACGTCACCCGATCGGCGATCCGTAGCTGTGCCTGAGTTCGGCTCGGTACCCCGGCTGTCTTGTTCCACGATGCGGGATTCCGCCGGCTATCGGCACCTTCCGTCCACCGCAACGCTGTCTATAGGCGAGCATCGACCCGATTTCCTGCTCGACTTCACTGGCGCGCCCCTTGGAGGAGGGATTTTGGACGTGCCGATCCATGGTGTCTGGAGCTTTTCCCATACTGTAAAGCCTGAGGATTCCCTTTCCATTGTGACGCTGCTACGGCTACGGAACCCGCCGGGATCCGCGACCGCATTGACCTCGTGCATCGTCCGCGCGGAACCGGTATCCCGGCAAGTGCAACGCAACACAGCTATGTCGGCTGCGGCAGACCTACCCGCCCGTATTTGCAAAGTCTTGCTGGGTGGACGCGCCGAAAGTCTTTTTGCATTGACTACGCCGAATTTTTCCGTGCCTGGGGACCCGTCACGCTGGCGACAGATGCTATCCGTACTCGCCGTTGGCCGCGATTGGGTTGCGGCACAACTCCAGGCTGTGCTGTTCGTGGAAACCTGGAATGCCGGGATTGTGAACGCTCCGATTTGCCGGTTCCTGGAGCCTGGTTTTCGGCCCGTCATCACCTGGATTCCTTCCCGGGGGCCCCATAAATTCATTGCCGATCCGTTTGCAGTTGCTGGCGCGAACGGAATCGAATTGTTCGTCGAAGAGTTCGATCACAATCGGTATCAAGGCTACATCGGCTCGACCAGGTGGACGCCTGGCCGCCAGCCGGAGTGGGAATTGCGCATCGACGAGGGTGTTCATATGTCGTATCCGTACCCCGTCCAACACGGCGGCAAATTGTACGTGGTACCCGAATCATCGCTAAATGGCGAGGTGGCATTGTACGCGTGCGAATCCGCCGCCGGTCGTTGGAAGAAAGTAGCGACCCTCATTGAGGACTTCGCGGCCATTGATTCCACGCTGATTCAGTACGACGGCCGCTGGTGGCTATTCTGCACTTGCCGGGAGGATTTCCCCGACAGTAAGCTTTATCTGTGGCATGCACCAGACCTTTTCGGGCCTTGGTCGCCCCACCGGATGAATCCGGTCAAGTGCGATATCCGTTCCAGCCGTCCGGGCGGTACGCCATTCGTTCATGAAGAGGCGCTCTACCGTCCGGCCCAGGATTCTTCGAAGAGCTATGGAGGAGCGTTGACCATCAATCGTATTGTGAGTCTGACGCTAGACGAATTCCGGGAGGAACCGGCGGTTCACCTGGAACCATTCCGTGATAGTCCCTACCCCCACGGGGTACACACGCTCTCGGCCGCCGGATCGATTACCGTGTTGGACGGCAAGCGCATGGCCTTCCTTCCCAGGTTGTCCGCGCGACGGCTCCGGCATAAGCTGATGCGCGCGGGTGAGATATTGTTTCGGCGCAGGGCAATCAGCTAAAGTGAAACCGTTGACCCGTCCCTGGCCTATTCTTCTCCTGGTCCGCAAACTCGATCATGGCGGGTGCGAACGGGATCTCAGCAAAATCGCGCTGGGGCTGGACCGTTTGATGTTTGAGCCGCACGTCGGCTGCTTTCTGCCAGAGGGAATCCGGGTAGGGGAGTTGCGAGACGCCGGTGTTCCGATAGTTCAGCTCCCGGTGACGTCGTTCAAGTCACGGAGCGCTATTCGCGGCGCGATGATCTTGCGTCGTTATATCCATGAGCATCGAATCGCATTGGTTCACACTTTCGATGCACCTCTTTCCCTCTATGGTGGACTCCTGTCGCGCATGTGCGGCGCTCGAGCTGTCATTACCAGCCAACTTGCTTACCGCGCGCTGTCTACCCCAATGGAGCAACGGCTGCTCCGGATGACTGATAGGATGGCGGATCGCGTCGTCGTGAACTGCGAAGCAATGAACCGGCACATGGTCGAGGACGAGGGGCTTCCGCCCGAGCGCGCGTATATCTGTTACAACGGCGTCGATACCGCGGTCTTCCATCCAGGACCCACTGAGCGGCCTGCGCCTTTGCGCGACGCGACGCTCATCATCGGTACAATTGCCAATCTGCGACCGGAAAAAGGGCTGCATCTGTTGCTGGAAGCTTTCGCGGCCGTGCGCCAGCCCGGCATGAAGTTGTTCATCGTTGGTTCGGGTCCTTCGCTCGACGAATTACAAGCACGCAGCCGTGAACTTAACATCGAGGCGGACTGCCTCTTCCTGCCAGGAAAACCGCAGATTGCCGCCGAGATGCGCTCGATCGACATATTCGTACTGCCGTCTCTTTCCGAAGCTTTTTCGAATGCGCTGCTGGAGGCCATGGCCTCCGGCTGTGCGGTGATCGGGTCCAATCTGGGTGGGACCCCGGAGCTGATTCACGACGGCAAGACCGGTCTGCTGTTTCGCCCTGGTGATGCGCAGGATCTTGCCGAAAAGCTCCGCTATCTGATCGAACACGACGACCGCCGGCGGCAGCTTGCATGTGAAGCGGCGTCTTTTGTGCGGAGTACCTTTCCGATCAACCGAGCGGTCAGCCGCATGACCGACCTCTATAAATCCCTTCTGGAGAGCCGTTAGTGGAGCTTGCAGCGTGAAGATTCTCTGGGTCAAATCGGATTTCCTGCACCCGACCACCAAGGGTGGACAGATCCGCACGCTGGAAATGCTGCGGAGGCTGCGCCTGCGGCACAAGGTTCATTACGTGGCATTCGTCGGCTCGGACTCAGACGAAGCTCTTCGCCGCAGCAGCGAGTATTGCGAACAAACCTATCCGATCGCACATCGGATTCCGAGTCACAGATCGCTTCGGTTCGCCTGGCAGTTGGTGCAAGGGCTGATTTCAAAGTTGCCGGTGGCTGTGGCAAGATACCGGTCGGCGGCGATGCGGCGGATGCTCGACGAGCTGCTTAAAACCGAGCAGTTCGATATCGTGGTCTGCGATTTCCCCATCCCCGCCGTAAATCTCAGACAGCCGCAGACGTATATCTTGTTTCAGCACAATGTTGAGACCATCATTTGGCGGAGGCACGCTGAAACGGCCAAGAGCCCGCTGCGCCGGGCGTACTTCCAACAACAGGCCCGTAAGATGCTCGCCTACGAACAATCCGTGTGCCGCACCGCGCAACATGTGATCGCGGTTTCCGAGTTGGATGCGCGGCTCATGCGGGAAATGTTTGGATTACCCGAGGTTTCCTATGTGGACACCGGCGTGGACATTGCACACTTCGCCCCGCAGCCTTCGCCGCCGAAGGCCGATCTGGTCTTTGTCGGTTCGATGGATTGGCTCCCCAATATTGACGGCGTTCAATATTTCGTCCGCTCCGTTCTGCCGTTCATCCGGCAGACTCGTCCGGATTGCTCGCTGACGGTAGTCGGACGTGATCCCTCGCCGGAGATACTGGCCTTGGCCGCCGCAGATGCGCGCATCAAGGTCACCGGCACCGTGCCGGATGTGAGGCCGTATCTGTGGGGCTCGGCTGTGTCAATTGTACCCTTGCGGATCGGGGGCGGTACGCGGTTGAAGATCTACGAATCGATGGCCGCCCGAACGGCCGTAGTCTCGACCACGACCGGCGCCGAAGGGTTGATCATCGATCCGCCGCACAACATACGGATCGCCGATTCGCCCGAGGATTTCGCGGCGCAGTGCATCGAACTGCTACAGAATGAGGACGCGCGCCAACAGCAGGTCGAATCGGCTTGGCAGATGGTAGCTTTGCGTTTCTCCTGGGATGTCATCGCGCGACAGTTCGAGGAGATTCTGGAGCGGCACTCCGATCCTCGCTCATCCGCTCTCCATGCCGGCACCATTGGAGCGAAGTCGCTTCCGGACGCTTGATTTAACTGATCCAGGAGTTTATTGCAGCTCGCGGTCCAGCTCCTGATATAGCTGGAGCACGGCGTCCAGATTGCCGGTCGCCGAGTTCCCGAGGTCGCGCACAGGCTGGCCGCCCAGGGAGACGACCGCTAAGATTGCTCGTTCCAGCGCCGCCACATCGGAGACGGGTACAAGCCGGACGCCTTCAGGCCGCATGCCATTGTCGGTTGCGATGACCGGCGTGCCCAGAACCAGAGACTCACGCACCGACACCGCATCGCCATCGTAGAGCGTCGTACGCAAGAATACGTTCGCGGCGCTGATCGCCCGCAGTGTGCTGCTGTGCGGGACATCGCCGGCAAGCAGAATGTGCTCGGCGTAGGGCGTCGCAGCAATGCGGACCCGCAACTCTTGCTCGAGTGCGCCCGATCCGATAATGACCAATCCCGCATCCGGAAAGCTCTGGCGGATTCTTGCCAATACTTCGATCTGAATAGGAAGATCGTATTCCGGCTCGAGCAGACCCACGCTAGCCAGCACCGGATGGTGGGACTGGTAGAAACCGGCCAGAGGCTCTGGCAGCGCGGTATCCATGGCGGCGACGTCGACTGCGTGCGGGGGGATGAGACGAATTCGTTCCTTCGGCACGCCGTAGCGGCGAAATACATCGATCAGTTCCTGATTTACCGCAATGATGCAATCGAACTGGCGAAAGACGAATCCGCGGAACGAACCTGGCTTGGCAGCGCGGCCTTCGGAGGACGACGGATAGCCGCCGGAGTGAAAGGTGAGTACCGCGCGCGATCCCGGGCGCCAGCAGCAGAACAGGCTCAAGGCGAGAAGGCGTAAAGGTACGCTACCGCCCAAGTGAAGATGCAGAATCCGCCGGCCCGGCCGAAGCAGTAAGAGAGCGGTTGCCACCGCGGAGTCTGGATAATAGACACCGTCAGCGTCTGGTTTGCGATGCCGTGTGAGATTAATGACCTCGGAGGGGATCCCGTTCCGGCGCAGATGCTCGCGAATCGCGACGAGGTTGACCTGCACACCCCCGTAAGGAGGGGGATATGGCCCGAGCTGAACGATTCGCATCGCTAATCTAGCGCGGCGGCCAGATCGATCGTGCAGGGCTGTCTGGTGCGGGCGGCCTCCAACATGCACAGGCAACCGATGGTGGCGCGCGCCCCATCCTTGAAAGTCACAGCCGACGCCTGGCCATGCTGGATAGCATCGAAAAAGTTCTTCATTTGCGCCGCATAACCTTTTTCTGCGAAGAGTCGTTTGCTCTGGCGAACGCTTCCGGTCCGCAGGCTTAACATCTTGAAATCTTCCGTGACCGCGCCCATCCCCTGACTGAAGACCTCCACGCGTTCGCCACCGGAGGTCTTGCTGCCTACCGTGCAATAGGTTAGATTTCCGATCGAGCCATCGTCGAACTGAAAGCTGGCGCTCAGATTGTTTGTTCCGATCGGATCCTTCTGATTGGTCGGAAGAGAATAAGCCGAAACACTCACCGGCTCGGCGTTCAGCAGCCAGAACATTAAGTCGACAAAGTGACAGGCTTCGCCCAAGATTGCGCCTCCGATAGCGGGATCGGCCATCCAATACGCGCCTGAAATGCCGGGTGAGTTGATGCGGCAATTTAGAACGGCCGGTCCGGCCCTGCCCTTGAGCGCGTTCTTCATGGCGACATAATCGGGAGCAAAGCGCCGATTGAATCCTACCGAGATAATGCGCCCGCTCGAGGCCGCGGCGCGGCCGATTTGGCGGCACTCGTCTTCGGTGATTGCCATCGGCTTTTCGACGAAAACGTGCTTGCCGGCATTGAGTGCCGCGACGCACTCGGCGGCGTGGTATTGATTGCGGCTGGTGATCACGACCGCGCCGATATCCCGGTCGTCGAGGATCTCCTTGTAATCCGTGCAGCAGTAAGCGGCGCCGAAACGGAGGCCGTAGCTTTTGGCGCGTGTCCCGTTCGCGGAGTAGATCGCCTTGACGGTCGCGCCGGAAGATTTGATATTCGGCAAATGCTCCCAGCGGGCCAGATTCCCGGCGCCGACCAGCGCCACCTGGAGTTTTGCGCCGCTCGCAGGAGTGGCCGCGGGCGCAATTTCGACCCGCCTGCGCACTGTGTGCGGTCCATCGGCGGGTTGGTCCGCCTCCGGATAACGCAGCAGAACCGCCAGACTTTTCGATTGTGGATCGAGAATCGTCTGGTAGGCTGTGGCGGCCTCTTCGAGAGGATACCGATGGGTCACCAACAAATCCAGATTGATTCGTTCCTCCGCAGCCAAGCGGAGAAACTCCTCCATGTTGCGGTTTTCGGTCCAGCGGACGTAGGCGAAGGGGTAATCGATCCCTTTCTTTTCGTAATCGGCGTCGTAGCTGCCGGGCCCATACGCCCGGGCCATGAAGAGCTGGATTTCCTTGCGGTACATATCGCCCCACGGAAATTCCAGATTTACAGCGCCCACCACGACAATCCGGCCGCGGTCGCGGGTGATGTTCAGAGCCTGATGACTGGGTCCGGCGGACTTGGCGGCGGCAGCAATAATGGTGCAATCCACGCCGCGGCCACCCGTGATGCTGTTAATTTTGGCCACGCTGCCGTCATCGGCAATCAGCGCATGATCGGCGCCCAGGCGACGCGCCAGCTCCACACGATCGGGTCGCAGGTCCATGGCGATCACCACCGCTCCCTGCAGTTTTGCAAGCTGCGTGACCAGCTGACCAACCAGGCCTTGCCCGATCACCGCCACCGTATCCCCCAGCCCGGCTGCTGCAATCCTTACCCCATTCATCGCGATACTGCCCAAGGTTGCGAAACAGGCGCGATCGAATCCCAGGCCCTGTGGAACTCGGGCGACAAGATTCCTACCGGTGAGGATCCGCTCCCCGTGTCCGGTACCTTCTCCTCCGTAAGCGACGCGATCTCCGATCTCGAGGTCGCTCACGCTGGAATGCTTCTCGACGATCACGCCGGCGCCGGAGTAGCCCAGGACGGCGTATTCGCTGAATTTGGCACGCACTTCCGAGATTGTTTTGAATGGTCCCTGGACCTTCATCACGTCCAGGACCTTACGGATGTGCGATGGATTCTCCGCGACCTCCTTCAGGACGCCTTCCTGATGGATATCGGCGGTCTCCGTGCCGCTGCTGATCAGTGAAAAGTGGGGACTGATCACTACGTGGTGAGAGCCCGGAGTAGGATCCGGCACTTCATCGACAATAATTTCTTTCAAGCCTCGTCGGATAACCTGCTTCATTGCGCCGGAACCGTCTCCTGTGTGAGGCCGGCTATTCCATATTTAGGCCCGCTGAAATCGCTGCTGGAATGGTGGCCATCAATCCCGTTCGGGTGGTTGGAGCTCTGGGGAGGTGTCGATGGGGCGCGCTTCTTTCGATCGGTAAGATTCATTCTATTGACTCAAGTTTATACTCTTATCGGAGTTGCTTACGCATCGTATTAGGGCAGCCGCTGAATTCAGCAAGGTGGCCAGATCCCTGAAAGGGGATGCAACGCAGCAAAAGCTGCGTAAGTCCGACCTCATGTTAGAGTTAAGTAAATCGGTATGTGTGGCATTGCTGGGTTCGTAACGGATGCTCCGATTCCCGGTTCCGAGGGGATTCTCCGCAGGATGACGGACGCGATCCGGCACCGTGGCCCTGACGACTCGGGCTTTTTTAGCGATGGCTGCGCATTTCTTGGCCATCGCCGCCTGAGCATCATCGACGTTGCGGGTGGCCACCAGCCCATGTCGAATCGGTCCGGCTCCGTCTGGATCATTTACAACGGCGAGGTATTCAATCACACGGAACTGCGGCCTGCCCTGGAGAAGGCCGGGTATCAATACGATTCCCGCAGCGATACTGAAACCATCCTGCACGCTTACGAATCATACGGTCCGGATTGTGTTAAGCAATTTCGCGGCATGTTCGCGTTTGCCGTCTGGAACAAGGATTCGCGAACCTTGTTCTGCGCTCGCGACCGGCTGGGGATCAAGCCCTTCTATTACTACTGGGACGGCCGCTTTTTTGCGTTCGCATCTGAAATCAAAGCGCTGCTGGAGTATCCCGGTATTTCGCCCGACTTCGAAGATTCGTTGCTGGGAGAATACTTGGCCTTCGGTTACACCAGCGGTGATCGCACGCTATTTCGCGGCATACGCAAACTGATGCCCGGGCATCACTTGCAGCTCCAAATGGGCGGAGATCATCCGCGGCTTTCGATTGAGAAGTATTGGGACGTGCCGGAGCGTGGCGCCTCCGAGCCTGGAAGCGATGCGAACTGGATCGCCGAAACGCGCCGCCGGCTCGAAGAGACCGTGCGGATGCGACTCATGAGCGATGTCCCGCTGGGTATGTTCCTCAGCGGGGGCGTGGATTCGAGCGCGATCGCGGCCATCATGAAGCGCATCACGTCATCGCCCGTAAAGACGTTCGCGGTGGGTTACGAGGAGAGGGCATTTAGCGAGTTGGGCTACGCGGCCGAGGTCGCACGCAGCATCGGCACGGAGCATCGGGAAGTGGTCGTGACCCGGGATCAATACTTCGGAGCTCTTCCGCAACTCATTTGGCACGAAGACGAGCCCATCGCCTGGCCTTCGAGCGTGCCGTTGTATTTCGTTGCGCGCGCGGCAGCTTCCGAAGTGAAGGTGGTGCTCACGGGCGAAGGAAGCGACGAGTTGTTCGGCGGCTATGAGAGATACCGTTGGAACCAACTCAACCTGCGCGGGGCGGCTGTTCTTGGCTGGCTGCCGTCGGGCCTCCGCCGTGGCCTTCGGTCCGCCGTCAGTACCAACCGCTTGATCTCGGCGTCGCTCCGACGTAAGCTTCGCCACACCTGCATCGGCCGCGACGGCAGCATAGAGGCGCTCTATCTCGACAACTTTTACTCCGCTTTTTCCGCTGCCGAGCAGGAGAGTTTGGGCATCGCGTCCGCGGACGTGTATAGGCAATACCTGAATTGCTGGAACGCTCGCCCGCACGGTTCCTCGCTGGAGCGAATGCTCTATGCGGATCAAAAGACCTATCTGGTCGAACTTCTGATGAAGCAGGATCAGATGAGCATGGCGGCTTCCATCGAGAGCCGGGTTCCATTTCTGGATCACACCCTAGTCGAATTCGCCGCACGCATGCCGGATCGTCTCAAGATTCGCGGAGGCACCCAGAAGTACGTGCTCAAGAAAGCCGTCGAAGGCCTATTGCCGCCCGAGATCATCTATCGCAAGAAGATGGGTTTCCCCACGCCGCTCCACAATTGGTTTCAGGATTCGCGCGCCGAGTCGGTGTTCTCCGCGTTGCGTTCGCGGGACGGATTTGTCTCCGAGTATCTAGACCTGCACGCGATCGAGGATCTGCTGGATCGTCATCGCTCGGGCTTCGAGGACGCGACCGATCGCATCTGGCGGCTTTTGAATCTTCAGATTTGGGGGGACCTGTTCGTGACCGGGAAGAGCGATCGTTGGTTGGCCGGTGTCTCGCCAGGTCAATCCGTTCCTTGAGCCAGCTGCCTGTGCTCGCCTTTCTCTTCTGCGCCGCCGCAATCCTTTATATCCTGGCGATCTATCCTTTATTGCTTGCCTGGCTGGCGCGTCTCTACCCAAGCCCGGTTCAGAAGAACGCCGATCTAAAGACTGTCACGGTGGTCATGGCGGTACACAACGGCGCACGCTTTCTGGAAGCGAAGCTGGCTTCCATTCTGGCACTCGACTATCCACGCCATCTCGTGCACGTGCTGGTGGTGTCGGACGGCTCCACGGATGCGACGGATGCGATCGCCGCTTCGCATGCCGGAGACGGCGTGGAGCTCGTGCGGATGCCTCGGGCAGGGAAGGCTGCCGCTTTGAACGCAGGAATCGCGCGGGCAGGCGGCGAGATTCTCCTGTTCACAGACGTTCGCCAGCATTTGGATCCCGCATGCCTCCGCCGCCTGGTCGAATGTTTCGCCGATCCTGCCGTCGGGGTCGCCAGCGGCGAACTCGTGATTCTGCGAGGTGAGAAGCAGGAAGAGGAAGATATCGGCCTGTATCGACGCTACGAGAATTGGATCCGCCAGCGTCTCAGCCGTATCGACTCCATCTTCGGGGCAACCGGCTGTCTCTACGCGATGCGCCGGGACCTCGCCAAGCCGATACCGGAGGAAACGCTGCTCGACGACGTTGTCCTTCCCATGGCGGCTTTTTTTCGTGGGTATCGCCTGATCTTCGAGCAAACGGCTCGGGCCGCGGACTATCCGACCACGCTAGACACTGAATTTCGCCGCAAGGTCAGAACGCTGGCGGGAAACTATCAACTCATTCGTTTCTTTCCCGGACTCCTGGGACCCTCGAATCGCATGTGGCTGCATTTTGTTTCGTACAAGCTCGGCCGTTTGTGGTTGCCCTATCTCCTTGTGGGTCTGTTCATTTCGAGCTTTTGGCTGTCCGGAGCAAGCGCTCCGCTGGCGCTCAGCGCCCAGGGACTGCTCTATGCGCTGGCGGCCGTCGATAGCTTCATTCCGCAGAGCCTTGGGTTGAAGAGAATTTCATCCCCGGCAAGAACCTTCGTCGTACTTATGCTGGCCGCCGCTTGTGCCGGAGCGATCCTGTTTGTCCCCGCGCGCACTCTCTGGAAAGAGAACAAGATTGCCTGAGTCTCCGTTCCCTTTGTACACTGGGCGTAGTGCGCTGTAACGGAATGGTATGAGCAGGCCCGTTTCGCTGAAACGCAGACAAAAGCAGAGTGGGATTATTCTCCTGGCATGCGAGCTATTACAATCCGCATACCCGCCGCCAAAAGAATCCTCGACTTCGGCTGTGGAACCGGCTGGTTCTTGGCTGAAGCACAAGTTGATGGGAATCCTTTCCGCGTCGGCGTCGACTATTCACTCGAATCACTCGAGGGTAGGAACGGCGTTCCAAGACTTCAAGCTGGTCAAGCGAACCCAGTTCGTTTAGTTGTAGCGGACGGATTGCGCCTGCCCTTCGTCGACGAGAGCTTCGACGCCGTTGTGGGGCATGTTTCGATGCCGTATATGGATACTCGCGAGGCGCTTCTTGAGGTTAACCGTGTGCTGGTTCCGGGAGGTAGCTTTCTGCTTACCTTTCATTCGTTCAACTATCTATGGCAGAGAGTCTTGAAAAGCCTTGGCTCGGGCAACTGGCGAGATATTGTGTACATGTCGTACGTTGGAACCAATGGACTCTTGAATCACTTCAATCTCCCACAGAGACGGGCGTGGTGGAAGCGGAGTCTTTTCGAGACTGTAAACACTCGGCGCGGCGTTGACTCTGCTGCTCGAAAGGCCGGTTTTGTTGGGATCTCGTCAGAGACCCGCACAAAGCGAATCTTCTTCGCAGTGGCGGGGCAAAAGCCAAGCGACGGCAGGGATGTAATGCCTCCTCCCGAAGCAATTTACCCAGGGTCCAGACCAGGCCGCCCTGCCTGAGGTGTCGGGCGCAGGAAACTAGTTGGATTGGTCAGGCGCTAGGTGGGGCGCGAGTTCTTCCGCCAGAATATTAGCCATCTGCCTGCTGCCCTCCGCCGTGAAGTGGACGAAATCGGCGAAATAGCGGTCACCTGCCGGCATCCGCGAGGCGGCGTCGACCAGGAAGAGACCGTCAACTGCGGCCAACTGCCGGAGAATATCGTTTCCGGAGCGTTCCATCGGCAGAAATCCCTCTTCGCGCAAAAGGGGTTCAAAACGCCGCCAGGCGACCAGCATGGGCCAATCTGCGGTGGTGGGTTCGGGCGGGAAGCGGGTGGCGTGCGTCACCAGAACGGGCTCGATCTGATAACGCCGCAAGGTGGAAATCAGCTCCTCTAGATCCGAGCGATAACGATCAAGATTTTCCTGCGGCAGCCGTTCAAAAGGCGCCCTGCCCAGGTTGGCCAGAGATTGCTGGATGTCGCGCTCTCGCAGTTTGTCTTGCAGACGCTCCGGGATCAACTGTTTGCCCAGATTCCTCACCAGTTCCGCCAAGCGCCACTCGAAGTGATCGCGGGGCGCGGAGGATAGAGGATTCAGGTCCGGGAGCCAGACATAGGTTGCCACTGGCGCATAAATTAGTGCGAAGCGCGGATGTACTGCGGCCGCGATTTCCGGGATGCGGGTCGTGATGACGGGCACAGGCATCCCCGGTAACGCGAAATTCAAGACTTGAAAATGACCGTCCGGGAGGCGAGCGTTGAGCTCGCGCTCGAGTTGCCGTGGGTACTCCTGACCCTCTGGCTCATAGAGACCAAAGGTTTCCGAGGCCCCCAGGCAGAGGATCCGCGTGCCGCCGTCGATCACCTCCGGTCCGCGAGAGCCCACACTGTTGAGTTGCCATTTTCGGTAGCGGGCGTTTGGGCGGGAGCGCTTGCCCAGTTGATCGTACTCATAGAGCCGATTCTCGTTGTAGGAAAGGGAGAAGACCGGAGCCCCGTAACCGATCCAGTCATCGATCCGGGCGCAAAGTTCCAGCGTCAGCACCGAAACAATCGCACAGGTGACGATGCGGAGCAGAGCGCGGGAGGAGAGTCGCATGTGTCAGAACTGAAAATAGATAAACGCCTGTGGTTTGGCAGCCCGGAAAAGCATCAGGTACATTAGCACGGAATACGCCGCGATGCGAAGCTCCAGTGGACGGAGGTTGGCAAGGAACATCAGCTTCTCCGAGAAATACTGCCAGCATTGGATCACCAACAGGGGCCCCGCATAACCAACAACCTGCAATGCCAGGTCCTTATCGACTTGCTGGAACGGGTGCAACAACGATGCGGTCATAGTCACGATCTGGGTGAAGGAAGAGGCACGGAACAACAGCCAGCCAAAGCAGGTCAACTGGAACATCACTAGAATGCGAAAAGTAAGGGAAGCAGCCCGGGCCGGGGCAGCGCGAAAGTCGAACATCTTGTCCAGTCTTGGCTGTAGGGCGCGATGGATTACCAAAAGCGTGCCCTGGTAGGCTCCCCACAAAACGAAGTTCCAGGCGGCACCGTGCCATAGACCGCCGAGGAGCATAGTGATCATCAGATTGCGATACGTTTTGGCTTCGCCGTCACGGCTGCCCCCCAGCGGAAAATAGAGGTAATTCCGCAGCCACGACGAAAGACTGATGTGCCAGCGCGTCCAAAATTCCTGAGGGCTGGTGGAGAAATACGGTAAATTAAAGTTGAGAACGAGTTCGAAGCCCATTAGCTTGGCTACGCCGCGGGCAACGTCGGTATAGCCGGAGAAGTCGCAGTAGATCTGAAAGGCGAAGGCGTAAACGCCCATCAGAGTGTGAAAGCCGCTCGGAGCTGTCTCGGAGAAGATACCGTTTACCAGCGGAGCCAGATTGTCCGCGATGAACATCTTCTTCCAGAGCCCCCAGATCATCAAATGGATGCCGTCCAAGACCTGCTGGCGGGTGGTGTGGCGCGGAGACAAGATCTGCGGCAGCAGGTCGACAGCCCGCATGATGGGGCCGGCCACCAAGTGCGGGTAAAAACTGACGAACAACGCGAAATCGAGGAAGTGCCTCGCTGCGGGCAATTCTCCGCGGTACACGTCGATGGTGTAACTCATGGACTGGAACGTGTAGAACGAGATGCCAATCGGCAGGAGGATATTCAACGTGTTGATGGGGGCGGAAATGTGGAGCGCCAGAAGGGAGGAATGGAAACTGTCGATAAAGAAGTTGAAGTACTTGAAAAATCCCAGCATGGCCAGGTTCGCACCCATGCTGATGGCCAAGACCAGTTTGCGTTTGCGCTCGGGGGCTTCCATCTTCGCGAGTTTTTCCAGGTACCCGGCGACATAGAAGTCCACCACCATGGTGGTGGCGAGAATGGGCAGGAAACGCCAATCCCAGCTCGCATAAAAAAAGAGGCTGGCGGCCAGCAGCCAAAGATTCTGGCCGCGGTGCCGGAGCAGATAGTAGACCCCGGTAACAATGGGAAAGAACAGCGCGAACTCGAGCGAATTAAAGAGCATCCGGAACTGGCCTCAACAGGGATGAGCGTCGCGGCCAAGTGCCGCGATATTTTACGTTGACGAAGGTCAGCTTCATCATTTCATCGGCTTGGAAGGCTTGGGCTCTCGAACAATGGAATCCACGGCACCGGCTGCCTTGAGTACTATCGGCCCAGGGCGGCGGTCTCTATAGGAATGGAAATCGCAAGCTCCCCGTACCTGATGAGCGGTTGGGTGCTTGTTCCAAAAAATCGCCAGCAGCGCCGGTTGGGTACGTCCATTCAATCACATTAACATGCCGCGGGAGTTTCTCGATCATGCGATTGTCGTCGTCAAACTGCGGTTCAATCAATCAATGCCACAACTGTCCCACGAGCACGTTTAACCGAGCGACTCGTCCCGTCAGAGCTTTAACGAACGTCTGCAAACTGGTACAATGACGAAATTGTTCGATTCGGGATACCACCGGGCTGCTGCTGCCGCCTCTCGGTTATCTGGATTTCTTGCGCTTCACGAGTCAGGCCCGGCTGATGCTAACCGACTCGGGAAGCATTCTGGAGAAACCACCATCTTGAACGTTTCATGCCTGACGCTGCGCGAAAACACTAGCGGCTGCCCGTCAGGCCGTCGCGGCTCCTCCTCCAGTATCTCGCGCTCCGGATCTCTGGAATGGAAAGGCAGCCCATCGCATCTTGGATGTTCTGCAGCCAACACCCAAATGCATTGCTCTGGGGGTAGGCCGAAAGTTAGATTGAATCCCTCCTGATCATGACGCGCCGCAGCCTTACCGGGAACGCTGTGTCGGGGGTTGCTTGGCTGATGGTTTATCAGGTCGGCCGCCAGCTCCTGTCATTTGTTTCCGTTGCGGTACTTGCACGGAAGGTGCCTCCTAGCGCCTATGGGTTGGTCGCGATGGCGTCGGTGCTAACCGCCTTTTTCGACAACTTCCGGGACATGGGCACCATTTATTCGATTATTCGCGAGCGGGAGGTCTCCGACCGCTTGCTATCCAGCATCTTCTGGCTGAATCTTGGGCTGGGTTTGGTGCTCTCTCTAGCCATTGTCCTGCTCGCCTTCCCGATCTCCGCTTTTTTCCATCAGCCCGCTCTACGGCCGGTGACTCAAGTTCTGGCTATCACGTTCTTCCTGTACTCGCTGGGAGTGCTTCCAACGGGCCTTCTGACCCGCGCCATGACGTTTCGCCCACTTGCGATCTCGCAACTAACGGGTGCGGTCATCGGAACCGCTGCCGCAATCATTGCTGCGGTGGCAGGCGCCGGTGTCTGGAGTCTAGTGCTTGGCACGCTGGTCTCTACCTTTACGACCACCATCGGTTTGTGGATCGTGTGTTCGTGGCGCCCGCGCTTCTTGATGGACTGGGGTGAGATTCGTTCCATCGCCTCCTACAGCATGAACCTGTCGGGATCCAATTTGCTGGTCTACTTTTCCCGCAATGCCGACAACCTCATCGTCGGACGTTTCCTCGGCGACGTTGCCCTTGGTTATTACCAAATGGCCTATACGCTGATGCTTTATCCGATCGTCAACATAAGCTCGGTGATAGCCGGCGCTGTATTCCCTGCTTTTGCCAGCCTGCAGGACGACGACGTTCGGTTTCGCGCCGCCTTCACTCGGACGTGCATGCTCATCGGCTTGATCACCGTACCCCTGATGCTGGGCTTGATGGCCGTCGCTGGCCCCGTTGTGGAAGTCGTGCTCGGCGCCAAATGGCGGCCGGTGGCCAGCCTGCTCCTGGTCTTCGCCCCGCTAGGCATGTTTCAGTCGATCAATACAATGATGGCCTTGGCCTGTCAGGCAAAAGGACGATCCGACTTACTTTTTCGATGGTCTCTTTTTTCGAGTGCTATCTACGTGGCTTCGTTTTTCATCGGGCTTCCTTGGGGGATTCAAGGCGTCGCCAATTCCTACGCTGCTGCTTGGATGCTGCTCATGGTCCCTGGCTTTACGATTTCATTCCGCGTAGTAGGCCTTCCTTGGCGGGAGTTTCTCACGGCCATGTGGCCCGAATTGGCAGCGGGAATGGCGATGGTCGCAGTGGTGCTGATATGGCGGTTCGCTCTAGATCGGGCTGGCGTCTCAAGTTCAGCAGTGCACCTATTCAGCGCCGTCGCTGTCGGATGCGTGTCTTACATAGGTATGCTGATGTTTTGGAAGCCTCCGGTAGTCGCCGAGGCGGGAGCAATCCTGGAAGATAAGGGCTACACTCGCTTAGCCCGACTCCTCTCGTAATTCGAGGCTGAATGCCAGCAAGGCGGATCCAGCGGATTCTCAGGCCCGCCGCTGCTTCTCGAATGCCAGATGAATCCAATTGGCATGCGGCTTGGTGAACCATCTCTGGATAGTGTTGAGGGCCGCAGCCGAAGCCGCGCTGAGGCGCTGCGAAGCTGTCCTCGAAGTGGGTGGAGACAGCTTCGCTCCGCAATCTCCACACGGTTCCTGAGAATCATAAACACCCCAGGGATTTCCCCCGCGGTCCATCAGCCAGGATGCCAAAGCGTTGGTGTGTTCCCTATTCGTCCATACATAGGATCGCCGAACAACCCGCAGCGGGTGAAATAGCTTCTCCAGTCTCTTTTCATCGAAGGAATTCACGTGGCCCCACGGAGGATTCGTCTTGCCGCAGTTTCCGCAGATCGTTCGACCGACCCGTATGTCCTGGCGGAAAGGCACGCCGATCACGGCTTCATGCTTGGTCACTCGAATAATCTCGGAACAGGCCTTTTCTACTCCAGGGATGTGTTCCAGGACCTCGCTGCAAAACACCACGTCGAAGCTTTCGTCGGTGAAGGGCAGCCGCGTCAAGTCCCCTTGCACACATCGGACGCCATTCATCCGGGCTGGGTCGAGCGGGTTGAGGTCCATGGCGGTGACCGCAGCGAAACGCTCCGTTAAGAGTCGAGAATAGTAGCCCTCCCGCGCGCCAGCATCCAACACGGTCTTATACCCGGTTGGCGTAAGACGCATCAGGTCGGCCGTTCTGGCGCGCTCACTCTCCGTTTCGTGCCCGTGTTCGGCTAGCTGCCCATCCATACCTTTTCGTTTCCTCAGTCGCTGTAAATCGGCAATTCTGATTCTCGCATTAGAGAGCGTGTAAGGTACAATGTTTACTGATCCATGAGTTCGGTAGCCCGGTTGGCTCGTCGCATGGCCCGTGTTGGATTGGAAACGATTTCAGCCGTTCGGCCGCGGCACTGGGACGCATTGCGCTTGTCGCTGGCTTCGCCTCCTTCCCCCGTCAAAATCGACGTCCGGCGGGCCGGGGCCGCTATCGAGTGGATCAAGCGTGCGCAGGATGCGACTCGAACCGGGGGGGTTTCCTGGGGATATCGCGCGCGCTCTCCGGTGCGTTCCGGCGAGCGCCTCGGCTGGCAGCCTGCCTATCCGGAAACAACCGGCTATATCATTGAAACTCTCCTGCGTTTCGACTCCCTTTTCGACGATCCCGACGCTGTGGAACGAGCCCGCCGCATGGCCGATTGGGAGGTGAGCATTCAGTTAGATGACGGTGGATTTCAGGGCGGCATGATCGGCGCCGAGCCCGTCGAGTCCAGCACGTTTGTTACAGGCCAGGTATTGTTCGGTTTGGTCCGCGCACACCAGAGTTTTGGCGGCGAATCCTACCGGAGTGCCGCTCATCGTGCGATGGATTTTCTGACCTCTTGCCTGGATGAAACGGGCGCCTTCCGCCGGGGCTATTCCTCGTTTTGCGCCCCTGGCGCCAAGGCGTACGAGGTACGCACCGGATGGGCGCTCTCCTTGGCGGGTAAGACATTTGGCGTCGCAACCGCGGTGGAGGGCGGAAGGAAAACCGCTGAGTTCGCCTTGCGTTGTCAGCGCGAAAACGGCTGGTTCGAAAACGGCGACTTGGATTACCACGATCGTCCCCTCACGCACACCATCGGTTACACTCTAGAGGGTTTGTTCGAGTTGGGCGCTCTGCTGGAAGAGGAACGCTTCTGGCAAGGAGTTCGTGCGACGCTGAACGCCCTCCGCCCCCTGGTGCGGCCGGATGGATTCTTGGCCGGACGCTGGACGTCCAACTGGCAGCCTGCAGCGGACTGGTGTTGTCTGACTGGTTCTTGCCAAATTGCCTGCGTCTGCTTCCGCATGCACGGCTGCTACCCCGAGGAGCACTTTGATGAGCTCGGCGAACGTTTGCTCCGCTTCGTCGCTTCCACTCAACAACTCGATCATGCCAATCCTGGCCTGCGCGGTTCTATTCACGGTTCTCATCCCTTTAGCGGAGAATATGGACAGTATTGCAACTTGAACTGGGCGGCCAAGTTCTTTGTCGATGCGGTGCTCGATCGGATGGATTTATCGGATCAGCGTGCATGAGGTTCCGCGCGGAATCGCCGGTAACAGCAGAATTGTGCGATGATGCGTCGCGGCTCGCCCCTACCAATCCGATGCTCACATGGCCTTACGTCCAAGCCATGAGCGCAACGGGATATCGGGCATCCATGATCGGTCTGTCAGACGGGGACCGATGGATGGCGGCAGCGGTTGTTTTCCTCCGTGTAGGAAAACTCCAAAGAACATTGGAGTTGGTCTCCCTGCCTCGGCTCCCAGAACCGGAAGTCTTCTGGTCCGGCCTGGTTCATTATTGCCGCCGCCAGGGTGTTTCCCAGCTTTCCATCGGTACATTCAGCTCGCCTGAGGCCTTGATTCCGCCCCTGCCAGGGGAAAAGTCGCGCACCAAACGTTCCGAGTTTGTGATCGATCTTCCCGGTGTCGATCTTATGGCTCAAATGAAAAAGACTCATCGCTACTGTGTTCGCCAGGGCGAGAATGCCGGCCTCCGCCTCCGTCGCACCCGTGATTCAGCCCATTGCGCGGAGCACCTCCAGGTCAATCAAGCCTCGATGGAGCGTCGGGCCAAACGCGGCGAGCAAGTGGAGTCGGCGGGAGATGCGTTTCCGCGCGCGGCGCTCGCCTCCGGGGCCGCTGAAATGTTTCAGGCCCTGCGCGGCGATCAAGTGCTTTCCAGCAGTGTGGTTGTGCGGGCCCCCCGCGGCGCTTATCTTCATTCCTCCGGCTCGGATCCTGAGGGAATGAAAATCGGCGCATCGCACTTTCTCAATTTTCAAATCGCCAAAACCCTGCAAACTGAAAACTGCGATATTTACAATTTGGGCGGAGCCAATTCCCAGGAGCGGGGGCTGTGGGACTACAAGACGCACTTCGGGACCCGGCGGATCGATTTGGAAGCCGTCGAGTGTGACCTCGGGCCTCGCTGGAGGCAGAAGCTATCAACTCTCATCTCGTTTCTCCGCCGCCCTCGCGATCCCGTCTTGCGGCGCCCGTAGCGATGTCGATTACAAGCAAGCTCAGAAAACTGACTTCCTACCGGTTTCAAGTGCCCTGGGCCGTACCCGCTTGGGGCTGCGGTGAGTTTCGCGCCACCTTATTTTCAACATTGAGTCTTGCGGTGCGGCGGGGACGAAAGGTGCCCCAGTTCGCCGATTCGGTGAGACGCCTTCTTGGACGTCAATTTGCTATTCCCGTGGGCCGGGGGCGAGACGCTATTATTGTCGCGTTACGTTCTCTGGGAATTCAGCCCACTGATGAAGTCGTCCTTCCGTCCTACATTTGCCGTTCCGTGATGGACGCTGTGACCCAAGCAGGGGGGCTTCCCGTTTTCGCCGATGTCGATGAGTCTCTACACGTCACGGTCCGGACGGTGGAGTGTGTGCTGACCCCCCGGACGCGTTGCGTCATTGTGTCGCATCTGTTTGGCAATACGGCGCCTGTGGACGAGATCGAGGCGCTGCTCCGCGGGCGCGGCATTCCTCTGATTGATGACGCAGCCCAGGGATTCGGCGCACAGCGCGCTGGCCGCCGAATAGGAGCTTTCGGACAGTTCGGTGTTGTGTGTGGCGGTCCGGGAAAGCCGCTGGCTGCCGCAGCAGGGGGCCTGCTCCTGATGGACGACCCGGAACTGTACCGCAATGCACTAAGCGTTGCCTTGCCCCTGGAAAGTTCCTTAGCCACACTGCAGCGGACACTGTCATTTTGGTTCTGGCGCCGCTTCCGCCGCAATACGCTGATACTTCAAGTGATCCTATCTCGATTCTCCGCAACTTCCGAGGACCCCCCCACTGTTCCCCGCGGTATGGCGAATCTCGAAGCGGCTTTGCTGTGCGAGCAACTCGACCGGATCGAGGTCAATAAGAGGCAACGAACGCAGAACGGGCGTGCGCTTCTCAGAATCCTGGAGCCGCTACGATGGAAGATGCTCTCCGATTTCGGACAGGACTCCATTCCGCTAAGACTGGTTTTGCTGTTGCCGGAATCCGGACCTGACATGACCGCGGCGCTAAGCGCGTTGGCCCAGGCAGGCATTGAATGCCAGGCGGGGTATTCGCCCTGTCACTGGAACGTCGCCGACCGCGGGCAACACGTCCTTCCTAGAACAGAGGCGCTGTGGAACCGCGTGCTGTGTTTGCCCATTGAGGGCCAGCTAAAAAATCCGCAACCTCTCATGAATACGGTCCAATCCTGGCTGAGATGAGCCTTACCGCCCTGCTGACTCGATTCTGCGATGACTCTTCGGTCTCGCGGCTTTCGAGCGACCCCTTCGGCTCGCCCGCGGACTGCGGCCGGCAATGCAGCAACGGTTTATGACAATGATGAGACCAACACTCTTGTTGGGGGAGGAGCCGCGAATCGTGGTTCCAGTCGCTCGGTCCCTCTGGCGTCGGGGAATACCGGTGTTGGTTGGCGCGATCGCGGCCGGAGCGCGGCCTCCGAAATCAAGAGCAGTTAGGAATTCTTATCGGCTTGGGGGACAAGGTGGGACTGAAACCATCTTGGGCCGCTTGCTCGAAGTGATCGATGACGAAAAGCCGGACTGGCTCGTACCAACGAGCGACTCATCTTTGCTGTTCATGGCGAATTGCTACGCCGATCTAAAACCGCGCGTCAAGCTGGCCTGCCCGGATCCGCAAGCGGTCCACACTGTCTTGGACAAGTCGGCGACGATGGATGCGGCCATCCGCTGCGGCATTCCTTTGCCACGCGCACACAGCATCGATTCGCTTGCGAAGCTTCGGGCAGATCGGCACAGATTGAACTTTCCGTTGGTCGCAAAGCCAAGCAGCAAGGACGTGAGCAACGCCTTTAAGGTGCGCTACTACCATGATTGGGCGCAATTGGAACAGGAGTTTCTGCAGGACCCTGACTTCGGTCATAAATGTCTGTTCCAGGAGTACTCGCCGGGCGAGGGCGTGGGAGTCGAATTGCTGATGGCCGGCGGCGAGCCGCGGATGTTATTTCAGCATCGGCGGTTACTGGAAAACCCCAGCACTGGTGGCGTCAGCGTGATTGGCATCGCGGAGGAGCTGTCTCCTGAACTGGTCCAAAGCTCACTGACACTCCTGCGTGAGATTGGTTGGGAGGGACCGGCGATGGTCGAATACCGCCATGATCGCGCTTCGCGGCGCTTCGTGCTGATGGAAGTCAACGGGCGCTTCTGGGGGTCCCTGGGTTTATCGATCGCGGCTGGAGTCGATTTCCCGTACGGAGCCTGGGAACTGGCGCATGGCGCCCAAGTCACGCCCGCCAGTTACCGGGTGGGAACCCGCGCCCGCTGGACTACCGGCGTGCTGTTAAGACTTCATGACCTGTTCGAAAATCCACGGAATGACGGAATGGTGCGGTCATCCGCCTGGGGTGCATTATTCGCGGCGCCCAAACTATTTCTTCCGGGTATCCGTGACATGCTCTGGGCCTGGAACGACCCGTACCCTGCCATATCCGAATTGAGCCTGACCGCCGGGCGGCTGCTTCGTCAGACCTTGAAGGCGCTCATTCGAGGCATGCTGCCGGAATCGATCATCACGCGTCTGCGAATCTGGCGCTCCTTGGAGCAGGGGCCGGATAAGCTGTACCTGCGGCGCCAAGTCCGTCGGATCGCATGGCGATCGCGTCCGCGGCTGCCGGCACAGGTGAGGTCGGTCCTCTGCGTATGCCATGGTAATATCATCCGTAGTCCCTTCGCCGCGGCGCTTTTCGCTAGTGCGGAATTACAAGCGAGGTCAGCGGGTCTACATGCCCGAGAGGGACGCCGTGCGGATGAGCGGGCTATTCGGATCGCCGCCGACTTCGGTGTCAGCCTCGAACAGCATATTGCCGAACCTTTGAACGCGGCGATGATCGATGAATCCGATGTCATTTTCGTTATGGACGCAGTAAATGAAGCCCGACTCCTTCATCGCTTCCCACAAGCGCGGGGGAAATTACTGTCGTTGGGAGCCTTCTCGCCGGACCGTTTGTTCGCGGATGAGATTATCGATCCGTACGAAAAGGGAGACCGCGAAATCCGCGCGTGCTATGACGTCATCGTCAGCTGCGTGGCGCAGGTGTCGCAGCGGCTGGGAGCTTCGCCAAACCCCAGGGAGGTCAGCTGAGTGGGCTTGAAACAAGGGTTGAAGAAACTCGCGGCACGCATCGCAAATACGCGGGTCGTTCGCAGCTCTGTCGTGCATCTAGTTTATCCGACGGTGATGAGGTGTTTGAATGCCGAGATCCAACCCGACGTGGGCTCCCCTTCGGGATTGATTGAGGCACTCGGATGGAAGACCCATTCCCTCATCATTAAAGAAGAGGAACTGGCCGCGGGAAAGAATTGTTCAGGGGCTACCTCCGAATCCACACCGGAAAGCCGGGCGCGATTGTTCGAGGTCGTATTTGCCAGCATAGACTCCGTGCCAGGGGACATTTTCGAGTTTGGGGTTTCCTCGGGAGAATCCTTTCTTTTGTTTCTGGAGCGATGCCCTGGGCGGCAGGTGTTTGGCTTTGACTCGTGGGAAGGGCTCCCAGAACAATGGTGGACTCGGCCAAAAGGGACCTTTGCGGCAGTGCCGCCGCAGTTCACCAGCCCGAATGGACACCTGGTGAAGGGCTGGTATGACGAGTCAGTACCACGTTTCTTTCGCGAATGGAACGGCGGAATCGCTCTGCTGCATATTGATTGCGACTTGTATTCCTCCACGGCCACCGCTTTTCGTTATGCGCTCTCATCATGCGGCCCCGGCTCGGTTGTGGTGTTCGATGAGTATTACAATTACCCGGGATTTGCCGAGCACGAGTATCTGGCGTGGCGGAATGCGCGTCAAGAGTGGGGGATTACGGCCCGGTGCATCGGCTTCGACGGGCGGCGCGCTGCGTTCAAGATCCACGAAATTACTCTCAGCCAACCAAACAGTTAAGACTTAGGTCGTTGTGCGTCCATGGGAGGCGTACTAATGACCCGCCGCGGGCGGATCGAAGAACAGGCCGCTGATTGTCGCGTTGGCTGATCCTGTATTGGTGACCCGAACGACCACGTGACCTGTCAGCTTCCACACCAGATACTTTCCGTTTTGAAAACTG
>Ga0068855_100001388_pt1 | contig 29998 bp, 26 predicted proteins | sample KBSCornC52_FD_66592 | JGI IMG/M metagenome (GOLD analysis project Ga0068855, IMG submission 66592) | Corn rhizosphere microbial communities from Kellogg Biological Station, Michigan, USA - KBS Corn C5-2 | ecosystem: Host-associated > Plants > Roots > Rhizosphere > Soil ... | reverse complement strand
TATCGAGGCGCTGCCAAATGCTGACCTGCGCCGCGTGCTGCGGCAGGTCGACCATGGGTAAATAGGGCACCGCCAAGAACGCGACGAGCAGCAGCAAGCTCGAGCCGACGGCGAGTGCGAGTTGTGAGGCCCTGCGCTCGAACCAGTGGTCCACGGTCTCCGAGCATGCCGGAACTCGCGCGCGCCTCAGTGACGAGTGCGAGGCATTTGTGTGTTCGACGCGCAACGACCGCTTTGCGGTAAGCTCGGGCGAACGTCATGACCGAGCCCACCATCACCCTTCGCGAAGCCACGCGCGCCGACGTACCTCGTCTGGTCGAGATGAACCGGGATGCTTACCCGATCCTCGCCGAGGAAGACGTGGTGTGGGGCGAGCGGCACTTGATCAGCCATCAACGCGTGTTTCCGCAGGGGCAATTGGTCGCGGAAATCGCGGGCAAGGTCGTGGGCGCGGTGGCCACGCTGGTGGTCGATCTCGGGCCCAACCCACTGCGCCATCACACTTGGCCGGGCATCACCGACAGCGGCTACTTCACAAATCACGACCTACAGGCCGATACTCTGTATGGCGCCGACGTGTACGTAGATCCGCACTATCACGGAAAGGGCGTGGGCGCGGCACTGTACGAGGCGCGCCGCCAGCTGTGCCGGCGCTTGAACAAGCGCCGCATTCTGGCCGGCGGACGGCTCGCGAATTATCACGAGCACGCGAGCCGCATGTCGCCCGAGGAGTACGCGGAGCGGGTCGCTGCGGGCGAGTTGAAAGACAAGGTGCTGAGCTTTCAGCTGCGCGAAGATTTCACTTTGCGCGGGGTGATGCCGCACTATTTGCAAGACCCGCTGAGTCGCAACCACGCAAGCCTGATCGAGTGGCTGAACCCGGAGTACCGCGCGCCGCTCGCGAGCGATCGTAAGGCGCGCGTGGCGTGCGTGCAGTACCAAATGCGAAAGATCGCCAATTTTCAGGAATTTGCCCAGCAAATCAGCTACTTCGTGGGCGTCGCTGGCGAGTACAAGGCAGACTTCGTGCTCTTGCCGGAGCTCGTGTCGGCGCAACTGTTGTCCCAAGAATCGGGCGTTTCTGCGGTGGAAGGCATCCGCCGGCTCGCGGGCTACGAGGCGCCGTTCCGCGAGTTGATGAGTGGCCTCGCCGTGCGGCACAACCTGACTTTGATTGCGGGCAGTCACCCAGTGGCGGAAGGCCGGCACTTGTACAACACGGCCTTCATTTGCTTGCCGAACGGCGAGGTCGCGCGCCAGCCGAAGTTGCACATCACGCCGAGCGAGCGCCGATCTTGGGGCATCTCGGGTGGCCATTCACTGCGCGCGATCGACACGCCCAAATGCCGCATCGGCGTGCTCATTTGTTACGATATCGAATTTCCGGAAGCGGGCCGCTACTTGGCCGACGATGGCGCCGAGCTGCTGTTCGTGCCCTTCTGCACCGACAATCGCCAGGCGTATTTGCGCGTGCGCTATTGCGCTCAAGCGCGCGCGATCGAAAACCAGGTCTACGTCGCGCTCGCCGGCACGGTCGGAAATTTGCCGGATGTGGGAAACTTGGACGTGAATTACGGACAGGCCGCGGTGCTCACGCCTTCCGATTTTGCGTTCGCGCGCGATGGCATCGCGGCCGAGGCCGATTCCAACGAGGAAACTGTGTTGATTTGCGACGTGGATTTGAACGTGCTGCAGGGCGCGCGCGCTGGCGGCTCGGTCACGCCGCGCCTGGATCGGCGTAGCGATTTGTTTCGCGTCGTATCCCTGCTGCCCGCCGATCAAGCCCCCGACGGCCCTGGTGATGGGCCACTCGGCGGTCAACCCGGCGAGAGCTGAGCCGATTGATGCGGCGTCGGCTCGACGCATCATCATCCGGCTCACTTGCGCTGATTGCGATTCGCGCGCCGAGTTTTCACGGGCGAGAACGTGAAACCGACTTTGCGACCGTGAATCCGACTTGGCGGCTGGGGCGGTGAGGGCGTTTTGCTCGACGCCCGCTTGCGGCAGCGCGCGAGTCGTTGCAGGGTGCGCCGATGGAGTTGGGGCAACGGGTTTCGTCGCATCGCGGTACCTTTGGTGCTGGTGGTTGGCTTTGGTATCTCGCCATCATCTTCTTGTTGTCCGGCGTGGTCGGCTTGGTGAAGGGCGCTGCGGCGGGCGATTCGGATCAAATGCTCACCGGCGTTCTGGCGCTCGGTGCCTCCGCCGTGGTGGCAATCGTGCCGCTGCTGCGTTGGCGGCAAACGGTCGACGTCTTCGAGCGCGGCTTCGTGTGGAAGCGCCTGTACGGTGAGCGGCAAGTCGCTCGGGCAGACATTCGAAACGCAACGATGATCACGCATCACGGTCGTCAGGGCACGCGCGTCGAGGTCAATGTCGAACTGCAAAACGGCAAGAGCTGCTCGATCGTGGGCGTGGAGCAACCGGAACAGCTGACTAATCTGTTGCGCGCCGCGCCGCCGAGTGGCTATCAGCCCGCCGCCGCCAACCCGAGCGCTGCAGCGCCGGCGACCGTCAATCCACAACAAGGCTGGGCGCCAGGCGGTTGGAAACCCCCGGGCAGCTGAGGAGAACCGTCCGCGTGAACCAAATACCGATTCAAGTTTTTCTGGTGCCCGTCATCGGCCTCGTCGCGGTGGCTTACATGCTCTGGTCGCGCAAGCGCACTGGGCAAGCGCACGACCAACAGTTCAGTGGCTACCGCGCGGGCGAGCTCGCACAGCGGCTCGGCCTGCAGCTCATCGCGGGCGATCCCAATTTCAACCTCTTCATCCGCTACGCGAATGTGGACGTGCGGCGCGGCCCGAGCGACGGCAAACCGGTGCACATCGAGATCCGCATGCAAGGCGCGCCGAATGGTGTGCCGCTCGAACTCGTGTACCTGTACCGCGTAGAGCGCGAGAGCGACCTCACGACCGTCACTTGGCGCACTTGGTTCGATTGCCGCATGAGCGCCCAAGCCGCGCGCCCCTTCCCGCCCTTCGAGCTGATTTCGCGCAGCGCGCCGCTCGGGCCCATTGCGCAGACCCAGCCGCTCCCGCCGCAATCCACCGGCAACGCGAGCGCCGATGCGACCTACTTGGTGACGACCGCCGAGCCCGGCATGGCTCAAGTGCTGGGACAAGCCGCCGCCGGCTTTGCCACCTTCGCCAACTCCGGCGTGCACCTCGTGGGCGACGGACAAAAGGTCTCCTTCGTGATGAAGCAAGACAAAGCGCCGCTGCTCGCCAACGCGCTCTACTACGCCGAAGACATGAGCGAGCAGCTCTCGGAGCTCGCGCGTCGGCTCGGAGGTTGACGCGGGTTCGGCGCAAACGGGCGCGCGCGGTGAGCCTGCGCACGCCCGCTGCCGTCGCGCTAATTCACTGCGCGCCCGCAGCGCCGCCGGAGCTCGCGCCACCGGTGCTACTCGCGCCGCCCTCGCCGCCGGCACCCATGCCCATGGGCGGCGAGCACCACGGAATCACGCCGTTGGCGATCGGCGGCAAGCTCGTGATGTAATAGCCAATCGCGAGTGCGTCTGCGTCAGTGAGGCCGCCGAACGCGCCGTTTGGTCCGACGGGCATGGGCGGGCAAAGCGGCGCGCCGCCCATGTCCACACCCAGCAGCAAAGTCCGGCTCACGTCGGACGGCGCCCAGCCCTTGATGCCTCCGGAGACGGGCGTGATGTTCGCCGAGTAAATGGTTTCCGGAAACGTGCGCGGCAAGCCGAGCCCGTCGCGCGAGAACGTTTCGTTGCCTGCAAATAGCTTGTCGAGGTCGAGCGGCACGGCCCCCATCACGTGTTCGGTGTGACACTCCATGCAAATGCCGATGTTGCCGGCCAGGTATTTACCCGCTTGCGCTTTGGCGTAATTCGGATCTGCCTTGGCCAAGGTCGTATCCGGGATCGACGTGGCCGGAACCGGCTGCGCTTGCATCACCGGAAAGCCCAAGTCTTGGCGCTCCGGAATCGCGTGCTTCACGGCGGGGATGCTGCGCAGATAGAGGACGATCGAATTTGCGTCTTCGTCGGTCATGTTGTGAAACACGTAGTACGGCATGATCGAGAAGAGCGGCTTGTTGTCGCTGTCGAGGCCGTCCAAAAACGCAGTCTTGATCTGCTCGTCGGTCCAACTGCCGAGCCCGGTGTCTGCGTCGGGCGTCAAATTCGGCGTCGGCACGAGGCCCTTCGTGGCGCTCGTTGGGTCGAGATCCGCGAACGTGGGGTTGCCGGCGAGGAACAGGTCCAGATTGGGCGAACCGTCGGCGTTGCGGGGCGTGTGGCAATCACCACAAGCTGCGACGTGATTGACGATGTAGTCCCCGCGCGCAACGCTGCCGGTCGCGGTGGCTCCGCCCTCACCCGCAGACGACGAACCACCGCCGCTCACCGCGCTGCCGGCGTGACCGGCACTGCCCCCACGACCGGCACTGCCGCCCTGCGCACCGCCGTGGCCGCCGCTGCCGCCATTCGAGCTGCTCGAGTCGTCACTGCTGCTACAGGCCGCAAACGCGGCGGCGCTCAGCACGCACAGCGCCAGAGTTGTCGAACCCAGATAGGAACGCTTCACGAAGACCTCCTCATTTTGAATCGCGTTCTATAGCCCGGTGGCCGACATTCCGAACAGGGAAAAGAGCGCGGCCGACAAAGTGACCAAAACGGGGCAAAGCGCAGGGGCCGCGCCGAAAAATGCAGCCAGTTCTGCTGGGTCAGCGGCCCCGACGCAGCGTGCGAGATGCGCTACGTCGAATCGATGGGCAGCTTCACCTTTGGCTACGCATTGCGGCGCAAACGAGCTTTGACGCCGAAGGCTGGGACGAGGCGCGCCGTGGCGCGCGACCATCAACCCATCAACCGACCCGGCGCTTACCCTCCGGCGAGCCTTCCGCACTGCCTCGTTGGTCCAGGCACAGAGCCGCCAAGCCCTCGGCGATGCCGTGTGCAACCTCGTCGATCGTGAGATCCGCGCCGGAGCACATCCATCCGTTGCGGTTGCTCAAGAACCCAACAGAATATCTACCCGCCGATCCAGGGACCAGCCGTTTTCATCGCGGCCCTTGGCGTCCAAGTTGCCTCGTGATGTGGACGTGATCCGCCTTCGATCCAGGCCGTCGCGAGTGAGCACTGAACCGACGCCATCCGCGCGAGATTGACCCAGCACCAGGTTGTACTCTCCGTCGCCACGCGGATCGGCGCGGCCGACGAGCTTCAACGTGCGCCCCTTGAGGGGGCCTGTGCGAAAGCAGGTGGCAACCTGGTCGAGTGGGCGAACGTCAGTGCTTTCGAGTCGGGCAGAGTCGAACGGAAAGTAGGCCTTGTCTGCCTTGATGTGGCAGGCGCGGAGAATGGCGTCGTCGATCGCCACGGTCGTCGCGGTCGGCGAGTCGTGCGCGGGCGCGGAATCAGCCCGTGTCGGGGCGACTGAAGTGTCGCGGGCGGATTTGGGTGCTGGCGTGGATGAGCAAGCTGCAGCCGTCAGCGTGAATATTCCGATCAGCCCAATTTGTGCCGCGCAGAACCTCGAATGCATCATTCAGTGGCCTCCTCTGTTTTCCTTATCTTCGAGTTAGCCGGCCGCGATTTCCAGTGACGGATGCGTCGCAATCGCGGCGCTGTCGTCCACGACCAATACCGAGCAGGGAGCATGCCTGAGCACCGCAGTCGTAATCTGCGACGTGCGGGTCGGCCGATGTGCCGTCCCGATGATCACGAGCTCGGCGTCGATTCGCGCTGCAAGCTGCGGGATCAGGGATTCCGCCTCGCCCTCGAGCACACAAACGTCGGCGTCGTTGTGGCGGTTGCGCAGCTCGGCGCGCAGCGCCTTGCGGCCTTCGCTGACACGCGAGCCTTGACCCAGAGGATGATCCGCGTAGGCCCCGCCGTTGAATAGGTCGACTGCGATCGTCTGCATGAAGCCAGTATCGATCGCGTGAAGCACGGTGAGCTTCGATTCGGCGAGCCGCGCCTCGTCAATGGCCGCCTCGAGCGCGGCAGAAGTGCTGAACGGCTGGTCGACTGCGACGAGGATGCGATTCGAGGCGTTGCACGGTCGAGTGATCAGCACAGGCCCACGCGCGCGCGCCAAGACGCGCTCAGTGACATCTCTGAGTAAGGCATGCCCGATCCCGTGGTGCATGTGACTACCAACCACCAACAGCGCCTGCTGCGAGACGGCAAGCCGCGCGAGCACTACGTGCGCCAAGCCACGCTCCACGACGACGTCGTACTCGGTCTCTCGGCGCCCGGTTAACGCGCTGAATTGCTGCCGGATGAGCGCACGAATACGATCGACGTGATCGGTGTCATTTCCTGCGCCCCAAAGTAGTGGTGACAGCGCGTGGACCACTGTGAGGGGGACTTCATCGCGCGCGGCGCGGGCTTCCGCTTGAATGAGCGCGTCGTCCGCTGCCTCGGTCAGGTCCGTGCCGACGATGATCGGGTATCTCATGGCGTTCTCCTGGACGAGCTAATGGGATCATTGACGAAGGAGCCGACGAACGAGGCCGCGCAACACTTCCATCTTGAATGGCTTGTCGAGCAATGCTGCTCCCAGAGCCTCGGCGCGTGCGCGGGTCTCCGGGTTGCCAAAGGCGGTCATGATCACGACCGGCATGTTTAGGCCGGCCTCGCGCAAGCCGCGCACGATCTCGAGGCCGGTGTGGACGGGCATGTGGATGTCCGTGACGAACAAGTCGATGGGCGCGGCCACACGCCGCAAAAAGAACGAATCTTCGATGCGCAGGAGCAACTGTGCCCCGTCAGCGACTTCGTGGACCTCGTGGCCCTCCTTGCGAAGACAATCCGCAACTAGCCGCCGCATCTCGAAGTCGTCTTCGGCAACCACTATCCGTGCAGGCCTGTCCACGTCGGGCACGGACCGCTGGTGCACGGCGGAGGCAGGCATGCCCCGGTGCGCTGCATGCCGTGTGCCATTCGCGAACAGCCGCTGAGCCTGCGAACGCGCCGAATTTTGCGCGATTCCTCAGCTGCCCGCCCTGCCGAACCGAGTCAAGACGACACGGTTGAGTCGCAGAAACACGGTCGTACTCTCGGTCCTGGCGCCCTTGCTGAACGCTTAGCTAGGACCCACGCCTCGTTGCCTTCGATAGTGACGAGCCGGGCCGGCGGCAACGCTCGGTACACTCGGTGCGCCGAGTGGCTCAATCGCGATCGCGCCGGAACCACGAAGCGTGACTCGGCAGCAAAATCACGAGTGCCCCGAGCAGAATGAACGGAATCATCTCGTTTACGGCTGACCACTGCTCCATGACATAGTGGCCAAACTCGAGCGCCATGAAAAACACGCAGAACGCCGTCGCGAAGTGCCGCCGCTGCGCGGTCCAAATCAGCCCCAGCCCGATCCCAATTTCGATGAACGGCGTGGCCGCAAGGAAAGCACTGACGAGCAGCGGCGGCAGATGAATGCGCAGCTCAGGCGCCTGAAAGAGCCCCAAATAATAGCGATGAAACCCGCCCTTGCTGAACAACTTGCTGACGCCCGCCGTCACCTCGGTGACGATCATCGCCGCACGCAAAAGACGCTCACTATCCTTCGCGTAGTGCAACTGGAATGTCTCTGCCATCCGCACTAACTGCGGGCGTAAACTCGCCGAGTCAAGCGCGCCCACGCTTCCGCGACACCGCGCCGCGCGCACGGCCCTCGATCTTTGATGGTCTATATTTTTGATGCTCCGCGCGCGCTAGAGGCCCAGGCCGAGGTCCCGGAATGCAGCTCGCGAAGGCATTGGCCCAACGCGCGAAACTTCGTTAGCGTTGCTAAGAGCCGCGTGCAGACGGCTCGTAGCAAACGCTCCTTGGTCTCCGCTCCGCCTTACTCGGCAGCTTCGACCGGCGATTCCGAGGACACGCTGACCAGTTGGAAGTCGGGGTAGCCGGCCGTGCCCATTTCGGGCATGTCGAGCCCGGCGAGCTCCACCTCTTTGCTGACGCGGATGGGCGTGATGAGGTTACTGACTTTGAACCACACGTACGCCATGACGAAGCCGAAAGTCGCGAGCACGACGCAGTCGATGGCTTGCATTACCAGCTGAGAAGCGTCGCCGTACAAGATGCCGCGCACGCCGTCGGCACCGTATTGCTTGACCATCGCGTCGCGCACGACGCCGTTCCAGCCCGCGCCGTAGTCGCCGTTGGCGAAGATACCGACCGACAGCACGCCCCACAGGCCGCACACGCCGTGTACGGAGATGGCGCCGACGCAATCATCGACGCCCTTGGCATCCCAGAACCAGACACTGATCACGACGACCACGCCGGCGATCGCGCCGATCACCACGGCGGCCCACGGCGATACGAACGCGCAGGGCGCGGTGATCGCCACGAGCCCGGCGAGCATGCCGTTGACCATCATGCTCGGGTCGGGCTTCATGCCTTTTGCCATCAAGAAGAGCATCGATGAAAAGGCGCCGGCCACGCTCGCGAGCATCGTGTTGACGACGACGAACGAGATGCGCAAATCCGTACCGGCGAGCGTCGAACCCGGGTTGAACCCGAACCAGCCGAAGGCAAGAATGAAGCAGCCGCAGATCGCCATTGGCAAGTGGTGGCCGGGGATCGCCTGTGGCTTACCGTTGATGTACTTGCCGATGCGTGGCCCAACCACGAGCCCGCCCGCGAGCGCAATGACGCCGCCCATGGCATGCACGACGCCGGAGCCGGCAAAGTCGACCGCGCCGTGACCGAGGTGCCAATTGACGCCACCCTGCGCGAGGAAGCCGCCACCCCAGACCCAATTCGCAAACACGCAATAGGGTAGGGCGACCCACAAGCCGTAGAGCACGAAGTTCTTCCAGGCCCAGCGCTCCGCCATCGTCCCCGTCGGAATGGTGGCCGTGGTGTCCATGAACACCATCATGAAGAAGAAGAGCGTCATCACTGCGGTGTCGCTGACGGATGAGCCCAGGAAGAAGCCCTTGGTGCCGAGGATTCCGTACTTGCCGGCCAGCACGATGCCTTCATTGAGCACCGACGTTCCCGGTCCGAGCGACGAGTACCAGCCCGGAGGCACGGGTCCGTTGAACCAGTTGCCCCAGCCGAAGGCGAAGCCGTAGGCCCAGAATCCGAGGCAGCCGAGCGGGTAAATCATGAAGTTCATCGCGAACGTGTGCCCGGCGTTCTTGGCTCGACACATGCCGGTTTCGACCATTGCGAAGCCGGCCTGCATGAACATGACCAAGAAGCCCGTCACGAGCGCCCACACGATGTTGATCGAGAACAAGTTGTGAGCGATGCGATCGTAGAGATCCCCAGTGCTGAGCGCAGAAGGGACGTCGCCCTTGCCGTCGCCGGCCGGAGTGGCCCACACGCCGGCAGCGGCGCCGGTCGGGTCAGGCCAAGTGGCGGGCTTGCCGGGCTGGTTTGCACCAGAAAAGTACGGGGGGAGCACGGGTGCGGCAGCCGAGCCCGCGGCTGCTGCTTCCGCAGGTGCTGCCGAGGCCGCTGGTGCGGCCGTATCATCCGCGGCTGCTGCCGCGACCCCACTCGTTACCGCGAGCGCCAGCAACGTTGAAACTAGCCACGTGTGTTTTCGCCTCATCTGAACGAGTTCCCTTCTTCGAAGTGCTAAGCGGGCTCATGGTTGGCGGCGGCTGCGGGGGTTCCGGCGCTGGACTTCGGTCCTGATTTTTCGGCTCGAGAGGCGCTAGTGATCGATTCGTCACAGTGCCTCCCCGCGGGACCCATCTACCCAGCTCGACGTTTCCTCATTATTTCATCATGTCTTCGTTTTATTTTCTTTATGAATGGCCGCGTGAGCCTAGGCGAGTACGAGGGGTGCTGCTCGACGCGCGCAGAGTCCGGGCGCCGCACTTCGGCCCTTGGCGCGCTATCGAGCTCGAATGGGAGCTCTCAGCGGGTCGCGCACAGCGCGCCTGCGCGGGCTTGGTCGCCTTGGTCTGGGTTGTTCCCGAATGAACGAGCGAGCGCTGCGCCCGGAGCCGTTTTCCGCAGCGCTACGAGCGCTCCGAGCGAGGCCTTTGGGTCAGGCGCCACACGGTCATGATCGAAATCAGGATCAGCCCGAGCGATGCCGACGTGATCAAGCGGCGCAGTGGCGGGACGCCGCGCTGGCTCAAAATCAGGCTCGCGAGCACAGTGGGCACGACGACGACGAGCTGTGGGATTAAACGGCGCAGGCGCAGGCTGAGGGACATGGCTACCTTTGGTGCGGCTGGCCACCCGGCGGCTGGGTGACTCATCGAAAATCCACCAAAACGTGAAGTTGCCACACCAGAACGCTCGGAGGAGTGCCACCGCGTGACCAGCCCAAGCACCGCTACCGTCGCAGGGGCTTCTGGGCTGTTTCTTGAATATTTCTGAATGGTGAGGGATTCATTACGGTGGTCAGCGGGCGCCTGGTCGGGCTGGCGCTTGGACCTAAGCACTCGAAGCACGCACCAGGGGGGCGTAGCCTACGAGCCAAGTGAGCCCGTCTGACTCCCAGCACCTGTTGCCGGCACTGCCGCTGCGCGCGCGTCGGCCGTCGAACCCGACTCCCGCGCTCAAAGCTGCAACGCCAAAGAGCCTTGGCTACGGCTGGAGCGTGTTTTCGGTCGCGGTCTTCGCCGCGTTTTCTGGGCTGGTGTCCAAGTACCTGCAGCTCTCCGATTTGGTGATGATCAACCTGCTGCCGGTGATCGCCATTTCGACTCAATTCAGCCTTGGTCCCTCGTTACTTGCCGCAGGCCTCAGCGCCTTGTGCTTCGATTTCTTCTTCATCCCGCCCATCTTTCATATCGCGCCGTCAGACGTGAAGAGCTTGATCACGCTGATCGTGATGGTGATCGTGGCGGTCGTGATCAGCGGCTTGACGGAGCGGACTCGTCGGCAGCGGCGCGCAGCTCAGGCTCACGATCTGCAAATCGAGACCGAGCGTCTGCGCAGCTCGTTGCTGAGCGCTGTTTCTCATGATCTCAGAACCCCGCTAGCGACCATTTTTGGCGCTGGAACCGAGCTTTTGGAGGACGGCGCCGAGCTTGCTCCCGCCGAGCGCGACGGTCTCGTCCAAGCGATCGTCGAAGAGGCGGCTCATCTAGATCAATTGGTCACGAACCTGCTCGAGGTCACCCGACTCGACGGCGGTCCGATCGAAATTCACCGACGACCCGAGCCGCTCGACGAAGTGGTCGAAGCCGCGCTCAGCCGCTTGCGCGGGCGCCTCGGCGATCGGCCGGTGCGGTCGCGCGTGCCAGAAGAGATCCCGATGGTGCCGATCGATGCCGTATTGATGCAGCAGGTATTGGTCAACTTGCTCGAGAACGCGTTGCGCTACACGTCCGACGGCACACCGCTCGAGATCGAAGCCACGTGCACGGGGACTCACGTGATGCTCGAGGTGCGAGATCGCGGCCCCGGCATCCGCGAAGAAGAGGCCGAGCGGCTGTTCGAACGTTTCTATCGCGGCGAAGGTCAGGCGCCGCGTGACGGCGGAGTCGGGCTCGGGCTCACCATTTGTCGGGCGATCGTGCACGCGCACGGCGGAACGATCGCCCTTTTGAACCGCACCGACGGCGGAGCAACCGCGCGCGTCACTCTCCCGCTCGCTACCCCGATGCCCGCGTCCGCATGAGCCGGCCCGCGAAAATCCTGATCGTCGAAGATCAGGCGCACATGCGACGATTTCTGCGCACGACGCTGATGCACAATGGCTTCGAGGCTTTCGAAGCGTCTGACGGCGCGCAGGGCCTCGAGCAGGCGCGTTCGCTTCAGCCAAATTTGATCCTGCTCGACCTAGGGCTGCCGGACATCGACGGTGTCGAGGTGATCGGGCGGCTGCGAGCGCTGTGCGAAGTGCCGATCATCGTCATTTCCGCGCGGCATGACGAGCCGCAAAAGGTCGAAGCCCTCGACCTCGGCGCGAACGACTACGTGACGAAGCCGTTCGGCGCGGCCGAATTGTTGGCCAGGATCCGCGTGGCGTTGCGCACGGGGACGGCGCTGAACGCTCCGCCGCCCGCGCAGGTGTTCGTGCTCGGCGAGCTGCGCATCGACTTCGTGAACCGGATCGTCAATCTATCGGGCCAGGAAGTTCACCTGACTCCGACCGAGTACAAGCTCTTGGCGGTGCTGGTCGAGCGCCGCGGGCGCGCGGTGAGCCACGGGGAGCTCCTGCGCGAGGTATGGGGCCCCGATGCCGCGGAAGAGCTCGAGTATCTGCGCACCTTCATGCGGCAGCTCCGCTACAAGCTCGAGCCTGAGCCGTCCCAGCCCCGCTATCTGCTCACCATTCCGCGGGTGGGTTACCGGCTGAAGTCGGACGCTTAGTCGCGGCCGCCCGGAGGCGCGCTGGTTCAAGTCTTTGAAACTACAGCTCTTCCGGCGAACCGAGGCCCGCAGCGGGTTTTTCGCACCCGCCTTCGTCCACTCGTTGTTGCCCGGGATAGAACGCCGCGCAGGAGATATGAGGAAGTTATGAAGAAACAGTGAGGAAATGGTGAGTGGCGTACTCCAGCCGCTGGAAGGAGCTCCCCAATGATTGATCCGTCGATTGCTGACCTCACGAAGCAGGTCGCCGATTTGAAATCCGGCGCTGCTGACCTGGCGACTGCAGCGAACATCGTTTGGACTCTGGTCACGGGCTTTCTCGTCATGTTCATGCAGGCCGGCTTCGCCTTGGTCGAGGCAGGCCTGTGTCGAAAGAAGAACGCCGCGCACGTCATGGCGATGAACTTTCTCGTCTACTCGATTGGCATCCTCGGCTTTTGGATGATGGGTTTCGCCTTCCAAATGGGCGGCGTGGGCGCCATGGCCACGTTCGGGAACGACGCGACCTTGGCGCGTGAATTCGTGATCAACATCGGCGGTAAACCCTTTGGGTTATTCGGCATGCAAGGGTTCTTCCTCACCTTTGCCAACTACACGCCCGCAGTCGCCACCATGTTTCTCTTCCAAATGGTGTTCATGGACACCACGGCCACGATCCCGACCGGCGCGATGGCGGAGCGTTGGAAGTTTCTGTCGTTCGTCTTGTTCAGCTTCGTGATCTCGACCGTCATCTATCCAATTTTTGCCAATTGGACTTGGGGTGGTGGCTGGCTCGCGAATCTCGGCACGAACTACGGCCTCGGCCATGGTCACGTCGACTTCGCGGGTAGCTCGGTCGTGCACATGACGGGCGGTGTCGCGGCTTTGGTCGGCGCCAAGATTCTCGGCCCACGCATCGGCAAGTACGACAAATTCGGCAACTCGCAGCCGATGCCCGGCCACAACATCCCGATGGCCTTGCTCGGCACGTTCATCCTCGCTTTCGGCTGGTTCGGCTTCAATCCTGGCTCGACGCTCGCCGGAACGGATACGCGCATCGCGGTCGTCGCGGTCAATACCATGCTCGCCTCGGCCTCCGGCGCATTCGCCGCCGGTCTGTACGTGTGGACGCGCTTCGGAAAACCCGATCCGACCTGGCTCGCGAACGGCATGCTGGCCGGGCTCGTGGCGATCACGGCGCCGTGCGCGTTCGTCGGCGCACCGTCGGCGATCTTGATCGGCGCCATCGCCGGCGTATTGGTCGTCGTCTCTGCGATGTTCGTCGAGAATACGCTCAAGATCGACGACCCAGTGGGGGCTTCCAGCGTGCACGGCACCTGTGGCGCGTGGGGCGTGTTGTCGCTCGGCCTGTTCGCCAACGGCTCGTACGGTGATGGGTTCAATGGCGTGCCCGGGAAGGTCACGGGATTATTCTTTGGCAACAGCGCACAGTTCTTTGCCGAGTGCATCGGGGTCGCGGTCAACGTCATCTACGTGGGCGGCATGACGGCCGTCGCGCTGTTCGTGATTGGCAAGCTGGTCGGCAACCGCGTGTCGGCGGACGACGAGATCTCGGGCCTCGATATTCCCGAGATGGGCGTCTTGGCCTACCCCGACGACGCTGCTTCGCACCACCGCGCGGACACTCCGGAAGAGTCTGGGCGAATTCGCTCGGGCGTCGCTGAGACCGTCTTGGGATAAATCCCAAGACGCGCAAACAATCGTGGATCTCGCCAGACCCGCGAAGTTTCAACGGTTGGAGAGCAGTCTTGGCTACCGCTCTCCAGCCGGCGGCTTACCGCGTTTCAAGCCGCTCTCTTCCGCGCAGCAGCGGGCGTTGTTCCGCAAGCTGCGCAGGCCCGGAACATCCGACCTGGAGCGGGAACATCTCCGTTCGCGGCTCGTGGTCGGCACGTTTCGGGTGGTGCTGCATTGTCTGAGGAGCGTCGCTGGGCGTCAACGCGTCGCAGAGCTGGTCCAAGAAGGCGTGCTGGCGTTGGCAGACGCGGTCGATGTGTTCGCGGCCTGCAACCGCACCGATTTCATGCGCTTTGCGGTCGCCCGAGTCGCGCGCTGGTTGCGGGGTGTTCAGCGTCGTTGGGCGCGCGAGCGCTCGATCCTGGTCGAAACCCCAATCGAGCTCCTGGGCGATGACCAGACGAGCGACCCTTTTTCGGCCGCGTCACAGCTCGAGCTGGAGGAACGGCTTCAGCTCATGATCAGCCGTTTGCCAGAGGCACAGCAGCGCGTGCTCCGCTTGCGCTTCGGTATCGGCGTGAGGGAGGCGCAGAGTCGCGAAGCGATCAGTCGGGAGCTCAGTATGGAACGGCAACGGGTGAGATATCTCGAGGAGCGCGCGTTGCTGACGCTCCGGCGAAGCGTCGAACGCCGCCCGAGCCTCGATTGGTCCGAATAGCCAGAAGGGAAATCGACGTGTCACTCAAGAGCGATAATCTTCTCCCGTTGTCGGCCGCGCAGCGGAGGCCACGGCCCAATCGCGCACTCGCTCGGCAGCTCATGGTCTTGTTGCCGACCCTGGCCGTGAGCGCGCTGCTCGGGTACGCCGGGCTGCCGCCCGTGCCGCGCCTCGCCGCCTCCTTGGGCTTCGGTGCCGTGCTCATCGCCGGTCTCGCCTACCTTCGTCGCTGATCGCCGAAATGGCGCGCGCCCGAGGCCCCCACCGCGCTGAGGCAGGGGACCTTAATCGCCGGTCCAAAGACCCTGACTACGTGCGAGACAGCCTGCTATTGCGTCCCTGTGACTTCGTCAGTGGCGTGCCAGGAACGGAGCGGCAGGAGGGCTGGCAGGCCGTGCGCGCCGCGCTCGGCATCCTCGACGGCTTGGCGATCAATGGGCTCGATCCGAGTGGCCTCGGCGTCATCAATTTGTTGTTGCTCACTCGCCGGCCGAGCCTCTCGGCGGCACGCAAGTCGACCTTTGCGCACGTCGCGGCGCACGTGGTGGCGGGCCTGCGGTTGCGCCGCCGACTCGCGGTCGCGGAGGACCGAGTGGCGGCGGCGGACGCCGTCCTCGGGGTCGATGGGCAGGTGGCGCACGCGGTGGGCTCTGCTCGACTCAAAGATTCGCGCGAGAGCCTGCGCAGTGCGGCGCGGGCGCTCGCTCGAGCGCGTGGGCGCTTGCGTCGCGACGACTCCGATCGCGCGGTGCTCGACTGGAAGGTGCTGGTGGAGCACCGCTGGTCACTGCTCGACCATTTCGATCGCGATGGCAAGCGTTACCTGCTCGCTTGTCGCAACACTCCCGCTGCGCTCACCAGCTCACTGCTCACACCGCGAGAACGAGAAGTCGTGCTGCTCGCCGCTCGCGGGCATTCCAACAAGCTGATCGGCTACGAGCTCGGCATTGCCTCGTCCACGGTGGGCGTATTGCTCAACCGTGCGGCGGCGCGCCTCGGTGTCCGCTCGCGGCGCGCGCTGATCACGGCGTTTGCTACATCTGGGCGCGCGCGCAAGGCCTGAGGTACGCCCGGCAACGGCCCAGCGCAGAGCCGGAATGTCGAACGCGCTCACGCGCACGCGAGCGCCGTATTCTGGCTGAATACAGAAACGTACTCACGCGCGCCGCAAGCGGCGGAGGCAGTGCGTTTCCGTGACACTCTTTGGTCCATGCGGCAGAGTCGCCCACTCCTCTGGTTCGTATCGTTCGCGGTGCTGCCGCTCGGGTGTGGCAGCAGCGCACCGGCAGCCGGCGCCGCCGGCTCGGCGGGCGCGGAAACAGCTAGCAGCGGCGCTTCCTCTTCGGGCGGGTCAGTCGACGGCGGAGGCGGCGCAATGGCGGGAACAGCGGGTGAGGCCGGCACCGTCAACGACTGTCCGGCGAACACGGCGCTCGTCACGCGGCTGACGGTCGCGGGCGAGCAAATCCTCGATCCGAGCGGCGTCGCGCTAGAGCTGCGCGGTTGGAATTGGGGGCAGTGGGGCAGTGAACAAGCGCAAGATGCGGCGGACAACGCCGCGCAAGGCGCAAACGTGGTGCGCATTCCGCTCCGCTGGTGGGGCTTTTACAACAACGAAGACCAGGCTAGCGATCCGGTCACGCGCATCGACTCGCGCAGTGACGACGCGCCGGGCCACATCGAACCGAATCACCTGCGCGTGCTCGACCAAATGATCCACGACGCGGCGTGCCAGGGTTTGTGGATCGATTTATTCTTGGACTCGAACTGCGGACAAGCGAGTGCCACCGGCGGCACGGTCGCGTATTGCGGCACCGCCGCGAACGGCGCGCCGGCAAGCTTCGCCAATGCTCCAGAGATGGTCGAAGAGTTCAGTCAAACGTGGGAATTTTTGGTGTCGCGCTACGCCCAGCAGGCGTTCATCGGCATGTATGAGCTTTTGCCCGAGCCGCATTTGGGTTGCAGCGCTTCGCCGTGCGACAACTGGAGCGCCGCGCCCAGCTTCTACGCGCCGCTCATTCAACGCCTGCGCGCGCTCGATCCGGTCACACCATTTTTGATCGGGCCCGACGGCGGCTATGAGATCAAACAAATCGCGACCGCGTACATCCCGAACATGACCGGGCTCGTGTACACCGGCAATTTTCTAGATGGGCCCGCGGGGCACCCCGAGTATGTCAGCTACGCCACTGATTTTCGCGCTCGGCAGCGCGTGCCGATTTTCATTCAACAAGTCGGCTCCCGCAAAGACGACCCGGATCCCGCAACGCGCGCGAGCACCATCCTCGAAGCGTTGAATACGGCCGGCATTGGTTGGACTTGGTGGACGTATCGCGAAACCAAGTCAGTCAAGGGCAACGGCTTCGCGCCGTTCTGGGAAAACAGTGCCCCGCCTTGGAGCGAAGACGCAGACTGGCTGAAAGTGATCGCCGATCGGTTTCGCTGATCGTTTCCGAACGGCATGGCTTGGCGCTCACGCTGGATCTCTTCAACCCTGCAGGAGCGCGATCCCGATCTCAGCAGGCGCTCCGTTTTGTGACTCCAACCGGCACGCTGCGCGCACTGATGCTGACGCGAGCGCCGCGCGACGCCCGACGCGGTTGCCTCAAAACAGGAATTGCCATGCTGTCTCAAGCCGTCTCGTCGTCTCAGTTCTCCCGCTCATTTCCCTACGGTCGCGCTTGGCTGCGACCCTCGCTCGGCGGAGCCGGCTTGTGCTTCGCACTGAGCATGGGCTGCAGCAGCACGGATGCACCCCCGCCCAGCTCGGCCCAGGGAGGCACCGGCGCCACGTCGGGTTCCGCCAGCACCGGCGGCTCGAGCGGCGGCTCAACTGCCGGCGGTGCGGGCAACCAGGGTGGCAGCCCCGGCGCGGGCGGCTCCGCTGGCAGCTCCGCGGGCGGGGCGAGCGCAGGCGCGAGTGGCGGCGGACAAGCAGGCATGGCCGGCTCCGGTGGCACCGCAGGCTCGAGCGTCGGCGGCGCGTCCGGCATGGGCGGCGGAGGCGGAGGCGGAGGCGAGATGAAGTCGGGGGGCTGCGGAAAAATGCGCACGCTCAAGGACGGCGCCAACACCGTGCAAAGCGGCGGCATGTCACGCGGCTACCAACTGCGCGTGCCCAGCGGCTACGACAACATGCACGCGTACCATTTGATGCTCGGCTTTCACGGTGCGACCGGCAAAGGCAGCGACATCGCGCCTTCCTACTTCGGCCTTTGGGATCTGTCACAAGGCAGCACCATCTTCGCCGCGCCGGACGCGATCGGCGGCATTTGGAGCGCGATGACCGACACGACCATGGTCAGCGATCTGCTCAAGGCGCTCGAAGGCGATCTGTGCATCGACACCTCACACGTCGGAATCGAGGGCTTCAGCCAGGGCGGCGCCATGGTCTGGACGCTGGCCTGCGCGCTGCCCGGCACGTTCCGCTTCGCGGTCGTGCACTCGGGCGGCGGCCTCGCCATGCCGCAAACTTGTCAGCCGATCCCGTTCTTTTCCTCGCTCGGCAATGACGGCAGCGGGCAGGGCATGAGCAGCGACTTCTTCGCCCAGACCAACGGTTGCACCGTCGCAGCCTTGCCCATGGCGCCTTCCGGCGGCCATGCCTGCAACGACTACATGGGCTGCTCGGCAGGCCATCCCACGCGCTGGTGCGACTACGACGGCGGTCACACCCCGTCGCCAACCGACTCCGGCCAAAGCATGTCCTGGATGCCCCAAGAAGTGTGGACCTTCGTGAAGGCGCGCGACTGAGCCTCGACCGCTCGCTCGAGTGAGCGGCGACCTACTGTCCGCTCGACCACGCGTTTACTCGACGTTTGGCTTGGGGTTGGGATGGTCACGCGTTCCAACCCACGCCGGCACAGCCTTCGGCGTCCCAGCGCGCGCTCCGCGCAGCGCGTCGCTCTTTCGGCCTCAGGCGCGTCCGCGGTAGATCGAATCAATGTGCAGCACGCGCTCCGGATGTTTCAAGAACCGGCGCGCGCGCTCGCTGTGGTGCAATGCCTGGCCGCCCACTCCGTGGACCGACTGTTGGTCGCCGCATGCGGCCACCAGCTCGTCCAGCGCCGGCTGAGACAAGCCGCAAATGGACACATCGAGCAACTCGAGCGCGGGGTGCTCGCGGAGCAGCTGCACCAGAGCGCTCACGTCCGGCCCGAGCAGGTTGGCCCTTTCACCGAGGTCGCGCGTGCTGAGGTACGTGCCGAGGTCCAAGCTGCGAAGCTTGGGGCAGTGTCGCAAGAGCGCCCTCACCAAGCGCGACAAATCCGGCCGAAGCAGGCCGATCGAGCCGAGATCCAGGCGCGCGAGCCGCGCCAAGGCGCCCGTTTCCAAGAGCTCGACGAATGCCTCCAGGCCGGCGTTGCCCAGACGATTGAGCGACAGGTTGAGCGACACGAGCGAGCACGGCAGCGGTGACGGCTGCGTGAACACGCGCCCGAGCGCGCGCACGCCCCGCGCAGACAGCGCGTTGGCCGAAGCGTACAGGTGCTCGAGCCGGAGCTCACCGCCGGCGGCTTCGAAAGCGCGCGCCAACGCTTCAACCCCTTCGTCGAACAGGCCGGTGTTGTGCAGGTCGAGCAGCGACAGTGTGCGATTTTTCGCCAACAAGCGCCCGAGCTCTGCACCACCTGCGGCGCCGAGCGGATTGCGCTTGAGCCACAGAGCGCGCGCCGCTTGATTCATTTCGAGCGCGCGCGCGAGGATGCCCATCGCCTCCGGACCGATGTCATTGCCCGCGAGGTACCAAGTCTCGATCGCCACGGCAGGATTTTCCATCAGCCGCGCGAAGGCGCGAGCGCTGGCGGGTGAATCGCCCCGACACGCAACGTTATTTCCGAGTAGGAAGTGCCGCACGCGCCCCCAACGCGGCGCCGACGCCGCGCGAAAAGGCCGCTCCACGGCCTCGCACAGCGCGGCAATGTGATCGGGGCCGACCACCTGTTTGCACAGATCCATGCGCGCATCCCCGTAGTAAGCGCCGCGCGTGAAGACGAGGAGCGCCTCTGACGAGTCCAGCGCTTCTGTGCCGAGTTGCTCCGGGTCGCGCAAGAAATCGAAGAACGGTGCCAGCTCTTCGGCAGGTGCGACTTCCACCGGCATTGCTTCGGGATAAGCAATTGCCGCCGCCACCGCTTCGCCGTCGACGAAACGCTGCGGGCCGAGCGCCGGATGCTGCGCAGGTAGGGAGCAGCTGAGGTTCTTGAGCTTGGGCGCTGCCTCTTGTTGCGCCTGCGCGCGCGCACGGAGCTTGCGCACGAGATCGCGAAAGCGCCCGTAGCTGGATGCCGCAGTTTTCGGAGCCACGACCGGAAAGAGCCGCAGCGCCAGCTGATTGGCGATCGGGTCGGTCCAGAGCTGGCGATTCGAATGCGCGGGCAGATTGAGCGCCGTATTCGACACCGGCAAGCCGCTCTGAAGTGCGCGCTGGTCTTGCTCCAAACGCTGCGCGACGAGCTCGACATAGCGCGCCGTGTCGGTCACGTCCGCGAGGTCCGCAGCGAGTGACGGCGACGCGGGCTCTGGGTAGAAGCGGCGCGTCTCCAAGCCATAATAACCGTTGAGCTCGGCCATCTCCCGCGCGCCGAGCGTGGGCGTCGCGTTCTCGCTCGCAGCGATGATTTCCTGCAAATGATCGGACTGCGACGTGTGAAAGACGACCTCGGCGCCGAGCTGCTCCGCCCAACGGAGCAGGATCACGGCCGGCGATGCGCCGAGCCGCTGCGCAAGCCGTACGAGCGGCGGAAATTCGAAGAATTGCCCGCGTGCAAACACGGTGTGGCCCTGCACGCGAATGCCCTCGGCGCGACACAGCGCGAGCAGTGGCTGCACCGGGCCGACGAACGGGTGCAGCTCCAGCTGATTGAGCGCGGGCCGACGGCACGGCTCGCCCGCCGCGCCGTCGCACAACACGAGCAACTCCTTCAGCCGCGCCACGGAATAATTGGAAACCCCGATCTCCTTCACGAGCCCGCGATCGACGCAGGCGCTGAGCGCGCGCCATATCGCGCCCGGCAAAGGGCGATGCAAGAGCACGAGGTCGAGCGCGCGCCCCAGCCGTTCCGCGGAGCTTTCTACGGCGCGCAGTGTTTGCTCGAACAGCAGATGCTTGAAAATTTTGGTACAAACCCGGATCGAGCCAACCTCTGGATGAGCCGCTTCGAACGCGCGCACGGCCGCAAACACCGCCGGCTCGTTCTTGTACAGCTGCGCGGTGTCGACGCCACGAATCCCCGCTTCCAGCGCTTGCGTCACGAGTCGCGCTGCGTGCTCGCCGCTCACTCGATAAGTCCCGAAGGTGAGCACGCGCTGCGACGCAGCCAGCAGCCTGGCTGCGCGAGCCGACACAGGCCAGGTTTCTGAAGCAGAAGCAAAAACGGGATCGCTCGTCATGATTGTTCCTCCAAGCTCGTCATCGAGGACTCCAGAAACGAGAAAGGCCCGCTCGGAAGTCCGGGCGGGCCCTGCAAAACGCGCTGTTTTCTGCGCTATGCTCCGCCCGCCACCTGGCCGCGCTCCGTACCCCCGCGCCGACTACAGCGCGCCCGTCGGCCGCAACGCGCACCGCCGCGAACAGCGGCCGAAGCCCCGTCACACCGGTCAGAATACGAAAAACAGCCCATCGAGACAGAGAGTGTCTCGCGAATTGAGACTGAAGTCAACACGCACTCCGCGACTCAATAAGGCCACTCGTCTCGCCTCGCCTCGCCGCATGCCAGTAGCTGAACCGCATGCATGCGTATCGCGACACGAAATGAAGCGACAGGCGGGGCAGCCAAAGCGCTAGTCCAGCGTCGCCCACATATCGCGAGCAGACCGCTTCCGCGTCGCTGATGACGGCCGATTTGCGTTCGCCTTTCGGAGTGGCGAGCAGTGCTCCCGCAGCTTGAGGTGAGGCTGAAATGTGCGCAAGAAGCGCACTGCGGAGACCGTCGCCCGAAGTATCCTTGCCAGGCCCAGCCGCGTGGGAGCGGTCGGGTCTGCCAGCGAAAAGGAGCACCCGAGATGAACCGTGAACAGCCAGCCACTGTCGCAGCGCATTCTCCCCGCGTCGGAAGCGAGCGAGTGACCCCGCAAGATCCTCGCTACCGCGAGCTTCTGAACCGAAATTTCAACCGCCGTTTCCTGGGTAGCCCCGACTACGTGCGCCTGGTGGGCTCGACCGAGCAAGTGCTGCAAGCAGTACAAGAGGCGGTCGACCAGAAGCTGCGCGTCGTGGCGCGCAGTGGCGGCTGTTGCTTGGAGGGGTTCGTGGCCGATCCTGCGGTACGAGTGGTGATCGACACCTCTTTGATGACCGAGGTCGCTTATGACCCGAAGCTTTCGGCCTTTGCGATCGAGCCGGGTGTTACGCTCGGCGAGGCCTATCGCAAGCTGTTTTTGGGTTGGGGCGTGCTGCTCCCGGCAGGTCAAAGTCCGTACATCGGTGTGGGCGGGCAGGTGATGGGCGGTGGTCACAGCTTCGTATCGCGCGAGCACGGCGTGACCGTCGATCATCTGTACGGCGTCGAGATCGTCGTCGTGGATGAGTCGGGCACCGCACGCCGAGTGCTCGCCACGCGGGAACCCAGTGATCCGAACCGCGAGCTGTGGTGGGCGCTGGCGGGCGCCGGCGGCGGCAACTTCGGCATCGTGACCCGCTATTGGTTTCGCTCGCCCGATGCGAACGACCGGCTTGCGCCCTTGCCCAAAGCGCCCGAATCCGTCGTCACCTTCAAGACCGAATGGCGCTGGCCGGATATGAACGAGACCGCGTTCAAGCGGCTGCTGACCAACTACTCTGATTGGTGCGAAGCGAACGCAGAGCCTGATTCGCCGTTCGCGAAGCTCTACAGCGTGCTGACGCTCGGCCGCCCTCAGTGCGGAGGAAAAATCGAGCTCCGCGGCGTGGTCACCGCCGGTTCCGACTCCGAGCGATTGCTCGATGCGCATCTCGCCGCTACCAGTGCCGGCCTGGGCGTGGCTCACCGCCGTGAGCTCGCCTCGAGCTCCTGGCCCGACTTCGCCGTCGATCCATTCCCGGAAGTGTTCGCGACGCAAGCCTCCGGCGTCACTTCTTCGAAAGCGCGGCTCAAGCTGAAAGACGCATTCTTGCGCCAGCGATACAGCGAACGGCAGCTCGGCGTGCTCTACCAACACTTGGTCAACGGCCCACCCGACGTCGGCGGCGGCATTGGAATTTGCACGTTCGGCGGCCAGGTGAACCGCGTTGCAGCCGACGCCACGGCCTACCCGCACCGCGATTCGCCGATCAGCACGTCGTATTCCACGGGCTGGGCAAAACCCGAGGACGAAGCGCGCAGTGTCCGCTGGCTACGCCACTTCTACCGCGAGCTCTTCGCCGAAAGCGGTGGCGTGCCCGTGCCCGGCGAAATCGCAAACGGCGCGACCATCAATCACCCCGACGTCGATCTGGCGGACCCAGAGTGGAACACGTCGGGCGTGCCGTGGCACGCCCTCTACTTCAGAAACAACTATCCGCGCCTACAGCGAGCGAAGGCAAAGTGGGACCCCAAGAACATCTTCCATCACGCGCTCTCGATTCGTGCCTAGGGCCCCGGCGGGCGAACAACGAGGATCGATTTGGGTGCGCGCCGGCTCAGCGCGCGTCCAGGCGACGTTGATCGGGTGCTTTGGTTTTGGGGTTCGCGGTCCGGCCCGGCGCGCGCGGGGAGAAATCCGCCGAGCGCGGCGCTCAGCGTTCGCCCTGCGGACCGAGGAATAAGCCGCCGTTCACCTCGAGCGTCTGCCCGGTCACCCAACGGCCGTCATCGCCCGCGAAAAATGCGACTGCGTCGGCGATGTCCGCGGGGCGACCGTGGCGGCGAAGCGCCGTCATGGCCGCGACTTGCGCTCGAGATTCGGGGTTCGCAAGCCAGCCGTTCATGTCCGTGTCGGTGATCCCGGGTGAGACGGTGTTGACGGTGATCTGCCGCGCACCTTGCGTGAGCGCCAGCGAGCGCGTCATCACGTTCAGCGCGCCCTTGGTCATCGCATAAGCGACCTCCGGAATCGCGAACCAGGTCACCCCCGACGAGAGATTGATGATCCGCCCACCGTCGGGCATGCTCTCTAGCGCGCGTTGCGCGATGAACAATGGTGCCCGCGCGTTGACCGCGAACAAGCGATCGAAGGCCTCGGGCGTCGCACCCGTGATCGTGGCCTCATAGATCATGATCGCCGCGTTGTTCACCAGAATGTCGATCGGCTTGCCGGCGAGCTCCCGCTCGAGACCGCTGAATAGTGTGTCCACGTCACCCGGCACGCCGAGCTCGGCCTTGACCGCGACGGCGCGGCCGCCCCGAGTTTGGATGCGCTGGACGGTGGCGTCCGCGGCTCGGTCATCCCGAGCGTAGTGCACCACGACGTGTGCGCCGTCGGCGGCAAGGCGCTCCGCAATGGCTGCGCCAATGCCACGCGAACTGCCGGTAATCAACGCGGTTTTTCCAGCCAAATCAGCCATGGTTGCTCCTGTTGTTAGGGATCGTTCCGGATCTTTGAATGGAGCCTGGCTCGGTCGCGTCAAGCCGCGCGCTGGACAAAATGTTAACGATCCCTAACATTAGTCCCGAGACGATGAAGAAACGAGCCCACGAGCCGACGAGGCGCCGCCGACCGGCGGCGGAAACGCGCGAGCAGGTGCTCGACGTGGCGCACGAGCTCTTCTATTGGCAGGGCATCCGCGCGAGCGGTATCGATCGCATCGCCGCCGAAGCGGGCGTCGCGCCGACGGCGCTCTACCGTTTGTTCCCGTCGAAGGACGCGCTCGTCAGCGCCTACATCGAGCGCGCCGAACGGCGCTACTACGACTGGTTCGACGCGGCGATCGCGGACGCCAGCCGGAGCCCGGCCGAGCGCATTCTCGCGCTGTTCGATGCACTGGCCACGCAGGTGCGACCCGAAGTGTGTCGCGGCTGCCCGTTCCTGATGGCACTGACCGAGCTCCCCGACGAGCACTTGGACGCGCATCGCGCCGCCGTACGCGTGAAGGAGTGGGTGCGCGCGCGCTTCAAGCGCCTGGCGCGTGAACACCTCGCATCCCGTTCGAATCGCGCGGACAGCGCCGCACTCGCCGATCACCTGACGCTAGTGTTCGAAGGCGTTTACGCTAGCGTGCAAGCCTTGGGCGCGGATGGCCCGGCCAAGCGCGCGCGTCAGCTCGCAGCGAGCTTACTCGCAGCGCCTTGAACGCGGCCGCGCGAATCGCGCTCTCGTTCGAAGTTCGCGGGTACTTTCTTTGCTTGGCCCGGGTCATGCATGGAACACCTCGCTTCGTTCGTCGGTGTGAGCAAGGAGCAAGACCATGATTCGAAAGCTAGCGGCAGGCGGCTATCGCCTTTACTCGCGCAAGAAGGATCCGAAGACGGGGCGGCGGCGCAATCTCGGCACGTTCAATACCCGTGAGGCGGCGGAAAAACACGAACGCGCCGTGCAATACTTCAAGCGTCATTGAGGCGCCCAGCTGCTCGAAAATGATCAGCTCAGCCGTTGTCATTCGGATGCGGAGTGGCGCGCCGTCCGGCCCTTAGGCGGCTGTGGATGCGTCGAACGGACACGACGACGCGATAGCCAAGGCTCAACGCAGCGCTGAGCATCAGCGCGAGTAGCGCAAAGGTGAAGGTATCTTCGGCGAGCAGGGTCTCCACGCGCTGGAACAGATGCCTCAATAGTTCGACTTGAATCAGGTACACGACGATCGCCGCGCCGAGGCCGAGCTGCATGAGCAGCGCCCAGGTCGGACGCGACACGCGAGTGATGCCGCGCACGAGCAGCGAAGTGGCGAGCAAGCCAGGAATGACGAGGCTTCCGTCGTAATGGGACAAGCCGGTGCAGATTGAAGTGACGCCCGTTTCACGCGCTGGGCCGGTTTCGAAAAAACCACCGTGCATCTCGTGAACCACGTGCCAGGGCAGAAAAAAACAGCCGAGTGCGAGCGCGCTGAGCGCCGCGTCGAACCAGGTGAGGAGCGCCTGCGCAAACACGACGAGCGCGCGCTTCATCGCTGGGCAGAGCTCCGGACCTGCATCGTAGGGTTGCGAGCATAGCTGACCACTCGCCGCAGTCGCCGATGCTCGCTCAACCGGCGTAAACACGGCGATGGCGCAGTGCGCGCGAGCAACCAAACCGCACGTCGGTCGTATTAGTCGTGTTGACGAACGCCGTGCACTTGCGACGACCAAGCCGGGCGCGCGGAGTAGCCGCTTGCGGCAGTCTGATCGTGGCGCTCGCTTGCGGCAGTCAAAATACCGACGCCGTGGCGACCCACGCTGGCGGTCAGTTCGGCGGGGGCGGCGCCGCCGAGGCAGCGCCGAGTGGCGGCTCGCGCGCGGCGGCGGGCGGCCTTGTGGGTGCGCTCCCCGGCGCAGGCGGCTCGAGAGCGGCAGCAAGTGGAGGGGAGGAGAGCGGCGCGGGGCGAGCTGGTGCTGCCGGCGCAGGCGGTGACACAGCGGACAGCGCCGGTCGTGGCGGTCAAGCCGGCGGTCCACCGCTTTCCTGCGACCCAATTGTGTTTACGGATCCCCAGCTCGAAGCGAGCGTCCGCAACGCGATCGGGAAGCCAGCCGGCGCGCTCACGCCCGCCGACGTCGCGACCCTGAGTCAGCTCAGCGCCCCCGGGCTCAGCTCGCTCTCGGGCATCGAATGCCTCGGCGCGCTGACGTCACTCGAGCTTGGAGGCGGACAAATCTCCGATCTGACGCCGCTCGCGTCGCTGATCCAGCTGACCCAGCTCGATCTCGCACACAACCCACTTGGCGCGCTCGACGTGCTCGGCACGCTGCCCGCGCTGACCGATCTGGATCTCGCAGACATGCGCGTCGAGCTCGATCTGACGCCGCTCGCGGGCTCACGTAGCCTGCTGCAATTGTCGCTCAACGAAAACGACCAGCTGGGCAATTTGACGCCGCTCGCCGCCATTCCCACGCTCGTGCGGCTCAGCCTCAGCTCGAGCACCCTGCTCGATCCGGCGAGCCTGAGCGCGCTCGGCAACCTGCGTGAGCTGTACGCGACCAACGCGCTGTACGACGTGACGCCGCTCGCGCAGCTGAGCCAGCTCAGCGTGCTCGAGCTCGCGCGCGACCATCTGCAAGACCTTTCCGCCTTGCGCGGCCTCACCCAGCTCACGAAGCTCGAGCTGTCCGCAAACGAGCTGACCGATATTTCCGCGCTGCGGGAGCTGAAGGCGCTCAGCGTGCTCGACATTGCCGGGAACCAGCTTGCCGATCTGACGCCGCTTGCCGCACTTCCGAATCTATCGCTGGTTTACGCAGCACAAAATCGCATCGAGGATCTCACGCCGCTCGTGCGAAATGCCGGCATCTCTACGGCGGATCTCGTTCAGCTGACGAACAACCCGCTCGACTGCGCCGCGCAGGCAACGAACCTCAGCCTCTTGCGCGACCGCGGCGTAACGCTATTGACCGATTGCTGAGCGTCGTGAACGGCGGCGCTCCGCACCTCGACGCCGAAGGCTGGGGGGCGCCGCGACGTGTTCGGTGACCATCAAAAGAACAATCGTGGCTTGAGTTACTGGCCAGCAAGATTGAATCGAGCACAATTGGGGGTTGGATTGATGGTCACTCGGGGAGGCGCGCTGCGGCAGAGCCTTCGGCGTCGCGTCGCGACTCCTCGTGGACTGGAACCGCGCGGCGGCGTTGGCGCGGCACAATACCGTCCGCTCAATGATCCGGGCGCGAAACGACGGTCGTTGGATCGAGCGTGCACCAGCTTTGCACGACGGGTTCGTGCCGAACGCGCTCGAACTTTGCCGCGCCCAGCGCGGGTGCGTGCGCGCGGGCGTACTCGAACGGAGTGACGCCGCAGAGTCGCTTGAAATGCCGGATGAAGTGACTCTGATCGGCGAACCCACAGCGCAGCGCGACCTCGGAGCCGGGTAGCCCGTCGCGCAGCAGGTTCTGCGCTTGGCTCACGCGCACGCACAGCTGGTAAGCGTGTGGAGGCATGCCGTAGCGACGCTTGAAGGCGCGTAGCGCTTGAAAGCGGCTGAGCCCCGCGTGTCGCGCGAGCCCATCGAGATCGATGGCCGCTTCTTGGTTCAGGCACTCGCGCATCAAGGCGGTGCCGCGCAGCGCGGCGCCGGATACGGCGTGCGGCTCTCGCCCCCGCTCGACGAGCTCTGCCAGCATGGCCGCCGCCAGCTCGACGCCTTGCGATTGCAGTTGCAACGCGCTGGCGGTGGGCTCGAACAGTTCGAAGAACTTGCCAAACTCTTGACCCAGGCGCTGGCTGAGGCTCGGCAGGAGCGACGCCCAAGCAGGCCGGCCAGTGTGCGCGTGCTCCGAGAGCCAGTCTTCGAACAGCTCGCTGTCGAGCCGGAGCACGTTGAACGAGCCCGGCTCTGAATCGGGCCGAGCGGCGAAGGGCTCGCCCGGCGTGATGCAAAACGCGACGCCGGGCTGCGCGGTGTGCAGCCGGCCCAGGGTGCGAATGCGGCCGCGCCAGGTCTTGAACACGACCACCGCGTAGTCAGAGCACAACACTCGCCACTCGCGCTCTGAGTGTCTGACGTTGACCGCCTCCACGCCCGGAAGCGCGTTCGATCGAACGTAGGCTACCGCTTCTTCTTGCTGGTTCGCGCGCGCCGACATGTCAGCTGTGCCTGGCGCTGTGAAGGCCTCGACCTGGCGACCGTCGCGGTCTCGAGCTCGTCCCCAAACCTGCGCGCGACACAGGTTGAGGATGCCATAAACGCGCTCCTTCCACCAGACCGCGCCGACCGGCGTGCGGCCGATCCGGCGCCAATCAGCGAGCGGATTTCGCCGCTTCACTGGCGCCCGCTCGCGCGCTCAAAGCGCGCTGGTGTGGCGCCGCCGCGCGAGCCAAGCCAGACCCAACGCGGCGAGCCAGGTCAGCGCCTGCCGCGAGTCGCTCCGGCTCGGTGCTCTCGTCACGCGACAGTTACATCCCGATGACGCCGATGAATCGCCCGACGCCTCGTTTGCAGCATTGCCACTGCCGGCCTGCGAGCGATCGCCGCCCGTCGCGCCAGCGGAGCCTGGTCCGACTCCGCCATTCGCGAGCGCCCCAGCACCGCCGTTCTGTGTGGCAGTTCCGCCCGAGCCGACCGCGCCGGCGACTGAGCCGAGCCCGCCGTTCGCTCCGCCGGTGTTCGCGCCGGCCGCGCTCGTACCGCCGGTGTTCGTCGCTCCGCCGGTGTTCGTCGCTCCGCCGGTGTTCGTCGCTCCGCCGGTGTTCGTCGCTCCGCCGGTGTTCGTCGCTCCGCCCGCACCCCCGCTACCGGAACTGCCCGGCGGTTGATACGCGCCAATGTAGAGCTGACCGCTCACTGAACGGGCGAACGCCGTGCCCGGCGCTTCCGAAGTGCGGCGGGGCGGCTCGTACGCCGGCCAGGGCAGCGGCCGTGGGAACTCGTGTCCGGTTGCGCTCGACATACACGTGCAAGCGTCCGCGAGCGGGCTGGTCACGAGCGGGCTCAAATTCAGGCTCGCCAGTGACACGAGCCCGGGGTTTGCGCCAGCGAGCGTGGCCGTCCATTCAGAGGGGACACTGGCCGCTTGCGTGAGTACCCAGTTGTGGCTGCCGGCGATGAGGCGCGCTCCCGTCGACCAGACGGCTTCGGTGTCGCGCACGATCGTCGTCGCTGCGCTCGGGGTTGGATCGACGAAGAAGAGATTGTCGTGCATCTCGACGCTTTCGAGGCCGTCGAACAGGCGAAATACCGCGGAGCCGCCCGGCGCCGTCAGCACGGTGTTGGCCACGAAGCGGTAGCGGCCATTCGACTGACCGGTGCCGTCACCGCCGAAGCGCACGACGTACGTGGTCTGCGTCTTTCGCAGCACGTTGCCCACGACATCGGAATCCTCGCGCTTGAGATTCTCGGTCCAACCGCTCGGCGCGCCCTCGGGATCGGGGCCGATCAGCTCGAGTTCGTGATAAACGGCGCCCTCGATCCAGTTGTAATAGATCTCGTTGCGTTCGGCGCGCGACTTCACGTTGTTGCCGCCGGTGCCGTCGTGCACATAGCAGTGTTGCATGCGAAAGACGGAGCCGGGGTGGGCGATCTCGTCGGTCGCCATGTAGATCTGGTGTTCACCGGTTCCAGAACCAGAGCCGTAGAACTCCGAGTATTCGAGCGTGAGCGAGCCCGAATCCTGATCGGCGCCGAGCAGGCCGTGCGCTTTGCAATCGTGAACGACCAGATCGCGTAGCGTGACGTCGTCCGCGTGGTGGTAGACGCAGCGGGCGCTACCCGCGGTGATGTCGAAGCCCTCGAGCACGTAGTGATCGCCTCGAATCTCGATCGTGTTCGTGCCGCCCGTGAGCACGGGGCGCTTTCCGTTCACGCGCACGCCGCGCAC